>Ga0210388_10001519_pt1 | contig 18234 bp, 15 predicted proteins | sample IncBWC19OmetaG_FD_155485 | JGI IMG/M metagenome (GOLD analysis project Ga0210388, IMG submission 155485) | Forest soil microbial communities from Barre Woods Harvard Forest LTER site, Petersham, Massachusetts, United States - Inc-BW-C-19-O ... | reverse complement strand
CGTGTGTACTGTTGTACGGTGATCACCTTCGCAAAATCCATCACGCTCAACCCACCACGCACTCGCCCGACTCTTCCCGTGGGCAGCACGTGGTTCGGTCCGGAGACATAATCCCCCATCGACTGCGGAGAATAATCTCCAACAAACACCGATCCCGCATTGCGAACCCACTTCAGGTCGCTCATCTTGTCAACGGTCAAGTGCTCCGGCGCCAAACGATTCGTCAATTCCTGCGCTTCCCGAACCGTGGAAGTTACAAAAATGCAACCCTGCGCCCCCAGCGATTGTTTTGCGATGGTATTTCCCTTCGCCTGCACTTTCACGTTAGCCGCGACATCCCGAGCCAATACTTCATTGCTCGTAACAAGAACAGCCAAAGTCTCAGGATCATGCTCAGCCTGCGCGACCAGGTCCGCGGCGATCCCGGCAGCATCTCCTGCCTCGCTGGTCACGACGATCTCGGTTGGGCCAGCCGGCATATCGATTCCGCACTCACCCGAAACCAACATCTTCGCCGCCGTGACATACAGATTCCCCGGTCCGACAATCTTATCAACGCGCCCAATCGTAGCCGTTCCATACGCCATCGCCGCAATGGCCTGCGCTCCGCCAATTCGGTAGAACTCCGTAGCTCCCGCCAACCACGCTGCCGCCATCGTCTCCTTCGCCGGCTTCGGAGAGCAAATCACAATCCGCTCTACGCCTGCGACCTGAGCAGGCGTCACGGTCATCAGCAGAGTAGAAGGCAGCGGATAACGCCCTCCCGGCACATAGCAACCCACGCTATCCAGCGGCCGAACGATCTGCCCGGTCGTCACACCCGCCGCTGGAGAACCCATCCACTCCTGCGGCATCTGCGCCGCGGCAAACGACAGAATGTTTCCCCGCGCGACCATCATCGAAGCCTGCAGCTCAGGTGCTGTGGAATCCCACGCCGCCTTCATCTCTTCGCGCGAGACAAGCAGCGCCTGCCCTTCGCTCAGCCCATCAAACTGAGCGGCATACTTCTCCACCGCGCGATCTTCGTTCTTACGGACATCCGCCAGAATACGACGCACCGCAGGCTCAACGCGCGCGATATTCGTCGCGCCCCGTTGTTCCAGCGTTTCGATCAACCTCATCGTCGCGGCTCTGCCCCGCCCGAAGGTCCTTACCAGCTTCATCGTGCAGGACTCCTAAATGACAACCTTGCTTAGCGGATACTCCACAATCCCCGTAGCTCCTGCAGATTTCAGCTTCGGAATCACTTCGCGCACCAGTGCTTCATCCAGAATCGTATTCAACGCCACCCAATCGGCATCGCTCAGTTGTGAAACCGTCGGCGAGTTCAGCGCAGGCAGAACACCAATCACCTTCTGCAAATCAGCCTTCCGTGCGTTCAGCATCAGCCCCACGCGTCCCTGAGCCGCAATCGCAGCATTCAGCATTAGTGAGATGTTCTCGATCTTCTTCCGCTTCCAATCATCTTTGTACGCCGCCTTGTTGGCGATCAGCTGCGTCTCGCTCTCCATGAGCGTCTCGATAATCCGCAGCCGATTAGCCCGCAACGACGATCCTGTCTCCGTCACCTCGACAATCGCGTCAGCCAGAGTCGGCGGCTTCACCTCAGTCGCACCCCAGCTGAACTCCACCGTCACCGGAATGTTCTTGCCCGCGAAATACCGCTTTGTAAACTCAACCAGCTCCGTCGCAATAATCTTTCCTGCCAGATCCTCAGGTTTCTGAAACGGCGAGTCTTCGGGCACAGCAAGCACCCACTTCACCTTCTGTCTGCTCTGCTTGGAGTAGGTAAGGCTCGTCACATACTCGACATCGGTCTGATTCTCGAGCACCCAGTCATTGCCGGTCAATCCAGCGTCCAGAGCACCATGCTCGACATATCGCGCCATCTCCTGCGCACGCACCAGCATGCATTCAATCTCAGCGTCGTCAATCGAAGGGAAGTAGCTTCGTCCATTCGCGAAGATCCTCCATCCAGCGCGCTCAAACAGCGCGATCGTCGCGTCCTGCAGACTGCCCTTTGGAATCCCCAGCTTTAGTTTGCCGGTCGTACCAGATGTCGTCTCGCTCACTTCGCCTCCATGGCAATGTTCTTCGTGAAACAGCTTACCGTCCCCTCGTGGCACACAAGGCCATCGCCCTCAACTTCGACCTTAAACAACAGGGCGTCGTTGTCGCAATCTGTCGAGGCTTCAACCACCCGCAGCCGGTTTCCGCTGGTCTCGCCCTTCATCCACAGCTTCTGCCGCGTCCGGCTCCAGAATGTCACAAAACCCGTCTCGAGCGTCTTCGCATAGCTCAATTCATTCAAGAAGCCGAGCATCAGCATCTCGCCCGTCTTCGCATCTTGGACGATGCCCGGAACCAGGCCATCCATCTTCGCAAAATCGATCTTCACCATCTCTCCCATCTTCATCCTCCCGATTCTTCTGTGCATGGAAAAAGGCCCGCTCGCGGTATGCGCGTTAGCGGGCCTTTCGAAATCCTGAGTAAGCGTTCTGTTACTTCGCCACACCGGACATTGCCGCCAACACGCTCTCCGCGTGGTGATGGTGGTGCCCATGATGATGGCGCAGCGTGCTCATCTCATTTTTAGAGTAGCTTCTCAGCTTTGGTAAGTCAACTCGCCCGAAAAATACGATCATGCCGTCGCGCAAACTTGTTCGTTGACGGCGAGCACGCACTTCCGTACCCTTCCGCAATAAGGCCCTCATCTTGTCCAAGGAGACGTTGCATGTTCAACCTTCGCCACAAGCTCTTCGCCATCGCCCTGTTATTCGCAATTGCCCCGGTCTTCAATGTCGCCCAGACTCCCAAACCGCCGGCCGCGACCGCAGCTCCTCTCGATATCAACACCGCGACAGCCGACCAGCTCAAGGCCTTTCCCGGCATCGGAGACGCTTACTCCAAGCGAATCATAGACGGCCGTCCTTACACCGCGAAGAACCAACTCGTCACCCGCGGCATTCTCCCCCAGGCGACCTACGACAAGATCAAGGACAAGATCATCGCCAGTCATCCCAAGAAGTAGCTGCGAACAAATGGTTTGAGGCACGGATGGCAAGGCGCGGCCCGCCTTTCCGACGGGCACGGCGCGCCTCTTTGGGCATCTATCTTCTCCCACAAATTCGCCATTTGCACATCGGGTTCCGTCATCGCCTGCCGCCTTGAATTCGTTTAGAGTTGATGCATCTTGGTGTTTAGCCCACGCTGCTCTACACGACCGACGGTCCATGCTCTCAAGGCCCACTCAATCCGACCGCTCCATCCCCCGGTTCGCGTTGCTTCTCGCGACCATCGGAACCCTGACCGGCTGTCAGGCGATCGACAATTCCGCGCCCGTGGCGCAGGTCCGCGTCATCGCTGCCTCGCCCGACGCTCCAGGTCTCGACATCTATCAGGGGTCCACCGCGTTGGCCTACAATCTCGGTTTTGGGACCGTCACGTCGTACATTCAGCTCGCTCCCGGTATTTTCACCATCAATGCCGATACGGCCGGAACAAAGCAGACACTCACCTCCTCCAAGTCCACCTACGCCGCATCTACCCAGTACACCGTTCTCATCGGAAACGCCGCCGCCAGCCTCCAGCAAATCACCCTTACGGATCAGAGCCAGCCCGCGCCCACCGGTCAGATTGCTCTCCGCTTTATCGATCAGGCCACGCGCATTGGTGCGGTGGACATCTATCTCGTTCCTGGCGGCCAAAAGCTCACTTCAGTCACTCCGCTTATCACTGGCATCGCCTTCGGCGTTAACACCGGCTACCTTAACATTCCCACCGGCACCTACAGCGTCGTGATGGTCCCAACGGGAACCATTCCTGTCAGCACGACCATCGCCACCTATTCTTCCCCGCAGGCCACCTACAGCGCCGGTTCCGCTCACACCATTATCCTCATCGACCAACAACTCGTCTCGACGCCCGGCCTGCAGGTCGTCACCGCCGACGACTTCGAACCCCCGGGCGCCACCAGCTAGCCGCTCAGAAATCGAATTTTCGTCATTCCTCGAAGCAGAGTCCAATTCTCCCTCCACGGACCGGCCAGATTCTTACTCCGCTCATTCTCATTAGCTGGTCTTCTGCAACTTTGGTGATAAGCGAGGTTGTGAGACGGCAGAAATACCCGCCGAGCACAACCCAAGAAAGGCCTGGTGTAGAGCTGGCCCCATGGGCCGATGGGCTGTCCTAAACGAAATGGCCGCTGGAGAAACATCTCCAGCGGCCATTCTTGTCTGTTCTAACGAAAGTTAGTACCGATAATGCTCGGCCTTGTACGGCCCATCTACAGAAACGCCAAGGTAATCCGCCTGCTTCTTCGAGAGCGTGGTAAGCTTTACGCCGATCTTCTCGAGGTGCAGCCGTGCAACCTCTTCATCCAGCTTCTTCGGCAGGATGTAGATGCCTACCTTGTAGGTATCCTTGTTCTTCCAAAGATCGAGTTGTGCGAGTGTCTGATTCGCGAAGCTGTTCGACATCACGAAGCTCGGATGCCCGGTCGCGCAACCCAGATTCACCAGACGCCCCTCGGCGAGGATGAAGATGCTGTTGCCACTCTCGAAGGTGTACTTGTCCACCTGCGGCTTGATGTTCAGCTTCTTCACGCCCTTCAGCGCATTCAGCGGCTCCATCTGGATCTCGTTATCGAAATGGCCGATGTTGCACACAATCGCCTGGTCCTTCATTAGCTTCATGTGGTCAACCGTAATGATGTCCACGTTCCCCGTGCACGTCACATAGATATCACCGCGCCCGAGCGTCTCCTCGAGAGTCGTAACTTCATAGCCTTCCATCGCTGCCTGCAACGCATTGATCGGATCGATCTCCGTCACCAGCACCCGGGCGCCGAGCCCACGCAGCGAAGCGGCAGATCCCTTGCCCACATCACCATAACCGCAGACCACAGCCACCTTGCCCGCAACCATCACGTCCGTCGCGCGCTTGATGCCGTCCACAAGCGACTCACGGCAGCCATAGAGATTGTCAAACTTCGACTTCGTCACCGAGTCGTTCACATTGATCGCCGGCACCAGCAGCTGGCCCTTCTCGAGCATCTGGTACAGCCTATGCACGCCTGTCGTCGTCTCTTCGCTCACGCCGCGCCACTCCTTGGCAACCTCTTGCCAGCGCGTCGGAGTCTCTTTGTGAATCTGCTTCAGCAGATCCTTGATGACCTCTTCTTCATGCGAGCCCGAGGGCGAATCAACCCACTTGTCGCCCTTCTCTAACTCGACCCCTTTGTGAATCAGCAGCGTCACATCGCCGCCATCGTCGATCACCAACTGCGGTCCCTTCCCGCCCGGGAAGCTCAGCGCCTGGTTCGTGCACCACCAGTATTCCTCGAGCGTCTCGCCCTTCCACGCAAATACCGGCACACCGGCCGCTGCAATCGCAGCCGCCGCATGGTCCTGCGTCGAGAAGATGTTGCAGCTCGCCCAGCGCACATTCGCACCCAGCGCGACCATCGTCTCAATCAGAACAGCCGTCTGAATCGTCATATGCAGCGAGCCCGTCACGCGAACTCCGGCAAGCGGTTTTCCCGCGGCATATTTGTTGCGGATCGCCATCAGCCCGGGCATCTCTTGTTCGGCGATGTCGATCTCCTTGCGGCCAAAATCCGCAAGCGAAATGTCTGCTACTTTGTAGTCGAGCGCGTTTGTCTTCGTAGAATTTTCTAATGTCGCAGTTGGCATAGAAGCCTCGATATCTCTGGAGTTAAGTAGGTAAATCCTACTGTTGATGCTGATTTCACTTAAGGCTAGACTACCAACCTCTGTGCATAACATCAATGAAGCTTGCGAATCATTTTCACTAGGACCAAGCATGAGTCGTACTTCGGTTGCAACCTGTCTTTTTGAATTGTGGATCGGACAAGCACGGGCCGGGTTCATTCCTGTGAAATTTATTCGCTCTGCTGCCGTCGCCAGTGTCTAAGATAAAGACCATGTCATTCGAAAGTTGGCTTCGAGCCAAAGCGCGCACCACTGTGGATGGACTTTTCTGCTCCTCCTCCCCGGACATCAAGTTGGTCGGCGACGAGCATAGCGGCTGGGTAATCAGCGTCATTCCGCCGCCACGGGTCGCCTATTGCGCAGGCGTGGGTCTCGGCATCAGTTTCGAGTTGGAGTTGGCGAAGACGATGCAACAGCCTGTTCTGGTGTTCGATCCGTCACCGACAGGTATAGCTACAATCGCCAAAAGCGACACCAGGAACCTCGAGTTTTTTCCTGTCGGCCTCGCGGCACATCCGGGTTCCATCGAGTTTTCTTTGCCGAAAGATGCTGCAGAAGGATCGTATTCTGTCGTGCAGGATGGCATCAAAACGATCTCCTTTGAATGCTATGACCTGCCGACGATCATGAGCAGGAACGGCGATTCCTCCATTGATCTGCTGAAGATGGATATTGAGGGCTTCGAGTACGACATCGTCAACAGGCTACTCGACGAACGCCTTCCAGTTCGACAGATTTGCGTAGAATTCCATGACTGGCTCAGACCAGGCGGCACCATGAAGACAATCATAAGACTCTATCGCGCTGGCTATCGAATTATCCATAAACGGCGAGGCGACTATACCTTTCTCCTCGAGGAATCACGCTACGCCGAACTACAGCGGAGTCACAGACCGCAACCCACTTAGCAAGCCAACTCACTTCTAGGCCGAACCTGTCTCGCGACATCTCCTCAATGCGTGGCCGGCTGCCTCCGTGCCACCATACTCAAAGCCGCCGCGACCAGAGCCAACCCACTCATCAAATACAAGCCACCCGCAAAGCTATGTGTTACGTCGCGCAGCCGACCAGTTGCATAAGGCCCAAGAAAACCTCCAAACGCCCCCAGCATCGTAATCATCGCAACGCCACCGGCCGCTGCGGCACCTCCAATCATGCGAGTCGTCAGCGCCCAGAACGGCCCCATCGTGCTCCAGAGCCCAATCGCCACCACCGACATAGCGCACAGTGCCACCGGGATACTCTGCGCCCTCGCCGCCCACACAAACCCTGCGGCCGCGAGAGCCATGCACCCAGCGAGATGGCCTCGCCTCTCGTTCGATCGATCGGAACTCCATCCCACCAAAACCGTGAAAACCGCGGCCATAATGTAGGGCACAGTTGCGTATCGCGCAATCAAACTCGAGTCGTCTCTCCCACCGTGCGCCAGTTCGCTCAGAATCAGAGGCATCCACAAATTGACGATGTAGACCCCAATCTGAATGACGATGTACACACCAGCCAGAAGCCACACCGCCGGCAGCCTGAAAGCATCCAGCAGATGATGGTGTTGCGCCGCACCGTACAAACTCTCATCCCGTTTCAGCTCGTTTTTCAGCCAAGTCCTCTCATCCTGCGACAACCACTCGGCCGACTGCGGTCCATCCTTCAGCACAAACAGCACAGAGAATCCCAATAACACCGTCGGCAGACCCTCAAGCAGGAAGAGCCACTGCCACCCCTTCAGTCCGCCCACGCCATTCAGTCGCAGCAGCGCACTCGAAAGCGGACCCCCAACCACGCCGGCTAACGACGTCGCCGTCATGAACTTCGCAACCGCCCGAGCGCGTTCATGAGAGGGGAACCAGAAAGTTAGATAGAGCAGCATCCCAGGAACAAACCCTGCCTCGGCCACTCCCAACAGAAACCTCAGCAAATAAAACGAAGCTGGCGATTTCACCCAAATCATGCAGGCCGAGACCAACCCCCACGAAATCATGATCCGGGCAATCCAAACCCGCGTCCCCACCCGTCTCAGGATCAAACTGCTAGGCAGATCGCACAGTGCATAACCAAGAAAAAATATCCCTGCGCCTGTTCCATAAACGGTGTTGCTGAAATGCAGGTCACGTTGAATATCCCCCGCCGCAAAACCCACATTCACGCGGTCCATGTACGCCACGATATATAGCAGAAACATGTATGGAATCAGCCGCCACGAGATCTTTGAATACAGTGTTCTCGCATCGACCCCGGCTTCTCCCAGAACCTCTGCCATCGCTCTACTCTACCCGTTCGATAGCATGCCCTGTCTAGTTCTTCTCCGCCTCCAGAAGTCTTCGCTTCCGCTCGACGCCCCACCGGTATCCCGTCAGCGAACCATCCTTCCCCACCACGCGATGACAAGGCACCACAATCGCCACTGGATTCGCTCCAACCGCCGCACCCACCGCGCGTGAGGCCTTAGGCGCGCCCAGCTGCGACGCTAGCTCCGAATAGCTCCGCGTCTCTCCACGCGGTATCGCCTGCAGCGCCTTCCATACACGCTGCTGAAACGCCGTCGCCCGCACATCGATCGGAAACGTCGCCGCCAGCGGATGCTCGCCCAACTGGCTTGCCACAAACGCAACCGCATCCGCCAGCCAGCCAGTATTTCCCTTCGCTGCGGCCAGTTGTGCCTTCGAAAACGTTTCACGCAACCCGGCAACCAACTCCTCGTCATCGCGCCCAAACGCAATCGAGCAGATCCCCACATCGGTCGTAGCCACCAACATTCTCCCCAGCGGACTCGACGCTGTCGTATACCGAATCAACAGCCCAGCGCCGCCCTCTCGCATCACACGTGGCGTCATTCCCAAAGCGGTTGTGCTCTTCTCATAGAGCCTGCTGCTCGACCCAAACCCAGCTTCATACATCGCTTCGGTAATCGGGGCCTTCCCCTTTTTCGGCTCCCTCACCTTGTCCTTGAACCTCTCCATCCGGGCTTCTTTCGCATACTGTCCCGGACTCACCCCGAGCACCCGTTTGAACCCACGCAGAATCGTCAGCTTCCCCACCCCAGTTGCCTTCGCGACGTCGGCTAGCCGAATACCTTCATCCGCATGCTCCTTCATATATTCCGTGACCGCGGCAATCGCGCCAGCCTGCGGATCAGCCTTCGCCTCTGTTCGGTCCGGCTCGCACCGCTTGCAGGGCCGATAGCCCGCAGCCTCAGCCTGCATCGAGGAAGGGAAGAAGGTCACCTGCCTCCGTCCGGGACGTCGGCTCGCACAGCTCGGCTTGCAGTAAATCTTTGTCGACTTTACCGCGTAAACAAACTGCCCATCCGCTCGCGTATCCCGCTCCAGCACCTGCTGCCACTGTTTGCCGGGAAAATAGCTGGGAACGACTATCGCGCCTTCATTTGCCTTTGCTGCACTCGTCATCGTCATTCCAGTATCCTCCCACCAGTCGCAAATTCGCACACTCCGTTTCGCTCACCCAAACTCGCGATGCCCCAAGCGTAAAATGCGGCCATGATGCAACAAACGGCTATTCTCCTGACCCTCGCCGCGACGCTCTCCATCGCCGCCCCCGCAGCCGCCCAGAATCCCACAGACCCACCAGAATCGCAGCACGTCGCCTTCACAGTGACCGGCAAAGGCGTGCAGATCTACACCTGCCAGCAGTCCGCCACGAGCCCGCAGTGGGTCTTCCAAGCTCCCGAAGCCACGCTCACTGACGCAAACGGTAAACCCGTCGGCACTCACAGTGCCGGCCCCATCTGGAAATCCAAAGACGGCAGCACCATCAAGGGAGAAGTCCTCCAGAAGAGCGCTTCCTCCGAACCAGACGCGATCCCATGGCTTCTTCTCCGAGCCACTCCCGTCTCAGGCTCCGGCATCCTCACCAAGGTTGAATTCATTCGCCGCTCCGACACCCGCGGCGGCATCGCCCCAACCACCGGCTGCGACGCCCAACACATCAACGCCACCACCCGCATTCCTTACACGGCCACCTACACCTTCTACTCCGCCAAACCCTGAACGGCCATGCCCTGAGCACGATTCACTGCCGTCACAACCTGTTCCTCCATTGCGATCCCGGGCAGTAAGGGCACCTTCGTCCCATCCGCTAGCACCTCATAGCTGTCGACATAGAAGTTAGTCAGAATTGCATTCCCAAACGAAGTAGTAATCGCCACATCCGCAGCATCTCGCCCAGTGGCCATCAGGACTCGTCCCATCCGCGGCTCATTGTGCCGCGCATCCATCGTCATCCAGCGTCCGTCAAGAAACACCTGATACCACGCGCTGAAATCCCCTGGTCCGCTATAAGGCCAGCGAATATCCCCCAGATACCCTGTCACATACCGTGCCGGAATATTCTGGCAACGCGACAGCGCAATTGCCAGGTGCTGATAGTCCCGGCACACCCCGATCCGCTCCACAAATACATCCATCGCCGTTTTGGTAGGCCGTGCCGCCTTATAGTTGAACGCCACCTTCTCATGCACCCAATCGCGAATCGCCGAAGCGCGCGTCCACCCTGGCGTCATCCATCCAAACAGATCCTGCGCAATCGGCCCAAACTGATCTACCTGGCAGTACCGGCTAGGCAGCAAAAACTGCAATACCTCCGATGGCAGCTCCTCCACCGGAGGCTGCTGCGCATAAGCGTTGATCGGGTCTGTCAACTCCTCCATCTCGACGACACTCGACCCACTCAGACGGATCGCGCCGGTCGGCGTCATGAACCGAGTGCACCGGTTTCCAAACACATCACGAAACTCCGACATGGCAATGTCGGTCTTCGTATCACGATCGATATGCTCAACCCTCAGCTCATTACCCTTACGTACGTGAGGCTCCAGCAATGGATGCAAATGCAGCATCGCGACCATAGGAGTCGGTATCGGAAGATGAAATTGAATGTCGTATTCGCTCTTGATAAGCATCAAAAACCCTCATCGTGACAGGGGTTGCATCTTTCATAAGATGCAATTTGGCGATGACCGGCAGCCTGTTGTTACATTCAGAGGAGGGACCAAAATCCTAAATCGTTTGCGCCGAGCCGCGATTCTAGTTTGGGTGGACCTGATTATATCCCTTCAAATACCGGCACAAGCCGTAATACCCGGTTCGCGCGGGATAGATATCCACCGCCGGCAAAGTCCAGCACGTCGCGTAGAGGAAAAGCGCCCCCACTGCTGCCCAACGCTTCGCTCCGTGAAGTTGGATTGGCGAAATCGCCGCAGGCTGTTCGTCCCGGTCTACCATCAGGATCAGCAACATCAGACAAGTGACATGGATATGGATCCACCGGCCCCAATCGCGTCCGCTGTAGAAAACCACGAGCGATCCGGCGAACGCGACACTCGCACAGACGGCGATGATCCTAGCCTCTCGCTGCGCCCCTTCTCGCAGATATAACATCATCAGCGCCGCGAATGCAGGAAGCAGGGACAATATCGCCAGCAGGCCGTAGAGGGCAAAGGAATGATGCACCCGCGCCGCCACCATAACATTGTTATGGGCCTCCGCAAGTGATTGCTGCAGCCACGCAATCGACCCCCCGCAAATGCTGTCATCCGCAACGCCAAACGGCCCCAGCGTTCCTCCGACCGAAGAGCAGATCTTCTCCGCCATCGCCCGGTTTCCTGGGTGCTGTAACACCGTGACCGCCGCAATTCCGCAAAGGATCGTCGGCAAGGCTACCACAGCCACCGTTCGTCGCAGGCTTCCGGTGCGAATCGCCACAGCCCCGAGAAAATATGGCAGATAGAACACCAACGGCTCATGCGACAACACAAGAACGACGCCCAAAATTGACAGCAAAACCGCCAACTGCCAATCCCGCGATCTGCTATATAACAACACACAAATCACGAACGCGAGCGCGGCGAACAGCAATATCTCTTTCTTGAACCCATTCGGAGGGTCGAGCACGATGAAGCTCAGAGTAGCAGGTGAGAGCAGCAGAGCAACAACCATCCATCCCCACCGCAACTTCTCGGTCAACAGGTACACGCACCACAAGAAAATCAGATAAACCGGGACCTGAAGACCAAACGCAATCCAAATCAGTTTTATCCCCGTCGCCTGTCCCAGCAGCAACACCGCCTCGCCCACGAGGCCGCGCCGGATGAAGCCAGCGCTATAGTTCGTGAGCCACTCGCCCATCGCCCAACCGCTGCCCCGTCGCGCGTTCAGAAACCCATACGCCGTAGAGACCGTCGCAACGAAAAGCAGATACAAGCCAAACCATCGCCGGTAGCGTACAGAAATCGACCCTATGGTCATCCTTCGTTTACCTGAGGTAGCGGTCTAACCACCAAATGATCCCAGTGTCTCACGCGTAACCAGTGCCTAAAATCAAAAGCGTTGTGGCCATTCTCTTAAGAGAACAACCACAACGCTCTTTGATTTATCCAGATCAGTTTATTTCGCGGAGGCCAACTGAGCGGCGCCTTCCTTCAGCGCAGCAGCCTTGTCCGTCTTCTCCCACGTAAACGTGTCGCCCTTACGTCCAAAATGGCCATAAGCTGCCGTCGCCTTGAAGATAGGTTTCCGCAGGTCCAGCCCCTCGATGATGCCCTTCGGCGTCAGCGAGAAGTTCTTCCGCACCAGCTCTTCCAGCTTGGTCTCATCGACCTTGCCCGTGCCGAACGTATCCACCAGCACGCTCACCGGCTCAGCGACACCAATCGCGTAAGCGAGCTGCACCTCGCAACGGTCAGCCAACCCAGCGGCAACAATGTTCTTCGCCACATACCGCGCCATATAGGCCGCCGAACGGTCGACCTTCGTCGCATCCTTACCGCTGAACGCTCCGCCGCCATGCCGCCCCATGCCGCCATACGTGTCGACGATGATCTTCCGGCCCGTCAACCCCGTATCGCCCATAGGCCCACCGACAACAAACCGCCCCGTCGGATTGATGTGGTACTTCGTGTCCTCATCCAGAAGGTTCGCCGGAATCACAGCCTGAATCACATTCTTCAGAATGTCCGAGCGCAGCTCATCGTTGCCAATGTTCTCGGCATGCTGCGTCGAGATGACGACAGCATCCACGCGCACAGGCTTATGGTTGGAGTCATACTCCACCGTCACCTGGCTCTTGCCATCCGGCCGGAGATAAGACATCAGCCCCGACTTGCGAACCTCGCTCAGCCTGTGCGCCAGCTTGTGCGCCAGCGAGATTGGAGTCGGCATCAACTCCGGCGTCTCGTTCGTTGCGTACCCGAACATCATTCCCTGATCGCCCGCGCCGCCCGTATCGACACCCATGGCGATGTCACCCGACTGCTTATTAATCGTCGAGATAACAGCACAGGTATTCGAATCGAACCCGTACAGCGCATTGTCATACCCGATCGCCGCGACCGTTCCGCGCACCAGGCTCTGGAAGTCCACGTAGGCCTTCGTCGTAATCTCGCCCGCAATCACCACAAGGCCCGTGCAGGTCAGCGTCTCGCACGCTACCCGGCTGTAGGGATCCTGCGCCAGGCAGGCATCGAGAATCGCATCGGAAATCTGGTCGGCAATCTTATCAGGATGCCCTTCCGTGACAGATTCACTCGTAAACAAAAAACGGTCGCGTTTAGCCAAAACAATTCCTCCATTCAATACCTGCCCGGCGCTCCGCCGGACATTTATCTAACCCTCCCATTTTACCTGTCTGAGTTCCCCCCGGCAAAGCCAACATCCGCCTGCTCTTACCGCTCACCCAACGGCAATATCCCGCATTGAGCGGGAGTTCGAAGCTCTCGTTCTATTTTTCGACCGCAGCCGCGACCGCGCAACTCACGGAATCAGTCGTCCGTGCAGCGCGAACTTCCACACACTCCAGCCCAATGCCGCCAGCGAAACCACCATCATCGCCACGCCCATCCATCGGGAGTCGGTCCCGCGCTCGGCGCCCACCCTGTTTCGCCGAACATTTTCAGCAAACTCAGCCCAGTCAGCAGCCTCGGTGCTGCCGCTGGAGCTCTCCGCTACGCTTGCCTCAAAACGCTCAATCCACGTAGCCTCATCCAGTCCAATTGCCGTCAAATAGCTGCGAACAATACCTTTACGAAACACTCCGCCCGGCAGCGCGCTGTAATCCCCGGCCTCTAACGCTTGCAAATGGCGAGTCGCGACCTTCGTCTCCTCTGAGATCTTCTCAATCGAGACCTGACGCCGTTCCCGTTCCCATCGCAACTCGTCGCAGAATCGTTCCATTCGCTCCGTTTAACCCTCAACAGCCATGGTCAACCGCACCGCGGTGCACCGCTGGTTGTTCGCAGAATAGAAGCTGTGTTTGTCAAAGTCAAAGCCACTTTTGGGTTACGAAGTTGCCCAATCCAGGCAGGAATCAGCCTAGTTAGGCTGGCTTCTCGCTCGCGAACAACTAGACTGCTCGGGGGGAACCCACGGACCGAATCCGCGCTCTCTCTTTCGCTGAACCGGAGTTCATAGGAGCAGAGAGAGGGCATAGGATCTGGCTGAACTCAAAAAAGGACCATGAATGGCTGGAGAACTCATCAGACTGAAACGATATCAGCGTGTCTTCGGCATTCGCGGTCCGTGGAATGCCGCGGTCGGTAAATTGACCAAAAAACCTGTCTTATTGCATGTCACAGTATCTGGTAATCACTCACCGGTCTACCTTCGGGTACCGTCAACCGACGTTATGGTCTACGAGCAGATATTCCTCAAGGAGGAATACAGCTTCGAGGTAAACAAGGAACCCGACTTCATCATCGACGCTGGAGCAAATATTGGATTTGCCTCCGTATATTTCGCAAACAAATTTCCCAACGCTCGAATACTGGCAATTGAGCCGGAAAAAGATAACTTCGAAATACTGCTGAAGAACGCGGCTCCCTATCCGAACATCGAGCCTCTTCTAGGCGCGCTCTGGAGTGAAAAAGAGCAGCTCGAAGTGATAGACCACGGATACGGCAACTGGGGATTCATGATCGGGCAGCCGTCCGCCAATCATGCTTCTTCGCCTTCGAACACTCAGAAAGTGCAGGGCATGACCATCGACATGATCCTCCAGCGCTACGGAATCGATCGCATTAGCCTCCTGAAACTTGACATCGAAGGGGCTGAGCGCGAAGTGTTCCGCAATTCCGCACCCTGGATTGATAAAGTCGACTCGCTGATCGTCGAGCTTCACGAGCGGATGAAGCCAGGATGCAATCGCAGCTTTTATATGGCCACCGGCGGATTTGACGTCGAGTGGTCTCAGGGAGAGTTTGTTTATCTCACCAGGATCGACGGATGTCTAAGAAGCTCTGCGGTCCCTGAAGTTGCTTGAAAGAAAAAGGCAACGAGCAGGGCGGTCGGAACAGTAGTCTTTCTGTCAGCTTCCATGGATGCCGTTAGGGTCGTCATAACACTGAAATACCTTCCGCCATCTCTTGGCCAAGCCGAACGCTCTCCGAGATGCCCCTGTCTTCAGGGTAATAAAAGCAGGTATCCGCGATCTGCAGCCCCAGAATTGGAGTCTGCACCGGCGGAATCTTGGCCGCGAATCCAGGTTCACAAACCGGCTGCGCATAGCGTAGACGCGCAACATGCTCAGCAACAATGTCCTCGCGCGTTAGCTTCGGATTGATTCGTTGCAGGTATCCAAAAGCCTCATCCAGAAGCTGCCTGTCGGTCCAGCTGAATTTGATGTTGTGGTTTGGCATGTAGTACGGCACATAGACCACAGATTCACCGCCTGCAGGCCTGAGATTTGAAAATTCAACAATCCCCGGAATAGCAATGTCGGGTTCACTTACATTGACCCAGAAGTGGGGACTCACCGACTGCTTCAATTTGAATACCAGGCAGCAAACGCCCATATTGGCAATGGATTCATACCGAGCTCGCCAATCCGCAGGCAGGTCCGGCACCATCGCAGAAATTAGCGGAGTCGGTACTGTGCAGACTACGGCATCTGCCTCTACGAGCCCCTCCGACGTGACCACGCCAGTCACCCTGCCACCTTCCACGAGCACTTTTTGCACTGCGCACCGCGTACGGATTCGTCCTCCCTTCTGCTCAATGGAGGAGCAGAGAGCATCCACCAGCGTCTGGCTGCCCCCTTCGATATACCCGAGTTCTTCCTGCATCATCGATCTGCGAGAACGTCCAATCCGCCTGATTCGAGTCCATATCCACGCCGCAGAGACATTGTCCGCATATTCGTAAAACTTCAACGCAAACAGTGGCTTCCAAAGCCGGTCATACACCTCGGTTCCGCACCATCGCGTAATCCAGGAGCGCGCCGATTCCGTTTCAATTGCATCCCACCGGTCGCGCCGAACCGATAGAAACGCGAACAAGCCATATCTCAAGCGCGAGATAAAACTGATCTCGTTGAACTTCAACAGCGCTATCGGGTTTCCCCAGTCGTGCAATTTTCCGCCGGTAAAAATTCCCATGGACGTGGCTCGCCACCGCATCAGGTCTCCGATGCCCAGCTCGTCCAGCAGCGACATCGTCGGTGAGTCGCTCTTGCAGACAAAATGGTAAAAACGCTCGATCGATAGTCCATCCAGGTCGAAATGAGCAGCCATCCCCCCGGGTCCAGGCGCTGCCTCCAAAACTTCGACTTCGTGTCCGGCTTTCAGGGCGTGAAACGCGGCGGCGAGACCCATAGCTCCTGACCCTACAACCACAACTCTAGCGATAAGGCACCTCGGGGGAACGTTAAGAGTTCATATTAGTTGATACTCAAAAGATATCAGGCGCTAAGTGCCTCATGGAATTTGCGAACTTGTCAACGAACTCCGCTTCCGCGTTAGAAATCTAGCGCCACGTTAGAGTAGACAGAATTGCAGAAAGTTGTCTTCAGGGCTTCTTCCAGTGGTGTCGCGCGAACACCGAAAATCCCTGGCCAGTCGATGACTTCGAAGACGTCCGGCGTCACCAATGCCTCAAGCTGCTTGATCGTGAACGCCGGGTTCTTGTCGAAGATCGCATTGGCTTTTAGCATGCCCCAAAAAACCCTGTAAGGGACTTTTTGGACGTGTGCCTTCGCGCCCGTAGCCTTCTTTACAGCTCGGATCAGATCGATATAGGTGATTCTCTCCTGCCCGGTAATGTTGTAGGCGCCCGTGATCTCACTCCCAAGTGCCGAAGCAATAATGGCGGAGAAGTCGCCGGCGTACAAAGGCTGACGAATATAGTCGCCGTCGCCCGGTATGGGAAAAACTGGGACTCTCTGCATGAAGCGCGCAAGCCAGCCGACGTGTTTTCGGTCAAACCATCCGAACATCAACGTCGGCCGCAAGACGACTTGTTTGATCCCTGAGGCCGCCGTGAGCGCTTCCTGCGCCTTCTTGGTCTCCGTGTAGTCATCCACGGCCATTGAGTTCACCACTGAGGAAGAGATGCTGACCGCATACGGAACCCTCTCGCGAAGCGCAACTTCCAGAAGCCGCTCGGTGGCCCGGATGTTGTTGCGAACGAACTCCTCTGGATAGAGACCGCCGATCTGCGCGTGGCCAATCACAAGATGAGTGCACCCTGTCAGCTCCTCCTGCCATGGACCCATCTCCGCCAGATCCGCCTCGACAACTCGGATCTCAGGGTGAAGGCGTCGAAGAGTAGCGGTATTCGCCGGATGTTTATCTAGCGCGACAATCTCACCGACGCCGCTCTGTTCAAGAAGAGGGATAAGATTCTGACCAACGAGCCCGGCTGCCCCTGTTACTACTATCTTTTTGCCTTTTGTTTCTGCCATATCCGCAATTCTAGAAGGGCGCAAGCGAATCGCCTTGCCGAACAATTTCGTTTAAAGTTCATTACAAGGTTGCTGTCCTAGGGAATTGTACCTAATGCCAGAGGGGCAAGCAGTGCTATATGCTGATATGAAAATCAGCGGAAATTATTCGCGAACCCGCAAGACAAACGAACGGAGTCCATCAAGTATGCGTGAAGCCGGCACTGCTGTGCTCGACCCCATGAAGAGTTCCGCTCCGGCCCATCGTCGACTAGTGCTGCAATACTTTGTTTTTGGTATATTGACCGGCTACCTTGTAGTGTTATGCATCTATTTTTCTAATCGTCGCATGATGTGGGCAGATGAGTTTAACGCTTGGAGTCTGCTGACGGACCCCTCGTGGGATCACATGATAAGAAGCTGGGGCCGCGGAGCCGATGGCGGTAGCTTGTTTTACTACACAATTGGCCGGCTGATCCTTTCGGTCACTGGCTATCATGTTTTGGTAATGCGCCTGTTCTCGGCGTTCTGTCTTTGGGGAGCGGCAGTTCTATGGTTGAGACTGCTGCAACGGAGGTTCGCAAGTTTTCCTGCCCTGGCTGCAGTTTTATTGATTTGGTTTTGTGATTTCAACTTCGTCTATCAACTCGCGGAGGTCCGCTTTTACGGTCTTCTCGTTTTTTCAGTAACAATTGCCGTTAGTGCACTTGCTTGGATCGAAGACCGGCAACCGTCTTACAAAGTGACAGTCCTAACTTGTTTCTTGGCAAATGGTCTGCTTGTGTTGTCGCACTATCTCGGATTGATATACAGCGCGATTTTGGCGGCTGCCGTCGTT
>Ga0210388_10001517_pt1 | contig 18246 bp, 38 predicted proteins | sample IncBWC19OmetaG_FD_155485 | JGI IMG/M metagenome (GOLD analysis project Ga0210388, IMG submission 155485) | Forest soil microbial communities from Barre Woods Harvard Forest LTER site, Petersham, Massachusetts, United States - Inc-BW-C-19-O ... | reverse complement strand
CAAGAACCAAAACAATAAGAGACTTCATGATATTATCCTTTAAGTAAGTTAGGGAATGTTTTTACTACATTGTTGATTATACACTAACTTTAGAATATTGCAAGTAATTTTAAGCAGAGTGTTGTATTTTTACAACACTCTGCTATTACAATAATCTTACAGATTATCGACCTTTAGTTTGTCCACCGTATCCAAGTGCATTGCTTGCGCTTTTGATAGCAGCTTGTACGTCATCAGCATGATCGAAAGTTTCTTCGATAAGATCCATATTATCTTCAGCTTCAGACTTGATAAGCGCTTGGAGACGCTTAACCGCAGTTTTGAATGGGACGTCCAAACACTCAACACTGATAATGAGTTCCTTGATGTGTGCAAGTGGGAAACCTTCAGTTTCTTTTACCCATTCAGCAAGTTCAGCTTCATTGCCCTTAAAGCGAATTGGATCCTTGTGCATAAGATACTTTGCACGATTTGCTTCATTTGGGAAACCGATCTTACGAATCATGTCGAAACGACTTGGACGATTTTTAATACGTCCTGGCAACTTGTTGATATAGTTTGTAGTTGCGACAAACACAATATTGTCAAGTTGCATTTCGCCGTCAAGCAAACTAAGAATATCGCTTTCGCCATACATATCGATCAAACTATCGATATCTTCGAGAATTGCAACAATTGGGCGATTCGGTTCAATTTCACGAAGAATCTTCAATCCATCAAACATCTGCGGATCGTTCATGTACAATGAAATACCACCAAGTTTCTCGACTTCAGCGGCAAGGATTTGCACAGCAGAAGTCTTACCAGTTCCCGGAGGGCCATACATCAAAACACCACGCTTCCACAAGAATCCAAACTCGCGATACTTTTGTTCACTTGCCCAGAAAGTACGCATTGCTGAAAGAATATCGTTTGTTACGCTGTCATCAAGAATGAACAATTCGTCCATTTCAAGCTTAGAACGTTCAAGATAAAATCCGATGCCGTTACGATACTTGATTTGATACTGGCCTGCGGGCACACCAGAAACACCAGGGTAGCTTGGATAAAAATCCTTGCCATTGCGTGCCCACATAGAAATCTTGTCTGCTGTTGCTGCTTCTTTATTCTTACGGCTATCGATGGTTTCAATAGATGCCATATCGTCATCATCATAACCATAGCCTGCATTTCGTCTTGACATTGTTTTATCCTATTTAAATTAAAGTTAGTGTGCCTTCATAGCACGCCAGATTTGTCTTGCAACCAACCACCAAATGATCGAAGTGGCTTAATATAAGAAATCAAACCACCAAAAATAAAAAGAAAAAGCATTCCCGATGCGGAACATAATAGCAATGTAAAATGCACTAAGTCTGATATGTTCCGAAACCAATTAAGTCTCATTAGTGAAAAGTTGGTTTAATTGTTGGTGTATTATCTTCTGATTCTTGATCCGATGCGGACATTAATGTTTCATATAATTCTGGATCAGTTTCTTCAAGTTCATCCATATTGATTTCTACTGCATCAGCAAAAAATGAACCATCTTCAATCGCAGATTTGATTTTATCCATGAATTCTTGAAGGTCTTCTGGACTCATTTCATCTTCAAGTTGTTCGAGACAACCTGGAGCAAATTCGATTTTCAAATCTTTCTTGTCGTCTTTATCACTCATGTGTGATTACAGTCCTTGAGCACATTGTGGGTAATTGGTGTCATTGCAATTTCCACCAATTGACTTTACTGGTGCGCTTGAACAAGCAGCTACCAATGCAATAGCCAATACAGCAACGATATACTTAGCGTATTTCATGATATTTTCCTTTAATTTAGATTTTGAGAGAAAGGGGTAGATTCTACCCCCTTGTGACGCGATTTACTTCTTTGTAACATCAGTAACATCAGTAACTTCTGTTTTAACTGCATTTACTTCAGTTGTAACATCAGTCTTTGCAATACCGAACAAACTTTTGATCCAAGTCCATAAACTTGCTAACATATCATTCTCCTCAGTGTTGAAATTGTAGCGCAATTAACCCTTAATTGCAAATATATTTAAACCAAACTGACAAAGAATTTTACTATGATATTTGGAGAATGCGGTCAGATTCGAACTGACGATTGAGCGTAGCTCATTTAACAGGTTTGCAGTCTGTCCCCTTAAACCACTCGGGCACGCATTCATTAATTCTGGCGGAAAATTCTGAGCACGATTCAGATACATCTTAGACATACACAACGCTTAGCAGGCGTGTCCAGTTCCCAACTGGTTAATTTTCCATATTACTTATTTACCCAATTTCTTTTTTAAATTGAGAAATTCTTGTTCCATTTTATAACCCTCACCTTTGCTCCAATTTGCTGTATAAGGAACTTTAAATGTTTCCTCAGCATGACAGCGCATGCAAGAGCAAGCAACAGCGGTACAATCGCCACCATGCATATCAGAAAGAGAGCCCAAAATATGTTCTCTGAATTTAGGCTCAATACGATCCCAATCTTCATGCTTATCATCATCTAAATCATGAATCTTCTTCCACAAGATATTTGCAGATTGGATTGCATCATCTTTAATTTTATTGTCGTCTCGGATTTTGATCCAACCACGAACTTCGTCATTTTCTGGGTTCTCTAACCATTTTAGATAGATAACCATATCATACATATAGTCCCAGATTAGCGAATTCATCGCATATCGCGCATGCGCAATTGTGATATCCTTTTCATCAAGTTCAGGAGCAGGAGGCATCAATTTAGCCTTTAACTCCTCATACCGCTTTTCGTCATCTGTCATATGTGCAATAAATTCCAATGGAGGAAGACTACGGTCCCGACCCGTAACCCATTTCTGAGTCTGACAACTTTCCAGGTTGCAGCATGTCCCACACACTTAATCTTCCAATGAAGCTATTATACAGCCTTTCTAACTTTTGTCTATACCTTAATTTCGAATTTGGGATAACTAAAAGTTGGGAAAGAAAATTTAGTATTCCACTGGTCTTCGTATTTCGGAGCAGATTGTAGTTCTCCGCGAAGAATCCTTTCCATAACATCCTTTTCCCATGCTTCTTTTTTGGCTGGATACTCAGCATCATATTTTGCTTTAGCTTGTTGCATGCGTTCTTGCCATTCAGCCAATTTTTTATCATGATCTTCCTGCCAAGCAGGCCAATCTGCATCAAACATAAAAATTTCGTATCCGCCACCTTTAGATCCACCACCACCTGAACCAGTTTCAAGTCCGGTATTCTTCCACATGTCAGACGAAAAACCTGGCGTGTCATGTGAGAATTTAAATTCTACCCGACCCTGAAATCCTGGATAACCCTTAGGAGCATCTTTCTTTTCGCCACCCCAATTCGTTACACCTCCACTCATAGGACAGTGATGCGAATTGCTAACGCTGTCCCTATGAGTTGCTGTAATCTTATATGAATGGCATACAAGGTCTTCCGGAATCTCGTCATTTTTATGAAATGCAGATTGATGAAGACCATGCGCCCAGAATACCTTCACATTGTCTTTAACAAATTGTTCAATTTCTTCTGCATTTTTGCACGTTTCTCGCATAGTTTTGAAGATTTCGAGGCGAGAATCAACGATTTTTTGGCGACGTTTAGCTACGAGCGAATCTCGTGCAAGCTTCCTCAAATGATTTCTATACTTAGCTTCACTTGTGAAAAGCTTTTTAGTTCTGGGGCATTCCCAAGCAAGAATTTGTGGCATAATTTATCCGAAATTATATTTTAGAAATAGTTTAAGCTTTTCTAGTTCGGAGGTTATGGGAACACAAAACATTTCCCAGGCTTGCCGATGTGAATTATGATACCAATCTTCTGTAGTCCAACGTTGATCTGCAGGAGACCAAAGCCATTTAATTTTTACCTCAATGCCGCTGACAGCATTTCCAATCACTTCTATAACTTCTCCCAACCCTATTAATTCACGATCTCCTTCTGTATCTTCGGGATTTCCTGAATATAAAAAGAATGTTCCGACTTTAAAATCGTCTTTAGTCATTTTTTAATAGAAATATCAATTTTTCTTGTTCAGTAATTTTCTTGAAATATAGAGACAACTCATCAAAATCATCAAATTCCAGGTAATCAACTCCTGTTGAATTATTTTCAGCCCAAATCCAATCAATAACGATATTATGTTTTCCAATTCGTTTAATAATTCCTAATGCAGGATCACATTCTTCATAATAATGAATAATATCGCCTACGATGTAACCTTTATAATCTGCCATATCAATCCCAATAATTTTTAGAATTATCGTCAGGCAAATAACACTCACTAGACGTCACAGGTTCTCCTTCGATAGAAATATCAACCGTTAGGCGACCCGAAGTGCTGCAATACAAATTTATTTTGAGATTCTCTTTTAAGAATTCAATTAATTCTTCTTTATCCATATTACTTCGCCAAACCCTTGTCTAGGTAGTGAAGCAAACAAGCGCCCAAAAGTAATATATCAACAGCCAGGAATGCATAACCAAGGAAGAATCCTCCCATGTCGAATACAAGTCCTGTAGATAAGATTGCTACCAACAGACAGAAAAACTTTTCGCCTAGAGTGATCATGAAAAATCTCCTAAATTCACTATAAGTAATTATAGCAAACTAGGAGACTTTGGTCAAGATTTTAAAAAATCTGTTGTATTTTTACAACATTACGGATTGTAAGTTATCGAGACATTCCAGATAGTAAATCGATTACATCATGTAATCTTACGAACTTTCCTCTTGGATCTTCTACTACATTTGGATAAAAATTAAGACCTGAACGAGTATAAGAAGGGCTCAATTTTTCAACATGTTCAGCACCTGGGTGATCAGTAATCAATGCATGTGCATCATCATAGCGAATATATTTTCCTTCTGGGTCTTCATTCATGAATGCAGTATAACGACTCACCATAGGTGTATAACGGTTGATGTGATGCAGCACTCGCATGACATCATTTTCAATAATAAAATCTTTCGCCTTCATAATTATTCCACTAATGTATTATTTATTAAAACATTAACATGTCTGCGATTGCTCGGGCAGATACATATTTCATATTATTGATAAAGCAATCGCGAGGAATAGTGCGTAGACCGTCCCTGATTTGATCATTGTCTGGATTATCATCAAACGTCTTTAAGAAATCAGAAACTTTGTAATAATCTTTTCCTCTATTTTTGTATCTCTTCAATTTGACGAGATTATTTAACATCTGGATTTCGAATAGGCGCATGGGTTATAGTCTCTGTATCAGAGTATTTATACCCATCCTTCAAGTATCGTTGAATGACCCAATTTGGGTATGTTGTAAAATGGATTCCTGCATTTAAACCAACATGATGCATCTTACATAATAATTTACCATTCCATAGCATGTTATCTACGAATAATGAATAATTTTGAGTAGCAAACAGTTCATCCCAGTCTGGGAAATCTGGGAAATCAGATTTAACTAAATTCCAATCCACTGCATTAGCAAATGCCCATTCTACAACCCAGTGATGAGCCTCCATCGGAAGTCCACTTTCCTCTTCATTTTTACCACATATCCAACACCTACCATCCACCTTATCAATCAATGCTTTTTTAGTATGCAAAAATTTTGACGTAGTAACTCTTTCTTCATGGTCTGGCAAATTAACATCTACCACAAAAGTTATTTTTTGCTCATGTGTGCCAGAGACTTTAGAAACCGCTTTTCTAAATAAAGCTTTTGCTTTATCTAACATATTTTCCTCCAATATCTATTAGATATTTAACGATTTTGGACAAAATATAAACCAGGGCTAAATATTAAAAAGCCAATAAAACTATGTTCTTATTCGAATTTACTGAAACCCTAATAGAGTCTGCGCATGATATTTTGTTCCACGTGACAAATGTCAATGCAGCAGCAAGTATATTAACTAATCAAGAATTTGAATTAGGTTTTAGTTTAGCAAAAGATTCTGCTGAAAATTTTAGACCCAAAGGCAGTTCAAAATATTTTTACTTAAGTACAGCACGGTCCCCTGCTAGCGGATTTATTGCAACACGTAGATCAAGTGGGCATGTGCAAGTGTTATTTGAGTTAAATGGTAATTGGTTTAACAAACATGGATATGTGACAAAACCTGTCGATTATTTCAATGGCGCGCCAGGATCGTCAGATGAAATGGAAGATCGTGTGTTTAGTAAAGAGCCAACCATCAAATTTCCCAATGACGCACACTCCTTAATAAATGCACTCCATGTATATTTGCCACAATCTATGGCTAGTGGAGTAGCACAATCATTGCTTCCACTGGTTGTTCAAGCAAAGAAGCAAAATATTCCGCTATATGTATATATTAATCCAAACTCTTGGCTGACACGCAGGAAAGATAAGGCATTCCCATATGACAAATTCATTCAAGCTATGAAAATAGAATTACAAGCGGATAAAAGAGGGTTTTCTGCAAAGAGCCCATCTGTATTTTCTAGCAAATTTAATTCGACTGGTATGACGCATCTAAGAGCAATAGATGCAAAACGTGACTATAAAGCATTACTCAATTTGATTCAAGCTAGAAGCCCAGAACAAATCAAAGAAGATACTTTCTACGTAATAGATGAATTGGCTAGAGTTATCGACGCGGATGCTGCGATAAAAAGATTATTCATAAGAGTGAAATTTAATTTAGGAAGCAAAGCATCTGGTCAGCTTGTTGCGGCCATAAAAAAATCAGGAACAAGTCCTGATAATGTTTGGGATACGTTGGGAAGAAAATGGATTGGTCTTAGTTATGGATTGGACAAGCAATTCAAAACTCCTCCGAAAGATCCGAAATATGACCCAGGCACAAAAGATTGATTTTGTTTAAGAACTATATTTTAGTTTCGCCGCTAATTTTTCGTGTTCAGTATCAAAAATAAGATATTCTTCTGGAATCTTGCCATACCAATCAGACCATAAATGATTGTCTGTAAGTTCATCCCCCATAAATCTAGGTTTATTCCATTTTAACGTAAATCCGCCATAATCACTTACGAAAAGAACTGTTGCTAACCGCTTACTTCTTTTAGAATAAATTAGATCACCTGGCGTGATATCTTTAATTTTTGATTTCATGAACACGAACACCATACTTTAGCTTAACAAACAATATATCCATTTCGTTTTCACAAAGAATGCAATAATCTAATAATTCAGAGCCTAGTTCAGCCATATTGCACCAATGATATTCAGAATTCCTATCACCATATGATGTAGCCCATGATACAGAAAGTGCATGTTCATCTACACTTGTCACTTTACCGAATATCCTTGATTTTTTATAAAACAAATATTGTCCAGTCTTGACATTCAACCAAGATAGGTTGTCGTCTGCAACTTCTCTTAACGTATTTTTCATAAAGAAAAAGCGGGTTTGCTCCCGCTTTTGTTTGTTGATGGTTTTATTTACTTGATATCAAGCGGAAAAGGACTCGTAATTACGTCAGGTTCAGCATAGACGGGGCCAGAAGTTGGTTGACCTGCTGGTGGATTTGAGTTCGGATTTTTGCAGAGAACCCAAGTTCCAGCAGCCGCTGCTGGAGAATACAAACCATTCGGATCGGCTTGTGGCAGAATTGCATAACCACTTTGATAACGATCTTCGATATGCTGAGGATTCGTAAATTCAGTTGCATACGGAATTGGGAAGCCAATCGAATCACAAAGCTTATGTGTATGTGCATCACGATCAAGGAAGTATGTATATGTCGAAATACTTTGATCGCGCATTTCGTAAATTTGCTTATACAAGCGCTTTTCTGCGAAATTGTTGATCGTAGGCATAGGCACACTCATAACAGCTTGCTTATTGAGCACCTCTTGGCGTTGATTTTGAACTTCATCTGCGCTAGGCTGCTGAGGATCACACCCAGACAAACCAATTGCACCGACGACAGCAGCGAATACTAGCGATACACTAAAAAACTTTTTCATGAATATTTCCTTTATTGAGCGTTAGTCATTTGGTTGTAAAACAATGCAAGATCAGACGGTAACTTTGCTGGATCATATGCAGCATAACGTTGGCGAACAGTATCACGAATGAATTCTTTTTGCTGATCTGTTTCGCCTGCAGTATAATACTGCTGACGCAGGTTTTGAAGGTCACGTGCCATACCTTCATTAAAAGTCTGGCTTTGTGCGAACGTATTTGCACGAACCTGTTCTTGAAGTGGCTGATAATGCTTGTCGAGTTGATAACCTAACTCAGTCATACCGACAATAACAGTAACAAATGCGATTACAGCTAGAACTACACCACCTGCAGATTTAAACATTACTCACCTCCATCGAAATTAACTTTGAAACATACTTTGTCTTTAAGGGATTTGTATGCGGATTTTAAGAACGAATCTGGCTTACCCTCATTTGCGATTGATCGATCTTCAAGACGATTACGGGTAAAGATTACTGCTACAGCAAGACCTGCTACGATTAAAACTGCGCAAAGCAATACAGTTCCGAATGTCAAGAACGCTGGAGCAACATATGCAGTTCCTGCGAAGAAATGATATGCAAGCAATAACAGATTTGCGGCGCCAGCAAGCAATGCACTACCGAAAAAGCCAACAACAGTAGCAAGCATTACACTGAAAATAAAACCAAAAATTACATTGCGAACATACGAGCAAAAATCACCTGAACTGACACGGAAGTTTCCCATAGTGACAGCCAAGAAATAATGCCAAGACTTGTTTTTAAGATTGATAGTTTTCAAGAAAACTCCTAAGATTTTGTTTTGGAAGAGTCGTCGTTATTGACGACACAGAAGCTATTCTAGCACCAAACAACTTCTGTGCCTGTCACATTAAAACAACAGTTTGCCCAAATTAGATTATATTGAGCGATGTACCGCAGTTGCTACAAAATTTGGCATTTGCTTTATTGACTTTATGGCAAGTGACACATTTTGGTTTGTGCTGTACTGTTACGGCTTCTACAACTTTTTGACCAGCAGATTCACCCAAAAGCTTCATAATCATTACATGCTTTTCAGTTTCCAATGGAAACCAAGACGCTTGTGTAAATTTTTGATTATTTTCAGAACCAGGCACCGTAATTCCTGCATCATTGACCACATTTGCAGACTGTGCTTCTACGCTATGTGCAGTATTAGAATTCGCAGTTGCAGAGCGCAAAACACTATTAGTGGATGCAGTTGCTGAATACGACACATCATAACTAGTGATATTAGTTAATACTGATCCGCCAATTGTGGGACTACCATGACGATTCCAATCCCATTGATTATTCCACAACAAACCGGGAGACTGATATGGCTTTTCGAATTGAAATTCAATGCGAATTAAACCATCATCAATTTTGATTCCTCTCGCTTGTTCAACAGAATCAGTTCTTTCGATAAATTTAAAAGAATTACCTTTTTCGAAATTACCATTCTTGATAAAACGTTTAAAATCAATTTCTGAGTTTGGTTGAATCACCAAAGCTGTTCCATCCGTTGCGTCCGTTCCATCAATAGAAACTTTCACTTGAACACGAACTGCATTTAGGTTTTTGATTAATAGACTAAATTCTGAACCGAAGGGGATTCGGACTGAATTGCCGTCGAATTCACGAAGAACACGACCATTTACTTTGACTGCAAGAGCCATTTTATTTGCATACATCATACGTTTTCCTTTATTGTGGATCCACAGAGTAAGGATCCGATTGTTAGAACTCTGTTATAAACTACTAACGTGCCTCACTGTTTAGAGGACTTTTATTTGTGATTCCTCACAAATTCTTTTCTGCCAATTGAAGAAATAGTTTTTCTTCAGGAGTAGCTACATATTTAATATCTTTGCCAATCGGTTGGATAATATATTCTGGATACCAAAATTTCGTACCTGCATAGTCAATACCAAGTTTAACATATTCGCCAGCTGGGATATTGTTTTCAAAATCCCCATGATAAAATTCTGTTTTTATTTCTACTATCTCCCACCAAGTTTGGAGTTCAATATCTCTAATGTCACAGAAATACAGCTAGCCGCCAACTTTAAAATTCACTTTCTGAGTCTGAGAAGTCATGTTTTAGATTGATAGCAAAAATTTGTTTCATGAATGTATCGTAGTCTTTGGTGTGCGGAATATAATACATGTGATGTTCATTTAATAAATTAGCAATGTGGGACTCAGGATAATAAAATTCAGCATCCTCAGTATCATTTTCCCTGCACTCAGACATACCAATACTATAACCTGAATTGCTCTTAATCACATACATCACTTTACTTTCAGGCTTATAGAACCAGCCACCAATATCATAAATCATTGAATTATTATATCCTGATGTTTTAAAACAAATGCTAATTGTTCTGGGCCAACCGGGACATGTTTATGCGTCCCCTTTGCAATCCATTTTTCTAGTTCAGAAATAGCATAATTTGTTCCTGGTCCATCCCAGCTAATACTTACTGTGGTATCAGTTACATCACTCACATAGTATGCTTCTTTATGCTTGCCTTCTTCTATCGGCCAGCCCGGAAAAATAATAAGATCGCCGATAGAGATTTTCATTATTTCATTGCAGCTTTTGCGTTATACATAGAAGTGGATGCAAGAAATGTTCCCTTCCAATGCCAATTATCTTCTACATATTGTTGGAATTCTTGCATAGTTAATTCTACAAGTTCATCAGCAGACATTTCAAGCATTTTGATTGCAGTATCATATGATGCTGCAAAATTTTGTGGTTGAACAAGTTGAATAAATGTAACAAGTTCTCCACCTGCTTGTGCTTGCTTCAAATTCTTTTTCATTTCAGACACAACATCCTTACGATATTCTTCGTTTGCTGTATTGAATTCTGAAACATGCGTAGTACGATTTTCACGCAAAACTTTAAGTAAATCGTCTGACTTAATTTTAACTGATTTCATCATTTTCCTTGTGTTAAATTATGGAATGTATAATGGACCATGAGGTTTTTTGGTGCCATCACCATACATGGGATCATACTCTTTTCCATCTTTGTTGAAATACGTGGATTTCATTTTGAATTTTTGTTTCGCTAATTTTTCTTCTTCCTCCGCGTTAGCTGAAGCGACCATTTCTGTTACTTGGGCCAGCGCGTCGTTGTATGAATCAAATATGACAGGTATCATCCAACCTCTGTAAGAGCGCTCAAGTCTCTTCCAAAAGAAACGTTTCTTTGTGTATATCACAAATTCATCTTTTCTGATTTCAACAATTTTATATCTAGCCATGATTATACCTTACTAATGAAAAAAGCGCAACTAGATTGCGCATGAATATTTGAGTTGAATTGCCAAACGTTCCTGCTCTGTTTTGATTTGAAGCAGTTTTCCTGACTCAAATAATTTGACCAAGTTGTCGTCATCAAATTCTATCCAAAAAGAATATCTCGTTTCACCAGCATCGTTTGAATAGCTATACAAAAATGAATTGTTGGAGTTATTTACAGCCATTATGGCATAAAGCTTTCGTTTAGAAGTTTCAAATAAATATTCGCCGACGTTAAATTCTCTAGTCATAGATCAAGTTTTAATTTTAATAGGAGCAATTCAGTTTCAGTTTCAGCAAGATAATGTGTTGCTGAGGTGACTTCAAAGATGCGTTCAAGATCAACTTTAGAATGTGTAATCAACTCATTGGTATATTGATTTTCAAATGAAATTAATTCAGGTGTCAATACAACGACTTTATAAATGTCTGAATTTTTACTGTTCAAACGCTCAATTACATATAGACCAACTTTTAAATCAGATACTTTCATATTAGCAAATTTTTAGTTTGAGTGCAAGTAGTTCTGCTTCAGTTTTTGCAACAAAATAATCATAAACCTTATGCGTCTCAAAAATGTATGCTAGTTCTTTTTTGGGGTGACTAAAAACGCTGGCTATCCGATCAGCATATTCAAAATAAACGTGATCCTCAGTGATATTTTTAATACTGTAGATTGTAACCTTGCCGCTAGATACCGTTTTTTCTAGAAGAAAACCGTTTATTGTCAAATCAGATACTTTCATTTTATGATGTAGTTATAAATTGCAATTACGTTAGTGATCATAAACCAAATATTCAACATCATGAGAAAACTCATTTTTTTGCGATATGCAAAAACAATGAAGGCGATATTTGCAAGCATATACAAATACCAACCTTCTTGAATTTTATTTGCGATAAGCAATGATCCAATCATTGAGAGCAAAAACCCAGCGAACTCAAAGATTTTTGAATGGTCATCTTTAAAATAAGATGCCATCTTAAAATAGTATTTTATCACAGGTCAGTATGCCCACTCAATTTGAATCTACCAACCAATTCTTCATGTAACTCAGTATAGAAAAACATGCGAGATTCATAGCTAAAATTTCCACCAATCCACGAGGTTCTCGGATATTCATATTGAGGAAAATAGTTATCACTGAGATCCCAAGTAATAACTATTTCATAGTGTGTATCATCGCCTTCTTGTTTCAAGTCGTCTATAACACCTTGCACCATAGATCCATCAGAAGTTCTCATTAGAACTTTGTCACCAACTTTAGACGTATTCCAAGTTTTTATCATATAATCTTTATACTTTTTCTCAATCGCATTGTCTCAACACATAACCAAATTGAGCCAACGACAAGAGCGCCAGAAGCGGCGCCCAAGATCCACATTGTCTCAACTAAGTTGTTCATTTTGCAGTGTGTAGAATGTTTCTAGCTTGTTCAACAGAAACCTTATAGCGCTTACCATTTGTAGTCTGAACGCTAAACGGGAACTTATAGCGCCGATCAACAAAACCGACGAACTTAACATCCTCGATACCACTACGCACTCGCAGAGAATATGTCTTTGTAACATCGATCCCCGGAACACGCCATTGATTCTTGAGTGCTTCGAATTCTACAGTATTCGTATTGGATACTACAGAAGCGGTTGCGGGAGTCTTTGTGCGAACTTCGAGTTTAACACCAAACTTGTTTGCATCAAACCGAATGTTTCCCAAACCTGCAACCAAACCATGCTTTGCTGCGACTGCATCAAGTGCAGCTTGAAATTCTGCGCGGAGTTGCTTGAGGTTCGTCTTGTCGAAAGAATTGATTGTAGTCATATTAGTCTCGAAAAAGTTTAGAAAGGGGTTTAATCAAATTTACTTCACACGGACAGGTTGAGAGAGGAACGCGAAAAGAATTACGGGCGGTGGCCAATGAGCTTCGTTCCCACTGCATTCAGATTGTCCCACAACTCGCGTGCGTCGCGGACACAAATGCAAGTGTAAGATTCAATCTCACCTGAGCGATATTTCCAAGTAACTGTCAGCATATTTGATCTCCTGTTCGTTCAGCGTATGAGTCTATTATACGTATTTTGGGCGAATTCGTCAACCAAAAGTGTTGCTATTTTACAACTTTCCCATTTTTCCACTTAAGCTGAGGCGCAATTTTGCGAGCTCCGAAACATTCAATCCATGCAGCATCGAATTCTTCTTTACAGTTTGTAATATTCAATTCTGCATACATTTGCTCTTTCGGAAAATAGCAATGACTAAAATCAAATCCAATATCCTGTTGATTTTTAATCCAATGTACAATTAGTTTACGAGTTTCCATTGATAGCTCCATATGAGAATGCGACTTTAAAACCAGCACATTTTTTGATCCAATCTTCAAAAGATGGAAGCGACATTCCTCGCTTTGAAGGGCAGAAAAATTGCATAACTGCAAGCTTTGCAAGCCGATCGACACGCGTATTATACACCAAAAACGAATGACCTTTCACTTTATGAATTCTTGCAGTTTGTAAGAATTCAATGAATTCGTTTGTATTAATGTGTTTGTAATAATCTTGTAAGAACTTTGTAATGCGATTAATCCAATTATCTCTTGCAACAAAACGATAGTTATTAGGATCAATAGAAAAAATGCAATCACTAAAATCCTGACAGTCAGTATATACTGAGATTTCAGAATTAGAATAACCATGTGATTTTGCATACAAAAATGCTTCGATCATTGCAAACCATTCGTGTTTATCTTGCACATGTTTGCCTGTTTTAATGCCATAACATTCGACCATATTGTCATCATGCAATGCAATAAATGCCCAACCAATTGCAATTCTGTTATTCTTTACCTTTCCTTTCAATTTGTCAGGAATCCGACCCATCTGAGAACCATCAACATGCAAAACAATGTTATGTGACATAACTGTCCTATAAATGATTCAATAGAACAATTATACTTCTAATTTCACTTTTGGGCAACCTATTGTTGCGTAAAAACTACATTCGTTCTGGATCGATTTCTTTCAATTGTAAGCCAACTAATGCTAATTCACCCTTAATTGTGTATAGGATAGATAATCCCTTATAACCATTATCTTTAAACATTTGAATACATTCTTTAATGAACATTATTCGTTCGCTTATATTACAATTTGGATTTAAATTAATTGGTTTAAATCCTATTTCTTGATTAGCTAACTCAGCAACGTTAATCATATTCAAAATGTTATTCATAGCAAAGCCATCAATCAAATAATCATATGCAGATCCATGATCAACAAATAAATTTATATTATTAATTAATATATTACACGAATCTGGTAAATCTGACTCAGCCATTGTGGGTATAGCGAATAGTCCCATTATACGACACTCCAAAGAAGCTTAAAACGCAATTCGTCTTGTTCATTGTAAAATTTAAGCCAAACTGCTGCATAATACGGATATTGTAAATCTGAATACACCATATCATATGAATTTCTTTCGAATTTCTCTACTAGAAAATTGTGCAAAGTATTGAATTCATCAACTGATACATTTTGAAAACAAACTTTGTAATTAATTACATTACCGAAGTAAGTTGCTTGTAAACTCATTTCATTCCTCAATAGGAAACAGGGGTTGCCCCCTGTTTATAACTATTGGATGATGAGGTCAGTTATCAACCCCAGGAACTTAGGCAGCTAGTGCCATTTCTCCGTATGCGTTATCGTTTGCATTTACGTTTTTATGCCAATTACGTTGGTCATCTTTCGTGTCGATCTATAAGATACTTATCCGCCAATCGATACCATTTCATCCCCATCAGATACTAACTTTTTCAAATTAGTATGAGATGAGGTTTGGTGGAGATGTGGGCTTCGAAGCCCAGTCTTGTTCAGCCTTTCTCAAATAAACTATTACGACAATTTTACTACTTTTAACGATCTACAATTGAATTGTAAAAACTCGTATTTCTTTTACTACCAACTTTATAATTTACAACTAGGTCAACTGTATTCTTTTCTAAATTATGGACCACCATAATAATTTTGAGTGGTTGAGGAATATCAAAATCATCAACAATAACGTGATCTCCGACTTGTGGAATATATTCCATTGTCAATTCTTGCAAGCATTTTGCTTCTGATTCTGAGATACTACCTTTTTCCCATTGCGCAATGATTCTAGTCTTGTTTTTCATACATTTTTATCCAAAAAATCTGTTAAACTTTGTTTTATACTACCGAGAATACGATTGACTTCAGAACCATTTTTCAATAGCAAACAAGTCGGAATACCTTTCACATTGAATTTCGCTGGGATTTTTGTGCATTTATCGATATCAACTTTAATAATAGTTAATCTGCCTGCATAATCATTTGCAATTTCAACTAAGATTGGCGCCAATGTGTGACATGGCCCACACCAGCTACTAGTAAAAACAACTAAAGTCGGTAAAATCCCTGACACATCCACGTCAAAACTATCGTCACTTGTATATAAAATACTCATTGTATTTCTCTATAAATTGGGAAGCGAGCTTGCAGAAAACCTGCTCGTCCATATTTGTTGTATCTACAAATATATTTGGCAGAATGCTAGAGCGATACTGTCATCTAACACCTCACTATTCGGCTGCTTCGGAGGTTCGCGCAGCCAGCGAATTCTTATCTAATTTGATTACTAGCTTGAATGGTCATACCAGCAGATTCCTTCTCATCACACTTATCGCCATCATCAAAGCAAATACTTTCAGGCTTTTTCATAGACTGTGTAAAATAATCCTCTTTACTCATATACTTTGTTTTATATGTTTTTCGGTCGCGTCTGTAGACAGTAACTTCTCTGCGATAAACAGGTTCAAACCAAGCCAATTGATTATCAGATACTCTGACTGGATGCCAGGCGTACCATACAGTAAAATTTTGTGATATCTTCTTTTTGGGTTTAAATGCAAATTTCATAAAGTTTCTTTAATTTGGTCAATTACTAAATTCCAGTGTTTTTCAAATCTATGTCCACCATCGTCAGTAATGACAGTCTTACATTTTGTAAGGACCTTTAACGTTGATTGATAATCAATCACATCATCGTCTCGTGAGAGAAATAATGTAATTAAATTGCAATCAATTGATTTATTAATTAATGTTTCCATTTCTGAATATCTTTTCAGATATTCTTCTTTAAATTCGAAGTGCTCTTTTGTTGCGTAATTGATATTATCTCCGAGTTTTCTTTCAAGAGTTTTGCTCGGATTTGTGCTAGGATTAATTAAAAAACACTGAATATTAAATTTATGTGCGAAATAATTCGCATAAAATCCACCCAAACTAGTACCGACTAATATGATTGGATAATCAGTGCATTCTTTAATTAAATCATCGACCAATTTTTCTACTTCAATTGGATTGACTGGTAAATCAGGTGCAATTACAGTATAGGAATTAAATTCAGATTTCAATGATCTACTTTTAATTGAATCTCCGATACTTCCCCATCCATGAAAATAAATGATTGTTGTCATACTATCCTCCATCACTTTGATTCTAACACGAAAGCTTTGTAAGGTCAAGCATTATTTTCCTTGAATTTGATCCAAATCATGCATCGTAATACCGATCGAACTGAATTTTTTTAGGTCTCTATCTGAGAGATTGACGTATCCGTATATGATTTTTTCATGTGGATGGCCGCCAATGTTTCGGGTGTAATGAAATCCATCTGGATTTAGTTCCAAAATTGCTTTGCCAGTTAATAACGCTGCAAATTTATTCGGGAGTGCTTTTGCACCAGATTTTTGCATTATTTTTTCTACTGGACCACTCACTTCAGCCCAAGCACGCTTAAATTTTATATCTTCGTTTTTGATAAGGAAATAATCATGCTTGCCTTGGGATGTTCCGTCCGTCCCTGATGCAACCGATTTTCTTCCATAAGAATCTTTATATACAGCTACAGCAGTTATACGACCATCCCTTCTACTCAGTTTCCATAATCCGCTATCACGAATTAAATCTTCCAATGAATCTGCGGTTTTGAAGCCGCCAAGTTTTTCATAGCTTTTTTGAAGTATTTGCCACACTTCATTACCGTACCGCAATTTTTCTTTTGGACTTGTTAAATTAACAAAATGTTCTAATAGACGCACAATATATCCTGTTTCAGATATTTATTGACGTTCTATTAGAACATTTAGATTGATACTTACTTCGTTTTTGCTACAGCATAAACTTTATCTTCTTCATCAGAAAAACGACCAGTTTCATCATTCTGAATTAGAATACGTGGATCACATGGCTGACCAGTATATTTTGCAGCACGATTATACAGCTTTGATTCACACATAATGTTGTTCGCAACATCGTCACGACCAATACCATGTGCAGCACTTGCATCATCCCGACGCTCACAACCCCATTGTGTCGTAGTATTTGCATGAGTCCCGCCACCAATCGGAGTTGTAACTGCTGAAGAAGTGGATCCCGTACAAGTAGTCATACCAGACGTAAGTGCAGGTGCATAGACCGTCGGTGACATGAGCGAAGTCGTTACACCACGAACCGTTGTAGTAGTATTGCTTGGTTGGGTTGGAAGATTTAATGCGTTTTGAACTTGAACTTGCGTTCCTTGAGTTGCTGCTGAAACAGCAATACCTGCTGCTGATTGTGCATTTGCTGTGATTGATGCAAACGCGAGAATCCCCGAAACTAAGAGAAGCTTTTTCATTTTTTATTGCTCCTAGAAAACAGACGGCTTCATACCGTCTGTTTTAGTTAGATACTAGATTGAATTAACGACTTAAAACTTGCCGTTAAAGCTGACGAAACCAGCACCAGCTTGTGCGCCAGCGACAGATCCAGCAGCACCAATAGAACCACTTACGCCGTTACCGGACTGATGGCCCTTGCTAGTTTGCGTGGAAGTAGTTCCAGCGTTTGTATTAACAGAAGTGCTTCCGTTGTGTGCGTTTGCATTAGCAGTTGCACCAGCAGAACCCTGTGTGCTAT
>Ga0210388_10001516_pt1 | contig 18280 bp, 13 predicted proteins | sample IncBWC19OmetaG_FD_155485 | JGI IMG/M metagenome (GOLD analysis project Ga0210388, IMG submission 155485) | Forest soil microbial communities from Barre Woods Harvard Forest LTER site, Petersham, Massachusetts, United States - Inc-BW-C-19-O ... | reverse complement strand
ACCTAGATCACCGCCTCTTGAAGCTGTACCATCACCCCCATACTGTGCTGCCATTTTTTCAAAGCTTGCACCACCCTGTATTTCTTTTAAGATCTCTTCTGCTTTTTTCTTTTGTTCCGCTTTTTTCTCTGGAGAATCTGTTGCTTCAAAACGGAACAGAATATGACTGGCACGAGCCACAACATTTGTATCGTTTTCGATTTTAAGAATCTTTGTTAATGAATAACCTGTACCGAATGAAAACGGACCATAAACACTATCAATCTGCAGTGAATTGGCCATTGCGGATAATCCGTCAGGCAATTGGCTGATTGGTAATACAGATGGATCTGAAGGATTATCTGAATTAGCACGTATGAATGAAGAATCGTTTGCAGATAATCTGAATTCCTCTTTCAGCTTAGCCAGATCTTTACGTGCATACGCACTATCAACAGCACTTGGTGTGTTATTAAATGTTGCAAAAAATATCGATCTTCCTTGTTCAACTTTGTATTCATTTTTATGCTCGTCCAAATATTTCTGCAGCATTTCATCCGTTACCTTGATGGTATCTTTCACTGAATAATATGGAACGTATACATATGTAGCTTCCATTTTATCATTTTGAGTATGATAGTAACGTTTTGCTTCTGATTTTGTAACATATTCTGATTTTTTAAGAACAGATTCGTACTTGGCCCGAAGTCTTTCGTTAAACACATATTCTTTTAAAGCTCTCCAGCGACTTTTAATATTTTCGCGTTCTTCTTCTGATTTAATCTGATCGCTATCTATATATTCCAGAAACTTCTTCAGACCATCTTTATCAGGGAATTGTTGTTTAATGATTTCTGAGCGGTTGTCTCCTTCCAGAAGATCCATTTTTTCTTCTTCTGAAAGCTCAATTCCAGCTTCCTCATAATCGACTTTATTTGCTTTGTCAAAAATCAATTGATTCCAGGCCATGTCTTCCATATTGACATTTGAACCTGAACCTCCATAAAGAGCTTCTGCTTTTACTATTGCTTTCTGAAATTCTTCAATGGTAATACTTTCGCCATTTATTTCACCGACTTTGTTACGGAAAGAACTGAACAGGGAGTTGTTCGATGTTAATGCATCGCCTAAAAGGAATAATGTTAAACCTACTACAATTGTACCAACAACTAGACCGGATCTTTGATTGATTTTATTGAAAATGCCCATTTTTCTATGTTTCTAAAGAATTGCAAAATAACGACAAAGCACCGTAAAAACAACAGTATTTTAACGTTTTGATTGATAATTAATTATTTGTTTTTCATTTTGCCCTTAGCTTTAAAAATATCCTTAGCTTTTTTTACTTGATTTTCAGGCTTTACATTATTTTCTTCCTGAGTTTCGTTAATCTTCCGGTAGCTATAACCCAGAAATGCTATCAGGGTAATCATATAAAAGCCATAACTGCTGGCAAATCCATGATTCATATTGTGATAAATGGATATCATCAGCATAGTTATCATCAGATAGAAGAGAACAACAGTAAATACACTTTTACTTTTCATAAGTTATTTAACGGATAAATTACCGTGAGGTCCATGGATGCTGTATGAAGAAAAGTCCTGTTTTGCATCTAATCCATAATCTCCCAGAATTGTTTCACTGGGGGTTTGTATGATTACAAATTTATCGGTGTATATTTTACTTGTAACAGGTGACCAGAATAATTCTTCAGTAGACAATTTTTTCCCTTCCCGTTTATTATCAACAATTACTTTGCCGGATACTTTATACAAATTCTGATCCTTGTAGAAGATAGCATAATTGGCCGTCAATATAGCCTTCGGATCTGCTCCTTTATCAAAAAATTCAACATAAATCCCCTGCGGGAACTCACGGTTGTTATTCTGTAATACATACTGAACAGGAGCCTCTAATTTTAGTTTTGTATAAGCAGAATCGCTGTATATCGTTTCGATATTTTCAGCAATCATCATCGGTCCATTATATGGTATTACTTTTTCAACAATTTCTTTATCCTTTACACAGGAAAAAAACAATACGAACATCGATAAAAAAATGAGTCGTTTCATTACTGAATTCTTCTCTTATTGAACCATTTTTGGTATATCAACATACTAACATTCAATCGATAATATGTTTCCGTTAACGAACCCGGTATGCTACCTGGAGAACTACGCTGCCCAACAACCAAAGCAATATTGAGTGCAGGCAATCGCGCTGTACGGCCCGTAAAATCATCCTCTTTCTTTTTGACACCAACCGGTAATGATCCACCTATTGAAAAGGAATAATCGTATACCGTTTCCCCATTTATTAAAAGCGGAGTTGAAGATAACATAAAGCCTGTCCTTATTGTATTGGATCTAGTAAATCTCTTTTGATTCGTTAACTGACGCTCTGCACCAACGCATAAATTAAAAGATGATTTTGCATAATACGAATCGTTATTGAACTGATTTTTACTGTATGAGGACCAGTTATAAACAACTAAGTCTGCAGCAAGTGTCCATTGATTAGGTTTCTGAAGCCCAATACCAATCCTATATACCGAAGGTAAATATGCCGGTGCACGTGTCTGACTTACGGCTGAATCCAATAAGTTCAGAGAAGCCGTATTTTGTACAAATGAATATACTGTTTGTTTAGAATTAATTGTACTGTTAAATTCAACTGTTGCACCAAAATTAAATCTAATTCCCTTCTCGGGCATTCCTATTTTACCTTCTGTATTTTTATTTTCGTTAGAAAATTGTTTGCTGAAAATAATGCCTGGTTTAAAGGATAGGCCGCTGTAATTTGTTTTGTTCTGAATCCCAACTGTATTTTCTGTATACGAATTATATGGATCTGTAATAAGTTGTGTAGTGGAAGATTGGGTAATGGTTCCGAAATTGAAATTTGTTGCAAGGCCGATTGAAATATTTTTCGTAACACCTATCCCATTGGCCCACTGTAGCTGATATATGCCCCCAGAACCGTTATATGTATACCGAGCCATATAGTTTAATGCATTGGGAAAAGAAGATGTATAACTATAGTAATTCTGAACCGAACTTAATGGTGTAATAGAAATAGCTGTTGAATAAACTTTGGAAACAGGAAATGAATAGGCTAAGTATTTTACATTAGCGCCCCATGAATCAGAAGTAGCCTGACCGTTGGTTAAAAATTTATATTGCAAAGTCATTCCGACTTCATATTTTGTAAGGGAATCGTTGCGGTGATATTTCAGATTTGCTATTCCAGCCGGATTTAAAATATTCATATACTCTTTACTAAAAAATGCAGAACCTGCATTTCCCATGCCCATATTTCTGACATTACCAGTATAATTCATTACATCACCAATACCAATGCTTGAATACGGTGAATTCCCTAGTCCCTGAGAATACGAAATTATTGATAATAAAAATGGTATGCTGATAAGGATTACCCTTGAGATGCGTTCAAACATTATATTTCAGTATTCTATTCAGACCTGTTAAATTTAATTCCGTAACTGCAAAGATGGGTTGTTTTAGTCTCTTTTCAAAAAGAAGCATGTTTCCTCCTGTTATTAATACGTTGATTTCGGAGTATTTATTTTGATAAAACTCAATAAATCCATTTATTTCAAAAACAATCCCATTTATAACACCGCTTATAATAGAAGACTTTGTTGAATTTCCCGTTGTCAGTACTTCCTGTTCAATACCCAGATAGGGTAATCTTGCCGTAAACTGATGTAAAGCTTTAAAGCGCATTTCCATACCCGGGCTAATGCTTCCTCCGTAAAAGACACCGTTTTTATCTATAAAACCATGTGTCAGACAGGTTCCCAGATCAAAAATAAGGCAGTTTTGCCCGGGATATATAAAAAAAGCTCCGCATGCAGCAGCAATTCTATCTGTTCCAAGAGTTTCTCTTGAATGGTAGTCTATTTTTATCGGTAAAGGTGTATTTGAATCAAATACTTCGATTTTAAAACCGTCCTGCAATTGAAGCCATTCGCTTGTATCTTTAACACTAGAAAGTAATACGCGTTCAATTTGTACGGTGCGTAAGCGATTCATTACCTCCGGAATACTCTGATAAGTTTCTGTCCATTGTAATTTATCCTGGGCAAATGCACCAAGTTTAATGTTTGTGTTTCCTTCGTCAATGATAAGATTCATATGAGACCAAATATATTCAAATATTCAGAAGAACGTATTGTAAAATTTCACACCACGCTTATACGGTTAAATTCATTTTCTTTTGCCTGTTTTTTTAAAGTCCTGCTGTTATATTAACAGAATATTTCTTTTCTTGTATATATGCAGAAAACGCATCTTAACATTGCCGGATTGATGTCTGGTACATCACTGGATGGTCTGGATATCGCCGTTTGCCAATTTGAACGGGAAAACAACCATTGGACCTATCAGATAATTGCAGCTGAAACAATTCCTTACTCTGATTCATTCAGAGCACTACTAACTAATGCCATGACCTTTTCCGGGGAAGAATTAACAGCTTTTGATAGAAGCTTCGGAAAATTTCAGGGTGAAGCAGTTGCTGCGTTTGCAAAGAAATATAAATTAAAGATTGATCTGGTTTCAGCACATGGTCATACCATCTTCCATAATCCGCAAAAAGAGTATACGCTTCAAATTGGCAATGGTGCATCTATTTATGCTGCATGCGGTATACCAGTAGTAACCGATTTCCGTTCACTCGATGTTGCTTTAGGCGGACAAGGAGCTCCGTTGGTTCCTTTAGGTGATGAACTTCTTTTTTCAGAATATGCAGCCTGTTTAAATTTGGGTGGTATTGCCAACATCAGTTTTATCAAAGACAATAAAAACATAGCATTTGATATTTGTCCAGTTAATATTATTCTGAATTATTTATCCGGTAGAGTAGGTAAAGCTTATGATAATGGCGGAGCACTTGCGAGCCAAGGGACATGTATCTCCGATTTATATGAAGAGCTTAACAAATTAGATTTTTATACTGCCATTGGACCAAAGTCACTTGGCAGAGAGTGGGTAGATACTGTCATATTCCAGATCATAAAGCGCTACGATCATTATACAATACAAGATCTACTGAATACATGTGTCACTCATATGACACATCAAATCAGCATCGCAATAAATGCTATTCCGGAACTGACAGATGAAAGACGTGTATTAATTACAGGCGGTGGAGCTTATAATACTTTTTTAATTCAGGAGATCAGAAAATATCTTTTAAAGAACATCCAGATTATTATTCCGGATGAAAATACGGTACAGTATAAAGAAGCTATTATATTCGCCTTTCTCGGTCTGCTTCGCGTACTAAATAACACAAATACAAAAAATAGTGTTACTGGCGCTTCAAGAAGTAGTGTAAGCGGTGCTTTATATGGTGACTTTAGTTCTTTTTACGAAGACGTATAAGGGTTTTATTTTCTTCCCCTCTGAGCAATCGTTTTATGTTTTTTTTATGAGTATATACTACCAGTAGAAAAATCATAAAACCGAAAACAATTATAATAGGATCATTCGGTCTGAACCTTGGAATAATCAACAGCATGACCGGAAATGCCAAGGTAGATATCATGGAGCCCAATGAAACATATTTAGATAAAAGCAGAACTATACAGAATACGGTTATACAAATAAGAGCCGCTTCAATCTGAATACTCATTAACATCCCAAGTAAGGTAGCGATACCTTTACCACCTTTAAATTGCTCATATACCGGAAAAATATGTCCGGCTACTGCACTCAATCCGAATATCAATTTGTAAACATCCAAATGTTCTTGAGTGATAACAGAGAAATACAACAATACAAGTGTACAGCTGGTTGCCAGCCATCCTTTGAAAACATCTATTAACATGACAATACTGCCGGCCTTCTTTCCCAATACACGAAATGTATTTGTTGCACCAGCATTACCACTTCCACTTTTACGTATATCTATTCCATGATACATTCTGCCATACAGAATAGCTGTTGGAAAAGACCCGATCAGATAAGCAGAAATAACGCCAAGAATTATATATAATATATCAGACATATTAATTGTTACGATAAGAACATCTCTAAAGTTGTTCTTGTAAACTCAATTATTTAGTAAATATTTAAGCGGCAAATATACATTTATTTATAAAAGCAAACCCATCCAGTTTTCTAAAAATGCTTATTTAAGTAAAGACTCTTATAAATGCGCCTTTACTTAAATAAGTTTTTGAGTTGCTGCTGATCCTGCTGAAGCTGTTGCTGCTGTTGAATTGTAGGTTTATTATTCTTATTAGTTGCGGCATTCGGATCTTCGTATGTAGTGTCCTGTTGTTTCAGTTTATATTGATCAGGGTTTGCTGTATTATCCTGATAGTTATTGTTTTGACCACCTTGTTGAAGTTTTTGCTGTGAATTATTCGTATCATTCAGCTGCATTTTTTTCCTATGAGCAGAAGTCGAATCCATTGACAAAGAATCTCCCTGAATTTGTAGACTATCCGTTTGTAGGCTGTCAGTCTGAAGAGTGTCAGATTCTTCCTCTATCGGATCATCTGAGATAATATTATATCGTTCACGGAAACCATTAACAAATTTATTCACTTCCATTGGTTCAGCTTTTACCATAAAAAACTTACTTCTGTCAGGCATTTCACCTTTGGTTTTACTTGTAATGACTTTATTGACTTCATCACTGGAAGATGCCATTGCAAGTCTGTTTTCATCATAGGTTATATAATACCAGTTCTGGTAATCGGGCTTAAGGTAAATGGTTATGATATCACCTTTGGAAGTCTTTTTAATTTCAACATAACCTTTTACTGATTTGTTAACATTCGTTTTCAATATATTAGAAACCGTTATATCACCGATGCTGTAAAATGCCTTATACTCCGGAGACCATTTCATATTGATATCAGAAAACAATATAGATTTAGCAAAATCAGAATTTAAGTTTGCTAATGGAACAGAACCGGATGCTCTTAACGATTTATAATTATCGACGCCACTGTTATCAATAAATTCAGCTAGCTTTCGATACATAACATCATCCTTGTTGTTTGTATTGCTACCGACAGATCCAAAGGCTTCTTCTGTAATAGATGATGATTCATTCGATTGCATCATCTCTGTAACAGAATATAGATTTGTCCCTATAGAGGCTAATGGCGCTGTATTTCCTTTAAATATAAAGCCCAGCAAATAATTAAATTGATAGGCATCATTTGCCAAGTCTGCCTTTCCGGTTCCACTTGAAAGTATTTTTACGTTCGGGTCATCATCCGCAATATAAAAACGGCCACCGTATTTAATTGTAGAAAGGTTATCATTATAATTAAAATAATTGCCTTTATAAGAACTGCCTTTTAACTTTTCAGCATTTCCCACACAAAATTCAAGTGAATCTGCATTATATTGAAATACTCCGTCCGAAACAGGCAATAAATCCTTATCGTCCTCATGAATTTTTTCAGAAATAAAATTCGGATACAATTGTTTTGTACGATTATCAAAAGACAAAGAAGTAACCAAAGGCTTTCCTTTTTCTGATAAAGCGGTCTTAAGATCCAGAGACACTGTGCTTGATTCACCTGAATTAGTATATTTCAGCCAAGAAGAGTAGCTTAACTGACCCTTCATATCCAGTTTAATATATCCATCAAAAACTAGGAACTTGATTGGAGATTTCATAATAACATTACCCTTATATAAGATCTTATCTCCTACATACAATGTATCATCCTCCATTACCTGGGCCACAGCAGTAGTAGATCCCTGTCCTTTCTTTTTCTCATGAGGTGTATACTGAAAATTGCTGAACTTAATCTGCAACGTATCTGCTCCCAAATTCACATACTGATAAAGTGCTTCTCCGTTAAAGTTTTTTCTGCCGTATATATCAATATTTCCATCGTACAGGTGATGAAACTTATTGATTGTATCCATTTCAATTGTAGCATTATTCAGTGTCTGCATAACAGCATTTTCATGTATCAGCACTTTTTTATTTTCAGGAAATATCCTTCCGTCGTTTACATTGATATACGGAATACCAAAAACGTTCAGGGTCAATGAATCAATGAGGTACTCTGCTCTTGTTGCATTAAACACTAATGAATCCTGCTGAGGATGGGTTGAATAAAAATAAGATGTTGTAATATTACTAGTATCTGCAGCCGTTAAGAATACTTTACGTTTTTCAAGATCCCATAAACCATTTTCAATCGACGTTTTGTATTGTGCATATGGGAACTCTGTACTTGCAAATCCTTGTTTCTCAGGACCAAAATTGGCAATACCTTTTTCAAGGTCGAAATCAACTTTAGCATCTGTTGCTTTTAAGGCTGGCTTAGCTGGGTTATCCGATTTAATTCTAAATATGGCATTGCGTGCACCGAATTTTTTTTCTTCAAAATGAAATGCCGGAGATTCGGTTTCAGATCCTCTGGTAGTCAGAATACCTAAACCAAACATTCCATTATGAGTAACAGTAAGTGTTCCCTGAAGAGCTGCTGTTTGATTATATAATTCATGAGGCTTATCAATATTCGAGATGTACATACTATCCACCTTTGGCTTCCAGAACATTCTGTATGCATCTGTAGTCACATCCGGGAAGGTAACCGTTGGTGGTAATAAAGGATTTGTTCCTCCTTTTGTTACCATTTTTGTTCCATCAGTTAGAGTTGAATCTCTAAAGTAGACAAAATCATTTGACCATAATGTTGTATTCAGATAATGAATCTCACCTTTACCCCGCAGACCTTGATTATCCAGTCTTAAGGCACTGAAATATTTGCCATCTCCACCATACATTTGATATCCTTCTTTGGGAGTATCGTGTGTAAAACCTAACGAATAGTCAGGCATTACAACAAGCCTTTCTTCAAAATCCGGAAAAATTCCTCCGGATTGAAATGTGCCATCAAACCCAATAACACTAGGATCATCGTTACTCAAACTATCTACTTTAAACGGAGGAATTTTAAATTTAATAGTTGTATCATATGCTCCGTTTGCAATTTGACTCTTATTAAAGAATACGGAAGCTCCAGTAGTCGCATCAAAAATCGGATATTCCGGTAACCTTTTTCTTGCTGATTTATTGTCGGGTTTATTAATATAAAGTGTTCCGGAAGAATATCTTAATTCATTGCCAAGTACTTTGGCATGCCCTTCTTTTTCTTTCGTTGAGTCTTTGGTAACCGCAAGCTTGATTGCATTAATGTCCGGCATTCGCACCAAAAAACTGTCATAATCAAATCTGAAATTAGTACCAATAAACTGAAAATTTGCTGTGTTGATTTTTCCATTAAATTTGAAATCCCGATTTGCCAGAATTTCAATCTGATTGCTGTCCGGTTCAATATTTACATTTAACGAATCACTGATATATACCCGCTTTACACCCCGCACAATAAGTGATTGATTTGTAAGATTCAATTCCGCATTTGCACCACTTGGAGAAATAGAAACAAAGTTGATGTTATCGTAATCTTTTTTGTCTCTTCTTGACAATACATAATGGCGTGCTTTAGGTTTTAAAACAATCATTCCGCTTCGCACATTATAATCAATAAAACTAAGTTTCATCAACTGTATCATGGCACCACGTAATGTGTTTTCAGGAATCTTTGTTGACTGAGCCAGATCTCCAACCGAAAATTCATCGGTATGCATTTTGTCTGCATAACCAACGAGCATTTGTAAGGGATGAAACTGATACAAGCCTTTTAGTTGTGCATATTTATTTAAAGCAAAGAATTCCTGCGATTCAAATAGAGCGGGAATTTCATTTCGAGCATTTAAAATATAAAAATTAATTTTATCTGAATTCAGATCCCAGCTTAAAGCATCGGATGTGATTTCCAGTTTATGATAAGAATCAATAAACGGAGCCATTCTGTATCCGGTTGTTTTTGCTACACGCAAGTAATCTGAATTCTTATTGAATTTAAAAATAGTTCCGGGATGATAAATTGAATCATTGCCCTGATAAATAACCAATCTTGTATAATCACTTGTGATGAGCGAGTCCCCAATCTGAAAGCGATTTGAAACAGCTCTTACTTTTGCTTGACCGTCTTTCAATATTTCTATGTGTGAATATCCTTCATCCAGAGACGAACTGTATATTTTGCGGCCCGACATCGAAAAGCCTCCATGATAACGGATGTTCTCATCCAAACCCTTTACCGGAATATTACTGTAAAAAGATTTAAAGCGGGGATATAATTTATCATTTTCACTTCTGGCCTTTACGCTGTTAAATTCAAACACACCCAGTGGTATGGAATCTGTTTCTTCTGCATAATGAAGCCTGGAACCTTCCGATACAATTTTGTACGAGCTTACTCTAAAATTATATTCTGCAAGATCACAATATACCTGTGGTAAGCCAACTCCCGACCAATCAAATGTTCCTCCTTTACCAACATATAAACCACTCTTCAAAAGAACAGATCCACTTGTGTTTTTTAATTCTACTGAATCATTAGGAGTAGAGATTACGAATGTTGCACCACTAATTGTAATAATTGCACCGTCTACTGCTGGTTGGGGTGGTGGTGTATATCCTACATCCAGTACCGATTCGGTTGTGACAGTATTGGTATCTTCTAACGTACTCCAGTTTTCTTCCGTCTGACTAGAATTATCCCAGTCGCTGAATAAATTTTTTTGTGCGGTATCCTGAGGTATTTCATCTGGTAATGCCTGCGGGGCTGGAGCTTCTTTATAATGAAAAGCAAAAGTCCCTCCTTGCACCCTAAGTGAGTTGTAGGTGGATTTATATAGATAACCTTCTTCTGTTATTAACCTACTTGTCTTCAACAAGGCTTCCATCTGTGGTGTCAGATAGGTATCAGATACTTTATCAATGATAATCAGGAATGTATCGATCTCCGCACTACCCATTCCTTTTGATTGTATAGCAGCTAATGTTAAATAGAAATCTTTGAAGTGTGGATTTGTTCTGAGTCGTTTACTCTTCATTAACTTCTGCGAAACCTCAATCGTCTTTTTTTGCTGATCCGGACTAAAAGATCCCCAAACCGATCCGAATTTTGAAGCAGCATCTATACAATCCTGATTTTTTGTAATAGCCATCATAGCTGTTACCTCTGCCGGAAAGGCTGAGGGATCCCCTGAAAATTTCTGCTGAGCCATGGTTGTTATACCAGTAAGCACAGACATTAGTATAAGAAGAATATATTTTTGAATGGTCTTCATGCAAATATTCATAACATCTATATAAAAAAGATCTCCACGAAAACTATTCGTTTATTTTAATTAACTTCATAGACATCCAACGATCTTTCACCTTTGAGCTTTCTTTTCTAAAGCCCGCATCTGTTGCACAGCTAAGAATATCTTTTTCATCTTCTTCGTAAAAACCGCTTAAGAAAAGCAATCCTTCTGTATGAAGATGCTTGTTGTATTCATCCATTTCTGCGAGCAGAACATTTTTATTGATATTTGCCAGAACAATATCAAATTGCTCTTCGGGCTGAATAATCTGAGAAATTGTTCCTTGTCCGGTTTCAATCCTATTACATCCGTTCAAATTACAATTTTCAATCAAATTTTCAAAAGCCCAATCCTCAATATCAAAGGCTTTAATTACCGAAGCTCCCCTTTTCTGAGCCAAAATACTTAATATTCCTGTTCCGCATCCTGCATCAACAACAGACTTATTCTGCATGTCCGTTTCCAACTCATACTCTAACATCAATGATGTTGTTGCATGATGACCCGTTCCAAATGACATTTTAGGATTAATAATTACCTCATACGGATACTCTAGCCTTTCCGGATGAAAAGAAGCACGGACGTAGCATTGTTTAGCAATGACAAGCGGTTCAAAGTTTTTTTCCCATTCCTCATTCCAGTTTTTCTGCTCTAGCAAATCAAACGAGTATGCATAATCTGTACTGTTCTCCTGTAATACCTGTTTTAATTCTTCTTCATTGAAACTCTTTTCTTCAACGTATGCTTCCAGCAGATCAGGAAATTCAGCAAAAGAATCATAACCCAGACCAAGCAAACGAGCCATTAATTCTTCCTGTTCTTGTTCAGCGACTTTAATATCAACCTTTATATACTGCTCCATAAGAAACAAAACCCCGAATGGATCGGGGTTATTTGTTTAAAGAATATTTTATTTAATAATTAATAAGATTTGGCAATATCAATAAAATCGCGTGATTTCAAAGAAGCCCCTCCAATAAGACCTCCATCAATATCTTTGCAAGCAAGCAAACCTTTCGCATTATCAGGTTTCATACTTCCACCATACAATATGCTGATCTCATCTGCAACGGATGCTCCGTATTTTGATGCAATATGCTGACGGATTTTTTCATGCATTTCCTGAGCCTGTGCATCTGATGCTGTAACTCCCGTTCCAATTGCCCATATCGGTTCGTATGCAATGACAACTTTCTGTATATCATCTGCAGACAAATGGAAGAGACTTTCCGTTAACTGTGCATGAACAAATTTAATATGTATGCCTTGTTCTCTCTGAGCAAGCGTTTCCCCGCAACAGAACAACGGTGTCAATCCATTTGACATGGATATATTTACTTTATCAGCTAATTGCTGATTTGTTTCTCCGAAATATTCTCTTCTTTCACTGTGACCAATAATCACATACTTTACACCTACAGATTTTAACATAGGTGCAGAAATTTCACCCGTATACGCGCCAGATTCTTTTTGATGTACATTCTGAGCACCAAGTGCTACTTTATCATTCAGTATTTTTGAAACCGAAGCCAGAGAAATATATGGCACACACATAACAACATGCACATCAGCAGGAACTTCATCTTTTGCTATATTTGCTACTTCAGATGCTAATGCCAAACCATCTTCCAGTGTTTTATTCATTTTCCAGTTGCCAGCAATTACTTTCTTTCTCATAAATTGATAATCTATTATTAAAACGTATTTGGGTTATAACATTTCTATTAAAATCAAATATACTAAGTTTTCAATAACCTGACATACGAATTTTACTGCTCAGGCACATAAATACATTATTTACAAGGTTCACAGCCGTATAGAACAAAGGATACTCCATTATTATAAATCAGCAAATAATGTTCTATCTGATTTTATGCATCCTGTATTATTTTTTCTTACTATAATTCAATAACCACCTGTATATCACCTTATATTATGCACAACAATTATTTAATCTTTCAAATACCGTCTTTTTACTTTATTTTTGCTCAATTTGACTGTTCAAAAAGAGCTCTTTTTTCTTTTGAACCGTTGATTTTGAACATAAAACTAAAATTTTAAATATAAAATATATCCCATGCCTAAGGATTCTAGTATCAAGTCTATTCTTATAATCGGTAGCGGTCCAATTGTTATCGGACAAGCCTGTGAGTTTGATTATGCGGGTTCGCAAGCTGCGCGTTCTCTTCGTGAGGAAGGAATTGAAGTTACTCTGATAAATTCCAATCCGGCCACTATTATGACCGATAAGGTTGTAGCTGATAACGTTTATTTGTTGCCTTTAGAAAAAAAGTCAATTATTAAGATCTTAGAAAATCATAAAATTGATGCTGTTCTTCCGACCATGGGTGGGCAAACCGCTCTGAACCTAGCGATGGAATGTGACAAAGCTGGCATCTGGAAAAAATACGGAGTAAGAATGATTGGTGTTGATATCAATGCCATTGAGACTACCGAGGACCGTGAGAAGTTTCGATTGAAAATGATCGAAATCGGTGTTGGCGTTTGTAAAGGAGAAACAGCTACATCATTCCTGGAAGGAAAAGAAATTGCTCAACAGATCGGTTTTCCATTGGTTATTCGCCCTTCATTTACTTTGGGTGGTACAGGAGGCGGATTTGTGAATACTCCGGATAAATTTGATGAAGCCCTTACCCTTGGTCTTCATGCTTCACCGATTCATGAAGTACTGATTGAACAAAGTATTTTAGGATGGAAAGAATATGAACTTGAAATCCTGCGTGATAGTATTGGCAATATGATTATCATCTGTTCCATCGAAAATTTTGATCCGATGGGTATTCATACAGGTGACTCCATCACTGTTGCACCTGCTATGACATTACCTGATACCATTTATCAGCGCATGCGTGATCAGTCTATTCAAATGATGAAGGCGATTGGAAATTTTGCCGGAGGCTGTAACGTTCAGTTTTCAGTTTGTCCGGATACGGATCAAATCATTGGTATTGAAATCAACCCACGCGTGTCTCGTTCATCAGCGCTGGCTTCTAAAGCTACCGGTTATCCGATTGCAAAAATTTCTGCCAAGCTGGCCATAGGTTATAACCTGGATGAATTAAAGAACCAGATAACAAAAACTACAAGTGCCTTCTTTGAACCAGCAATTGATTATGTAATTGTAAAAGTACCACGTTGGAACTTTGACAAATTCAAAGGTGCAGATCGCTCTCTTGGTTTACAAATGAAGTCTGTGGGTGAAACCATGGGTATCGGACGTAATTTCCAGGAAGCCTTACAAAAAGCCTGTCAGTCTCTTGAGATTAAGCGTAACGGACTTGGTGCAGATGGCAAGGAGCTAACCAATCAGGACGAAATTCTTCATAGTCTTGCCAACCCGAGCTGGAACCGTTTGTTCCATATCTACGATGCATTCAAATTAGGTGTTCAGTTTAAAACAATTCAAAAGCTTACACATATTGATCCATGGTTCCTGAGCCAGATCGAAGAATTGGTATTGCTTGAAAAAGAGATTCAGAAATTCAACATTCAAACAATCAGTAAAAATCTTCTTCAGCAGGCAAAACAAAAGGGCTATGCTGATCGTCAGATTGCACATTTGCTGAAATGCCTTGAAAGTGAAGTGTTCAACAAACGCCATGAGTTTGGTATTAAACGTATCTATAAACTCGTAGATACCTGCTCTGCAGAATTTGAAGCAAAAACACCGTATTATTATTCAACATTCGAAGGAGAAAATGAATCTGTTCCTTCAGATAAAAAGAAAATAATTGTTCTGGGTTCAGGTCCTAACCGTATCGGACAAGGAATTGAGTTTGATTACTCTTGTGTTCATGGTGTGCTTGCTGCAAAAGAATGTGGGTATGAAACCATTATGATCAACTGTAATCCAGAAACGGTTTCTACCGATTTTGATATTGCCGATAAATTATACTTCGAACCTGTATTCTGGGAACACATTTACGAAATCATACTTCTTGAAAAACCGGTAGGTGTAATTGTTCAGCTAGGCGGACAAACTGCTTTGAAGCTTGCCGAGAAGATGGAACGTTATGGTATTAAAATCATAGGTACAGATTTCCAGTCATTGGATTTAGCTGAAGACAGAGGACGTTTCTCAACTTTATTACAGGAGATCAATATCCCATATCCGGAATTTGGAGTAATAGAAAATGCGGATGAAGCTATTGCCGTAAGTCAGAAATTAAATTTCCCTTTACTGGTTCGTCCAACATACGTACTTGGCGGACAAAGTATGAAGATCGTTATTAACGAGAAAGAACTGGAACAACACGTGGTGAATTTATTAAAAGATCACCCTGATAATCGCGTTCTTGTTGATCATTTCCTTGAAAATGCTATAGAAGCTGAAGCCGATGCCATCTGTGACGGAGAAAACGTTTACATCATCGGAATCATGGAACACATTGAGCCCGCTGGCATTCACTCCGGCGATTCTCATTCCGTTCTTCCAACCTTTGATTTAAGCGACAATGTTCTAAAACAGATTGAAGAATATACTAAAAAGATCGCCATAGCGCTTAAAACGGTTGGTTTAATTAATATTCAATATGCGATTAAAGATGAGAAGGTATATGTGATTGAAGCCAATCCTCGTGCTTCGCGTACGGTGCCATTTATCTGCAAGGCATATGATGAACCTTATGTAAATTATGCAACTAAAGTAATGCTGGGTGAAAACAAAGTAACAGACTTTACTTTCAATCCGAAGAAAAACGGATACGCCATTAAAATTCCTGTTTTCTCTTTCAACAAGTTTCCAAACGTAAATAAAGAACTTGGACCTGAAATGAAATCGACCGGAGAGGCTATTCTTTTCATTGATGATCTTCAGGATGATGCATTCGTTAAGTTATATTCTGAAAGAAATCTATATCTGAGCAGATAAAAGTTTTAGGTTCTAAGTAATGAGTGTTAAGAATTAATCTTAACATTCATTACTGGTACCAAATGGTTTTGATACAATTGAACAATAAAACGATTGTTCAGACGTCTTAGTCATTATCAAGATTATATATCACAACATTACGTACATGAAATTTATCATCTGGACTATACTGATTATTTTAATACTGCGTTGGTTATTCAAGCCATTTCTTAAAGTAGTTATATTTCATAGTGCAAAAACAATGGCTGAGAATATGCAAAAACAGCAGTATCAACAACAAAAGCCACGTTATCCGGAAGGTTCCATACATATAGACAATACTCCATCAGGCAAAAATCCAAAAAAAGGGTCTAATAATCCGGCTGGAGATTATGTTGACTATGAAGAAATAAAATAATATTAGAAGTCGATAACAATTGCATTGATCATTGATTATCAAAATATTATAAATTTATTCTCGTATAAAAAACTTACATTTAACACTTCCTCGACTTAATTTTTTGTTATCTTTGTCATCCTTTTAGATTACTTAAAAAGGATAAAGGTTTAATTGAACAAAAAGGAATAATAGAATGTCTTGGTTTAAGAGAACAGAAAAAGGTATCACTACACCTACTGAAGAGAAAAGAGAAGTTCCGGATGGTTTGTGGTATCAGTGCCCTGAATGTAAAACAGTTGTCCATACCCGCGAACACGAAGAACATGCCTGGACATGTTCAGAATGCAATTACCATGCACGTGTCGGTTCCAAAGAATATTTTGAATTGTTTTTTGATAACAATGAATTTGTGGAACTGGATGAACACTTAAGTTCATCAGACCCTTTGAAATTCACAGATAGCCAGCCTTACCCCAAACGTATTAAAGCCGCACAGGCAAAAACCGGTTTAACAGATGCTGTTCGGACAGGTTTTGGAAAAGTAAACGAACAGGACGTAGTAATCTGTTGCATGGATTTTACATTTATCGGTGGTTCTATGGGATCAGTAGTTGGTGAGAAAATTTCAAGAGGTATAGATTATGCCCGTGAAAAAAAGACTCCTTTTATCATGGTCTCCAAGTCTGGTGGTGCCCGTATGATGGAAGCCGGTTTCTCACTGATGCAGATGGCGAAAACATCCGCTCGTCTTGCGCTATTGGATGAAGAAGGTTTGCCATATATATCTATCCTGACAGATCCTACTACTGGTGGTGTTACTGCTTCTTATGCCATGCTTGGTGATTTTAATATTTCTGAACCAGGTGCATTGATTGGTTTTGCAGGTCCGCGTGTAGTAAGAGAAACAATCGGTAAAGATCTTCCTGCCGGTTTTCAGACTTCTGAATTCCTATTAGAGCACGGTTTTTTGGATTTCATTGTTGACAGAAAAGAAATGAAAAAAAGAGTTTCAGATCTGTTACGAATGATTAGCAAATAATAAATACTCTTAAAAATAGATAGAAGCCTCATTGAAAGATGAGGCTTTTTTGTTTGCAAAATACTAAAGCCAATAAATAACGTTATTTAATATTGTCATCTCCATTCATTGTTTTCTTTACTTCTGATTCAATGGAACGAAGTTTCTTTTCACAATATTTAATGAGTTCATTTGCTTCGCTTATTTTTTGAGTCAGCGTATCCAGCATGATGGTATCATCTTCAATCTGTTCAACGATTCCTTCCAGCTTTCGCAAAGCTTCATCATAACTTAATTTATCTGCCATTTTTTTTCTTTTTAATTACTTTACTGTAAACGATTTCTTTATCAAACTGTATCTGAATTTCTGAATCGATTTCAATACTGCCTGCATCTATTAGGATTGCATCATCTCTTTTTACAATAGCGAAACCTTTTTTCAATATTGTCAAAGGATCAGAGGCTCTTACAAGACGTTTCAATTCTTTTATATTATTTCTTGCTTCATCAAAAATCTCTTCAACTCTGTCTTTCAAGCGCTCTTTCAAATCAACAACAGATTGTTCAAACTGAAAGTTACGCTGTATGATGATATTAGCAACTTTGGTCGGTGTCTTTTCCTGTCTGGCCATTAGATCTACTATACTGGTATTCCGATCATGACCGATTCCTGTCAAAATAGGTATTGGGAAAGTAGCAACATACTTTGCCAATTCGTATTCATCAAACGGTTTCAGATCTATTTGTGAACCACCACCACGTACAATAGCAACAACATCAAATTG
>Ga0210388_10001515_pt1 | contig 18282 bp, 18 predicted proteins | sample IncBWC19OmetaG_FD_155485 | JGI IMG/M metagenome (GOLD analysis project Ga0210388, IMG submission 155485) | Forest soil microbial communities from Barre Woods Harvard Forest LTER site, Petersham, Massachusetts, United States - Inc-BW-C-19-O ... | reverse complement strand
CATTTAGCGTCGCTCTCAGACGAACATGCGTCACGTCCTCCGCACGCAAAAGCGTGGGACACCGGTGCGCCCTTTTCCGCCCGTAAGCCCAGGAAAACGAGGGAACCAGCGCACAAAGGAGGGGACACTTTGCCGCGAGGAGAGCGGGTTGTCAAATCCCCATCAGCAATCACGCGTCCGCTCCGAGAACTGACGCGCGCCATGCAAAGTCATGTCAGGGGCAAGTCACTGGAAACAAACAAAACGGGCACCCTCGAAGTGACACACAGATCCTACGGTGCCTGGCGGTGCCACGCCGCGCGCATTCTCCCTTATACTGGCACGCGCTTCCGATGACCCAGCACCAGGCCAGTACCGAAATCGAATACCGGCAGTGTAGTTCCATCTCCGATTTCGCCGAATGTGTGCGCGTCCAGCACGCCGTATGGGGCGAATCGATCTCCGTTCCCGTGCCAATCTTCGTGGTCGCGCACCACACCGGAGGACACATCCTCGGCGCCTTTCAGGACGGCCAGATGATCGGCTTCACGCAGGCGTTTACGGCTCTGCGCGGCGGGAAGTTGTTTCTGCATTCCCACGTGGCGGGAGTTCTGCCGCAATTCCGCGATCGCGGCGTAGGAAGGCGCCTGAAGCTTTTCCAGCGCGAAGAGGCCCTACGACGCGGCATCGACCTGATCGAGTGGACCTTTGACCCGCTCGACCTGAAGAACGGCTACTTTAATCTCATGCGCCTCGGCGTGATCGTTCGCCGCTTCCTTCCGAACTGCTATGGCCTCACCGATAGCCCGCTGCACGCAGGACTGCCGACGGACCGGCTAGTTGCAGAATGGTGGCTCGATTCGGACCGCGTGAAGGCCGTGCTCGCGGGCAGCCGCCCTCCGGTGAGCGCGACTGCCGAGCGAATCGAGATTCCCGCAGAATTCGCAACGCTTCGCGAAGCCGACCGCGCCGCCGCTGCACGCATTCAGTCCGAAGCGCGCAAACAATTTCAGAACTGGTTCGCGAGAGACTACGCCGCCACCGGCGTCGACAGGCGCGATCGCGGTACGGACTATCTTCTCGAGCCGGCCGCTTCCGTCGCGGGACTGAATGGCTCTAAAATTTCGAAGGAAAGCTAAGGCCGAACATGCGCATCCGCAAAATCACGCTCCGCGAAATTCATCTGAAGCTGCTCTCGCCGTTTCAGACCAGCTTCGGCACGTCCGAGCTGCGCCGCATCCTGCTGCTAGAAGCCGATGTGGACGGCGTCGCGGCGTGGGGCGAATCGACGGCGGGCGAGAATCCTTACTATTGCTACGAAACCGTCGAAACCGCGTGGCTGATCCTGCGCGACTATCTCTGGCCGCTCGTGAAGGACAGGGAAATCGCGTCGGCGGTCGAGGTATGGGATCTGCTCGCGCCGGTGCGCGGGCACAACATGGCCAAGGCTGCTCTCGAAATCGCTCTATGGGACGCCGAAGCGAAACAGAAAAATCTGCCGCTCGCAACACTTCTCGGCGGAACCCGCGCGGAAATTCCCTGCGGTGTCTCGATTGGCATCCAGCCGACTCCTGCAGGGCTGATCGGCAAAGTGGAAGAAGCACTGGCCGCCGGCTACCAGCGCATCAAGATCAAAATCAAGCCGGGTCAGGATATCGAGCCAGTTCGAACGCTGCGCCAGCGTTTCCCGCAGATTCGCCTGATGGTCGACGCGAATTCCGCGTATCGCCTGGAAGACGCGTCGCTGCTGAAAGCGCTCGATGATTTCTACCTGATCATGATCGAGCAGCCGCTCGGCTGGGACGACATTTACTCGCACGCGAAGCTTCAGCGTCAGCTGCAGACCCCGATCTGCCTCGACGAGTGCATCCACGACGTGGAGAATGCCCGGGCGGGAATCGAAACCGGTGCCTGCAAAATCATCAACATCAAACTCGGTCGCGTCGGCGGCCACACCTCCGCGCGGCAAATTCACGATTTCTGCCAGGGGAGTTCGATTCCGGTCTGGTGCGGAGGCATGCTCGAATCCGGCATCGGGCGCGCGCACAATATCGCCATGTCGTCTCTCACGAATTTTTCCCTGCCGGGCGACGTCTCCGCCAGCCGCCGCTATTGGGTCGAGGACATCATCGAGCCGGAGGTCGAAGTGACGCCGCAAGGCACGATTCGCGTGCCGTCCGGTCCAGGCATCGGCTACGTGCCGCGCATCGATCGCATCGAATCGGTCACCAAGCGGCGCGAGGTGCTCGGCTAGGCCGTGAGCGCAGCACCGTCGTCTTCAACCTCCGCGCCCGGATCGCGCCCGAGTACATCTTTGCTCGTGCTCGCGCTCATCGCCGTGCTGTTCGCGTGGTCAATCAACTACATCGTCGGCAAAATCACGCTGACGCATTTCACCGCGCTCACACTCGCATCGTTTCGTCTTCAGATTTCAGCGCTGGTCCTGCTCTCGCTCTATTTCAGCCGGAGAAATCGCACGCCGCTGAATCGGCGCGATCTTTGGACGTTCGCCTACCTGGGATTCTTCGGCTACGCGATCAACCAGGGCGGATTCGTGACCGGGCTTTCCCTTACCACATCCGAGCACTCCGTGATCATCGTGGCGCTGGGGCCGATCCTGATTCTCGCCATGGCGCGGGCGATGGGCCTGGAGACGCTGACGCCGGGGAAAGTGTTTGGAATGCTGATTTCGTTTTGCGGTGTCATCTTGCTCGAGACAGACAGCGGGTCGCCGCTACATTCACCGCTGCTGCTCGGCGACCTGATCTCGCTGGCCGGTACGCTGGGATATTCGATTTACACGGTGCTCGCGAAACGCGTGGCCCGAACCTACGACACGATCTCGATCAACGCGTTCAGCGCAACGGTCGGAGCGATCGTGTGGCTTCCCGTCGCGCTGCGGCAGGGAGGCCGCTTGAACTGGGCTGGGGTGGGCCTGCCGGGCTGGGCCGGTTTGCTTTACATGGTGCTTTTTAGTTCCGTCGGCGGGTATCTGCTGTTTTATTGGTTGCTGCGACATATGGAGGCGTCGCGGGTGGTGGTGGTGAACTATTTTCAGCCGGTGGTCGTGGTGCTGCTTTCGGTTCCGCTATTAGCTGAGCGGCCTACGACGAGGTTGCTCGTGAGCGGGGTGCTGGTGCTGCTGGGGGTCTATCTCACCGAACATGCGTCGGCGAGGGAGCGCGCGCAGAAGTCGAGCGTGCCGCAGCCGGCCGCGTGAAGCGCAAGTGACTGAGGCAAACCGTCGCTTCCAGCGTTGGAGCGCTGCCATCTGGGCATAAAAAAAGGGCGGCGCCGATTTCGGCGCCGCCTCTGGAAGCTCAGCTGGGCTTCAGCCACGAAAAGTTACTTGGCTGCCGTCATCTCGCAGTCGACCTGGATCGTGATGTCGTTGCCGATCATCGGCGCCGGATCCTTGCTGACGCCGAAATCCGTGCGGTTGATCGTGGTAGTGGCGGACATTCCGCGGCGCTGGCCCCCCATTGCGGTGATCGGCGCCGTAGGGCCGCTGATGTCGAGGACGACGGATTTCGTGACGCCCTTGATGGTGAGATCGCCCGTGACTTTCAGCTTGCCGTCGCCGGCCTTCTCGATCTTCGTCGATTTGAAGGCGATCGTCGGGAACTGGGCGACGTTTAGGAAGCCATCGCTCTTCAGATCGTCGTCGCGGCGCGAGACGCGCGTGTCGATCGAGGTTGCGTCGATCGTCACATCGACCGTCGACTTGGTGATGTCGGCATCGTCAATCACCACAGTGCCGGCAATCTTTGTAAATTCGCCCTGCACGTTGGAAATGCCCAGGTGCCGGACGGTGAACTGCACGTTGGAGTGAAACGGATCGAGATTCCACGTGCTCGTCGCTGCGTGCGACGGAATTGCCAGCAATGCCGCGAGCGCTGCCATTGCGAGAAACTTCTTCATCTGCTTCCTCCTCAGAATTGTGATCGATTCGAATGGTTCGCGACGACGGTGACGCCGCGGAAAGATTCTGGAATTTGAAGCCCGCCCAGCGGGTTCCCCCCCGCGGGTTCCCAGCCCGGCGAGAGTATATACCAGTTTTTCGCGCTGCCGGTCCATCGCAATTGCATGGGTTTTCTCGTTGCATGACGCGTCAGGGGACATTTCTATCGAGCTTTGACATGACGCGTCAGGTCGCGTTGACAGGTACTGGGACGCGTGCTACGTTCCGCCACAGTCATGCCCGCACGCGAAGGCTCCGTAAAACGCATTGCCGTCATCCCGGGCGACGGCGTGGGCAAAGAAGTAATTCCGGAATCAGTGAAAATCCTGAAGGCTGCCGCCGCGAAGGGTGGGCGCGAGCTTTCGCTGACGGAATTCGACTGGGGTGCCGACCGATTCCTGCGTGACGGCACCACGCTGCCTGCCGACGCCGTCGAAGTGTTCCGGCACGATTTTGACGCGATCCTGCTGGGTGCAATGGGCGATACGCGAGTGCCCGATAACCGGCACGCCGCGGACATTTTGCTAGGCCTGCGGTTCAAGCTCGATCTCTACGCGAATGTGCGGCCCTGCGTGCTATTCGATTCAAAGCTCACTCCGCTCGAGAATCGCACGGAAAAGGAAATCGATTTCTACGTGATCCGCGAAAATACCGAGGGCCTCTACGCAGGCGTCGGGGGATTTTTCAAGAAGGGAACCGCGGATGAGATCGCGACTCAGGAGGATGTGAATACACGCAAGGGCGTGGAACGCATTATTCGTTACGCGTTCGACTTTGCGCGGCGACGCGGAATGCGGCGCGTATGCATGAGCGACAAATCGAACGCGCTGACCTACGGGCACAATCTGTGGACGCGTGTGTTCGCCGAAGTGCGGCGGGAGTATTCCGATATCGACTCGAGCCACATGTATATCGACAATCTACTGCTGCAGATGGTGCGCGACCCTTCGCAGTTCCAGGTGATCGTCACGTGCAATTTGTTTGGGGATATTGCGAGCGATCTGGGGGCCGGATTGATCGGGGGGCTGGGGCTCGCGCCTTCTGGAAATATTCATCCGGGCCAGGTATCGCTGTTTGAGCCGGTGCATGGTTCGGCGCCGGATATTGCCGGCAAGGGAATTGCGAATCCGATGGGGGCGGCGCTGGCGGCGGCGATGATGTGCGAGTCGATCGGGTGGCCGGCAGAATCGCAGCGGATCGAGGAAGCGGTGCGGGCGGCAATTCGCGAAGGGAAAACGTCGGCCGACCTGGGCGGTTCGTTATCGACGCGCGAATTAGGGGATTGGTTGACCAACAAACTTGTGGCGTCGTAGGCGCACTTTTCCTTTTTGCTCTTCTCCGGTTTTTTCTTTATCCTGAATTGTCATCGAACTTTTCGCGTGTCGGCCGGCGGGAGGAATCATCCGATGCTTGCAAGGTCCGCAATTCTCAATGCGCTTGGTGTGTGTGTGCTTACAATGGCGGCGATGGCGCAGGCGCCGGCCGCACCCGGTACCGGTGCTGCTCCGGCAGCCGCGTCCGCACCGGTTTCACCCGAGCAGGCTCGTCTGCTGAAAAACTCCGAGGCGTTTGTGCGGCATTTCTTCGGCTGGGGCCCCGATGTCCAGGTGACGCTGGGGCCGTTGGGCGCTTCAGCATCGCCTGAGTTTTACCTCGTGCCCATCGCAGTGAAGCTGGGCGACCAGACGCAGACCGGGGAAGTGTTCGTGAGCAAGGATGGCAAGACTCTGCTGCGCGGCGAGTTATACGACATGACCACCGATCCGTTCGCGGCCAATCGGGCGAAAGTTCACGTCGAGGGCAATCCGTCGAAGGGGCCGGAGGATGCGAAGGTGATGCTGGTCGAGTTCAGCGACTTCGAATGCCCCCACTGCCGGGAGTTGTATGAGGCATTGAAGGCGGTTGAGGCGCAGTATCCGCAGGTGCGGGTGGTTTATAAGGATTATCCGCTTACGACGATTCATCCATGGGCGCAGACCGCTGCGATCGGAGGGCGGTGCGCTTACGAGCAGAACCCCGCGGCGTTCTGGAAGATTCACGACGCGATTTTCGACAATCAGGATGTGCTGTCGGCTGAGAACATTTGGGACAAGCTTGTGGGATTCGCGAAAGATGCCGGCCTGGACGCCGATACCTACAAAGCGTGCCTGTCCTCGCCGGATGCCGAGAAGGCTGTGAACGCGAATCACGCAGACGGCGCAGCCCTTGAGGTGAACAGTACGCCCACCGTCTTTCTGGACGGGCGCCCGCTGGTGGGCGGCGACACGGAAACGCTGGTGCGGATGATCGAATTCGAACTGTCGCAGAAAAACTGAGGGCGGCTAGCTGTTTTCTGTGGACGCCAGCCCGTCGATTAACTGCTCAATCGGCACGCATGGTTGTGCGTCGGCGTCGAGATACTTTCCCCAATCCACGTCGGGGAAACCCATCCTGGTAACTTGTGCTGGAAGTTCCTGGCGGCGAGTGAGTGCGTCGTCGCTCTTGATCGCCCGCAAGGCGTCGAAGACGACTTTGTGTTCGGGATCTTTCCATTCATAAGCGGAAAGGCGATTTATGATGCCGTGCCAATCTTTGGATTCGATCTGGCCGGCGCAAAGTTGGCGCAGGATGTCGCGCTCGATCTGGGGCGCGATGATAGGAGAGTCGTCGGAAGCCATATCGAAGATTATCTTAGCGGTTTGCCGGCGGATCGCGCGTGGAGATTCTCTGCCCGCATATTTGAAGGCAAAGGAAGTGGTCGGGGGCGAGCGGAAATCTGCAGTATCGAAGACCCCAGGAGGAAAACACCGCCGGCAGCCGGACGGGCTGCCGGGTTTAGGCTGCCACGTGCGAGACGACGGGACGTACGAAGTCGATACGGTCAATGGTGGCTGCGACGCCGTACACGGGAGTGAGCTCGCCCCTGATTTCCGACACGCGCAGCGCGCGCGCGCTGGCGCGAACCAGAACCGACGTGCCGCGGTCGCGCTCGGTAGGCAGGGCGAAAGTCAGCTCGATGTTGGCGCCCGGCTCAAGGGACGAGCCGGAATGAAAATAAATCCCGGATCGTGAGATGTCGCGCAACTGAGCCGTTTGGAATTCGGCAGGCCGCTGCAGCGACGTGCAAACCTGAAGCGGGAGGTATACCTCATACCGCCTTGCTTTTCGACGTTCTCCCATAGAAGAGCCCCCTGCTCTGACAGTTGCAAGAAGCCTGCCAGCTACTTGCTTAGATGGCTTATTGAATGGAAAGGATTTACGCGCAGTAGCATGCTGTCAAGATGAACTGAATCGAGGAAAAAATGCCCGGAGTGAGAACTATCTGCACGTCGGGTCCATGAGGGTAGTTCTAGGACCCGGCCGTTCTACAACCCCATGCAGGCAGGCGATTTACAGTAAGGGATCCATCAAAACAGAGGCGCCTTCGGCTTCTGTCAGGATGCCTTTTGTAATCATGAGCCGCACGAGCCTGACAAGTGCAGTTTTATCGCCAGGGCGGTTTTCACTAGGGGAGCTGCCGGCGTAACCGGAATCGTGGTGGTGAGCTGCTTGCTTTCCTCCTGTCAAATCAGCGAGCCACTCGTCGAGGGCGCTGCGCTGGGAGTCCTCCATGTTGGAAAACGCGATGCCCATTCCCAATCCGGCCTGCGAATAGACAACCAAACCTCCAGTTTCAAACTGGGTCTTGCCCTTGTGGACCTTCACGCGGACGTTGGCGCCGACGGGAAAGGGAACCATGGTGTCGACGAAACATCCACCCGGGCCTAGGTCGGTGGTTCGGGTGGAGAATTTTGCGCCGGAACCGAGCTCGACGACTTCCGCGGACGCCGTGATCGCGTGCCGGTCGTTGCCGCGGCGTTCCGCTTCGCCCGCCGCAGATTTGCCCACGGACTTGTGTGGTTTACCGTCGTACATAGTCTGGCGCCCTGCCTTCCCATCGTCCCTGTGGAATCAGTTGCAAACAGCGGGCGGACCCCCGCGTTTGAGTCCATTGTCGCCGTGCCGGATGTAGGGTGACAAGGGCAATTGGGCGGCTGCTTGCCTAAAAGGGAATCAATGGATGGGGCGGGCAGCGCGGAGGGCGGCCGGATGGCCTGATCGCGCTCACGGTTCGTGTCGGGTCGGGCGGGCGCCCCGGCCGATACTCCTAGAGGAGGAAGCGGACTGCTACCCCCCGGTTATCGTTGTCGAGATGCTCGAGGCGAACGACCGTGGCTAGGAATTTTCGGTGGGCGGAGACCTTTTCGCCGAAGGGGAATGTGACGATGAGGCGCATTCCGACGAAGTAGTGCGGCATCGGCGTAGTGAAATAGAGGCCGTCTCGGGTGAAATCGACTACCTGTCCGACATCCTCGATTTCCATGTAGCGTGCGTCGAAGGGGCGGACGTGCACCGGTAGACAGAGTTTGAGCCGCTTTCGGGTGCGAGCATCGGCGGGGTCTTTTTTCGCCTGTTTCGCGTGCCCGGCGGCCAGCTCGAATGGCGGCCAGGCAACTTCAGCGAGGCCCGTTCTGCGTGAAGTGCTCATGTTCGAGTCTCAATTTACGCTGCGGATTCGCGGCGGAGAATAGGACGGGGGTACTACGGCGTTCCACCCGCGCACTAGCGGATCGAAGCGTTATTCCGAGGTTTGGCCGTGCCTGTTTGCGGCGCGAATCACCCCCGCAAGACCTTCTTGACACGAGGCGGGTCGCGGGTTAACGTAACTGCGTTAGTGGATCCGCAAGGGTTACACTCAGCGCCACGCAGACATGAGCAACGTCACACGAATCGAGAAGCTTAGCGCCGTACGTGTAGTAGTACGACTCGTGTGCGCGTCTCTGCCAGGAGGGCAGCGCTGAGCTGAGTAACACGAAACAAAAAGCTCACGAAACCCACCCGCCAGAGACGCTGGCAAGGTGGGTTTTATTGTTTTAGGACACCATTCAACCGGCATTGCGAAGGAACTGGGGGAGACGACGATGAGCGGTAGCAAGGCGAGCCCGAAAACAAGCAACAAACCGGCCGGGAAGTCGGGGGCGGCGAACGAGCCCATGACCGGCGCACGAATTCTGTGGGAGTGTTTGGAACGCGAGGGCGTGAAGACGGTATTCGGATATCCGGGCGGCGCGATTCTGCCCGCCTATGACGCGCTGCGGCATAGCTCGATCCGCCACATATTGGTGCGGCACGAGCAAGGCGCGACGCACATGGCCGACGGCTACGCGCGCGCGACGGGCGAAGTCGGCGTCGCTGTGGCGACATCGGGCCCTGGGGCGACCAATATGGTCACCGGGATCGCTACGGCGATGATGGATTCTTCACCGATCGTGTGCATCACCGGCCAGGTGGGCAGCAAGCTGCTTGGCTCGGATGCCTTTCAGGAGACCGATATAACCGGAGTGACGCTGCCGATCACGAAACACAATTATCTGGTGACGCGCGCGGATGAAATCGCGCACGCCGTGCGAGAGGCGATGTATGTGGCGAAGTCGGGGAGACCGGGACCGGTGCTGATCGACATTACGAAGGACGCGCAGCAGAGCGTCTGCGAGCTGGATTGGGAAGGCGCCGCGCCGAAGATGCGGGGCTATCGTCCCGATCTTTCGCCCGCGAATGAGGAATACGAGAAGGCGCTGGCGCTGATCCGCAACGCGAAGCGGCCTCTGATTCTGGCCGGGCACGGGATTCTGGTTTCCGGCGCGGAAGCGGAAGTGAAGGCTTTTGCCGAGCGGACGTGCATTCCGGTGGCGCTCACGCTGCTGGGGCTCGGGACTCTGCCTGCGTCTCACTTTTTGAATCTTGGCATGATGGGCATGCACGGCGAAGCCTGGGTGAACAAGACGATTCAGGAGTCAGATTTGTTGCTGGCGTTCGGAATGCGGTTTGACGATCGCGTCACGGGCACGCTGAAGACTTACGCGCCGAATGCGAAGAAAATTCACATCGATATCGATCCGGCGGAGATCAACAAGAATGTGAAGGTCGACGTGGCGCTGGTCGGCGATTTGCGCAAGATTTTGCTCGAACTGCTGCCGCGCGTCGAACCGGGCAATCACACGGACTGGATCGAGAATATTCGCACGCTCAAGGGCGACACGGCGGTCCGGGACATCCAGAATCTGCCGGACAATGGGCATCTCTACGCCGCGCACGTCATCAACGATTTGTGGCATGAAACTCGCGAACGCGACACGATCATTGTCACCGATGTTGGCCAGCACCAGATGTGGGAGGCGCAGTATTACAAGCACGAGCGATCGCGGTCGCTGATCACGTCGGGCGGGCTGGGAACGATGGGCTTTGCGTTGCCGGCGGCGATCGGAGCGAAAGTGGCGCGGCCGGATGCGAACGTGTGGGTGGTGGTCGGCGATGGCGGATTTCAGATGACCATGGCGGAGCTTGCAACGATCCAACAGGAAAACCTGAAAGTGAACATCGCGATCATCAACAACGGCTATCTCGGCATGGTCCGCCAGTGGCAGGAATTTTTCTATGATCGCAACTACGAGGCCACGCCGCTGCTGAACCCGGATTTCGCGAAGCTCGGCGAGGCGTACGGTATCCGCAGCGTCGTGGTGGAAAAACGCGCGGACGTGGTGCCAACGGTACGCGCGGCGCATGCGCATGAAGGGGCGGTGCTGGTCGATTTCAAGGTGGAGCAGGAAGACACTGTGTATCCGATGGTTGCGGCCGGCGCGGCACTCAACGAAATGATTCGCCGCCCGAAGAATCCGCTGGTTGAAACGGCTGAGGACGAATAGGCGCGCCATGCTGCATACAATCGTCGTATACGTCGAAAACAAGCCCGGAGTTCTGTCGCGCGTGGTCTCGCTGTTTCGCCGCCGCGCGTTCAACATCGATTCGCTGACCGTGGGGCGCACGGAAAAACCCGAGGTGTCGCGGATGACCATCGTCACCGATGCGGATGAGGACCAGGCGCGGCGCATCGTGGCGAACGTCTACAAACTCGTGAATGTACTGCTGGTGGACGACGTGACGCATCAGCCGGCGCTGCTTCGAGATTTGGCGCTGGTGAAGGTGGCGGCGACGCAGGAAACGCGCGGGCAGGTGCTGGAGCTGGCGACGGTCTTCAAGGCGCGGGTGCTCGACATCGCTGCGGATTCAATTACCATCGAGATGACGGGCGGCGAGGAAAAAGTCGACCGGTTGCTGGAGCTGCTGCATCCGTTCGGGTTGCTCGAAGTGGTGCGCACCGGAGTTGTAGCCATGCGCCGCGGTGCGAAATCGCCTTCGGTGATGACCAAGGCTAAGCCTGTGGGCGTGGTGGACGACGGCAGCGTTTCGTATTCGGTTTAGCCAGAGGCTGGCGTGCTCCGAAGACCCGGCGTTCCTAGCTCGGGCGAACCCGCTCATCCCTAGGCTGATTTGCGTTTTGCTGCGGATTTCTTGGCGGCCTGGGGCTTGGGGCGCAGCGCGGCGAGAAATTCATCCAGCGGCAGAGTGTTGATCACGTCTCTTTTTTCGATCCAGCCTCGGCGGGCTGTGGTCACCCCATATTTCATGTATTTCAAATTGCCCGTGCTGTGCGAATCGGTGGAGATCACGATCTTCACGCCGCGCTGTTTGGCCAGCCGAAGGTGCACGTCGCACAGGTCGAGGCGGTCAGGGTAGGCGTTGCACTCCATCACGACGCCGTGTTTCGCGCAGGCATCGAGCACCGCTTCCATGTCGAATTCGAATGCTTCGCGCCGCAGCACCAGCCGGCCCGTTGGGTGCGCGATGATCTGGGTGTAGGGGTTATCGATGGCCTTCAGGTAACGCTCGGTCATTTCTTTGCGGTCGAGGTTCATATAGGAGTGGATCGAGGCCACGATCACATCGAGTTCAGCCAGTACATCGTCTTCGAGATCGAGCGAGCCATCTTTCCTGATATCGACTTCGCTGCCGGCGAGCAGTTTGATGCCCGGCACTTTCGCCGCGTGGATTTTCTTGATTTGCTCGAGGGTGCGTTTTTCGTCGAGGCCGTTGGCGACGGTGACGGCCTTGGAATGATCTGTGAGAACGATGTAGTCGTAGCCGAGCTCGCGCGCCGCGTGACCCATTTCCTCGATGGAGTTGCGGCCGTCTGACGCCGTGGTGTGCATCTGCGCGTCGCCGCGAATGTCGGCGAGCTCGACGAGCTTGGGAAGCTTGCCGCTTTCCGCGGCTTCCATTTCTCCAGTCATTTCACGCAATTCCGGTTCGACATATGCGAGCTTCAGCTTCGAATAGATTTCCTTTTCGGTTTTGCCGGCAACGACTTTGCCGTCCTTCAGAGTCGTGAGCGCATATTCGTTCAGCGTCCAGCCCAGGTCGTTGGCGCGGCCCCGCAGCGCGACGTTGTGCGCTTTCGATCCGGTGAAATACATCAGCGCCGCGCCGAAGCTCTTCTTTTCGAGCAGCCGGACATCCACCTGCAGGCTGCCGCCGAGAATGAAGCTGACTTTATTTTCACCGTGCGCGAGCTCCTGATCGATGCCGGGGTATTTCAGGATGTGCGCAGCTACGGCGTCGACGTCTTTCTGCTTGTCGCGGCCGGGGCGCATGGTGACCAGCAGGTCCAGATCACCCACGGTTTCGCGTCCACGGCGGAGCGAGCCGGCCGGGGTGACGGATTCTACGGCGTCACCGGCCTTTGAGATATAGGCGATGAGCTTTTGTGCTTCGTCGTCGGCGACGTTGAGCCGGACACGTCCCGAGCCGGAGAGATTCTTGAACTGTCCGGCGGCTTTCAGAATGTTTTGTTCGCTTTTTTCGCCGAAGCCGGGAAGATCGCGCAGTTTGCCCTCCAGCGCGAGCTTTTCGACGCCCTCGACCGTTGCAACCTTGAAATGGCTCCAGAGAAACGCGACTTTTTTCGGGCCGAGCGATTGCAGCTGAAGCAGGTCAAGCAGGGAAGTAGGATATTTTTTCAGCAGCTTCTGGCGCAGGGTGTAATCGCCGGTGTCGAGGATTTCGAGGATGTGTTCCGCCATGCTGTCGCCGACGCCTGGCAGCTCCTTCAGCTTTTTCGGGTCCTTGGCGATATCCTCGATGCGGTCGGGAATGCTGTAGAGCAGCTCGGCCACTTTCTCGTAGCTGCGGTAGCGTCCGATGATGGCGCCGTCGATTTCGAGCAGCTGCGCCGTCTCGCGCAGGATTCTGGCGACTTCCTTATTTTCCATGACGACATCTCCGATTCGAGAATTGGCCCAGCCGTCGTTACGCAAGGAACCGTGAATAGAACAAAATGCCAGCCACGGATTTGGAATCGCGAATCTTCCCGGAGCGAATCCAGGCTTCCGCCTCCCGCAACGATATGATCTTCTGCGTAATTTGTTCGTCGTCCTCGGGTTGGGCTTTGCCCTTCGTGAGGCCCTCGGCCAGGAATATATCCATGCGCTCGCCGAGCAGGCCGGGAGAAGGGAAGACCTCTAGGATTTCTCGGATGCGCCTGGCGGTGTAGCCGGTTTCTTCGAGCAGCTCGCGACGCGCGCCGGCGATCGCGCTCTCGTGCGGTTCTTTGTGACCGGCGACCAGCTCCCAGAGATACTGGCCCGCGGCGTGGCGATACTGGCGGATCAGGACGATGCGTCCGTCGGCAAGCACGGGTAGTACGACCACCGAGCCGGGATGCGCGATGATTTCCCGCGTGGTCGTGACGCCGCTGGGCTCGGCGACGCGGTCGCGCTTCAGTGTGAAGATGCGGCCTTTGAACAGGGTCTTGCTGCTGACGACTCGTGCTTTCCTAGTTTTGCTGCTTTTTCGATTCCTCACGCCTGCTCCTGACCGATCAGCGCCGGCAGCCTTCCTGCAAAGTTGATTCGAGGTAGCGCCCCAGAAAATTGCCGGCAAGATGCCGGCGCTACGAATCCGCCGCACGATTCTACCGCACAGCGGGCTGGGCGCTGCGCTTTTGCTATACTTCGAGGAGGCAAACCTGTGTCAATCAACACGATCATCGTGGATGACGAAAGGCCGGCGCGCGACGAGCTGGCTTTCCTGCTCAAGGGTTTTCCGGACGTGAACGTGGTCGCGCAGGGGAAAAACGGGCTGGAGGCCGTGGCGCTCGTGAAGGAACACGATCCAGACCTCCTATTCCTGGATGTTCAGATGCCGGGCCTGGACGGCTTCGGCGTGATCAAAAAGCTTGTCGAGCGCAAGGTGCGCATGCCGCAAATCGTTTTCGCCACCGCCTACGACCACTACGCGCTCCAGGCTTTCGAGGTGAGCGCCGTCGACTACGTTTTGAAGCCGTTCGACAGGGCGCGCGTGGGAAAAGCTGTCGAGCGCGCCAAGAAAATGGTCGACGCGCACACGTCTCCCGTGCAGCGACTGGAAACGCTGGTAAGCCAGCTGGGCGCTGCCGAGGGCCCGCGCCAGCGCGTCGCGCAACCGGTGAAGCTGCTGGTGAAATCGCAGCAGCGCATGATCCTGATCGACGCGGACGACATGATCTACGCGTCGATTCAGGACGGAGCGATTACGATCTATGCGCGCGACGCCGAGGGCGAATCGAATTACCGCACCGTGGACGAGCTGGCGGAAATGCTCGACCCCGGCGTCTTCTGGCGGCCGCACCGCTCCTACCTGATCAACATCAACCACATCAAGGAAGTAGTGCCGTGGTTCAAATCAAGCTACATGCTGAAAATGGACGACAAGCGCGCCAGCGAAATTCCCGTCTCACGCGCGCAAACCAAGCGGCTGCGCGAATTGCTCAAGCTGTGATCGCCGGAAAAAATCTGGGTGAATTGCTTCTTTGCGGAACGCGCAAAGCAGTGTGACAATACTTCCATGAGAAAAATATTATACAGTGCAATCGGAATCATGGCAGTCGGGTTGATGGCTAGCGGCGTTACGCAGGCGCAAACATCCCCCGCTGGCGCGCAGGCTCCTCCATCATCGGGCAGCCAGTCGTCAGCGCCAGCCGCGAAAGCTCCGGCCACGAAATCGACGACTCCGGGGGCAAAATCGACGACCGGCGCGAAGCCCGCGGCCACGGCGGGGCTCCAGACCGACCTCCAAAAGGCCAGCTACGCGTTGGGAATCAACATCGGCACAAGCATCAAGCAGCAGCCTATTCAGCTCGATCTCCCGAGTCTGTTCAAGGGAATCAAGGACGCCGAAGCTGGGAACAAGCCGGTGCTGACGGAAGACGAGATGAATGCGTCGCTGAAAGTGGTCAGAGACCAGGCGGCAGCCAAGGTATCGGAGGCGAATATGAAGGAAGGCGTAGAGTTTCTGGCGGCGAACAAGGTGAAAGACGGCGTGGTGACAACCGCGAGCGGATTGCAGTACAAGATTATCACTGCCGGTACCGGCGCGAAGCCCGCCAAGGCCGACACGGTCGTGTGCAATTACAAGGGCACTTTCATCAACGGAACGGAATTCGACAGCTCCTACAAGCGTGGTAAGCCGGCCGAATTTCCAGTGGGCGGCGTGATTCCGGGTTGGACCGAAGCGTTGCAGCTGATGCCCGTCGGGTCGAAGTGGGAGTTGTATGTTCCACCCGATCTTGCTTATGGCTCGCGCGGAGCCGGCGGCGCAATTGGCCCGAACCAGACGCTGATTTTCGAAGTGGAATTGCTTTCGATTAAGCCCAAGCAGTAGGGAAGCGCCAGAACCGAAGTGCCGGGCTTACGCCGGCGCTACTGTCGGAGGAATTTACCTTAGAGTGGCGAAGCGCAAACGAGTTCTGAGCGGCATGCGGCCCACTGGGCGTCTCCATCTGGGCCATTTTTTCGGCGCTCTCCAGAATTGGCTGAAGCTTCAGGAAGAATACGACTGTTTTTTCTTCGTCGCTGATTGGCATGCGCTGACGACGCATTACGAGGACACCTCGTCCGTCGCCGAAAACACCCTCCAAGTGGCCGTCGACTGGCTTTCGGTCGGCCTCGATCCCGAAAAATCGACGCTGTTCATTCAATCGCAGATTCTGGAGCACGCTGAGCTGCACCTGCTGCTCTCGATGATCACGCCACTGTCGTGGCTCGAGCGCGTACCCACCTACAAAGAGCAGATCGAAAACCTCAAGGAGCGCGATCTCGGCACCTACGGCTTTCTCGGCTACCCGCTTCTGCAAGCCGCGGACATCGTGATGTACGGAGAGCCGCGCGTCGAGCTGCTCGTGCCTGTCGGCGAAGACCAGGTTCCGCATGTTGAACTGACCCGCGAAGTTGTCCGACGCTTCAATACGGCATTCTTCGAAATCCAAAAGCAGCCAAGTGAAAAGCAGATGAAGGAGCTGCGGGACGCCTTCGCGTCGAAAACGGATGCGGCTTCCCATAAGGGCCTGATCGAATGGGAGCAGCTTCTCCGCAAAATTCACAGCTCGCCCATCGAGCTTCGCCAGTCGGTATTTGCCAATGCCAAAATCAAAACTGCCGAAATCCTCGCCGAGCCGGGGCACCTGCTCACGCAGACCCCGCGCCTACCCGGCCTCGATGGCCGCCGCATGTCGAAAAGTTACGGCAATGCGATCTGGCTGAGCGATCCGCCTGACGAGCTGCGCGCCAAGGTCCGCAACATGCTCACCGATCCGCAGCGCGTTAAACGCACCGATCCCGGTCGGCCGGAAGTATGTCCGGTTTTCGCCTGGCACAAATTGTTCTCCGGCCAAGATCTGGTCGCGCGGATCGATACGGAATGCCGCACGGCCGCCATCGGCTGCGTCGACTGCAAGAAGCTCATGGCCGAAAATCTGGTCACCTGGATCGGGCCCATGCAGGCACGCCGCAAGGAATTCGAGGCCCAACCGAGTCGAGTTTGGGATATCCTCGACGCCGGCGGCAAGAAGGCCCACGCCGCCGCGCGCCGCACGATGAAGCGCGTGCGCGACGCGATTTTCCAGTGGGACGAGGCGCGCAAGCCGGCCAATCCGTAATCAACCGGGCTTGCGGCGGAGGGTTTTGGTGGTTACATTGGGGGCAGAATAACGAATGGCATCCCCGTCGCCCTATCGCATCAATCTAGCTGTCTTCGAAGGTCCGCTCGACCTCCTGCTCGATCTGATCCGCAAGCAGGAGATGGACATTCACGACATCGCCATCTCCAAGATCACCGAGCAGTACCTGGATTATCTCCACCAGCTCGAAAAGCTGGATATCGACGTCTCCGCCGACTTCATTTACATGGCCGCGACGCTGATCCACATCAAATCGAAGATGCTGTTGCCGGCCGATCCGCTCGCGGGGCCCGACGCCGTGGAGGATCCGCGCGACGAACTGGTCCACCGTCTGCTCGAGCACGAAAAATTCAAGAATGCCGCGCAGCTGCTCTACGAAAAGCAGCAGGTTGAGGCGCACGTCTGGTCGAAACCGGATCGCGCCCTGTACACCGGCGACGCCATCGAAGGCGAGATGGTCGTCTCGCTCGTGGATCTGGTAAAAACCTTCCACGAAATTCTCGAGCGCCGCAAGAACGTCACGAAGTTCGAGCTGCACCATGAGACCGTCACCATCGCGCAGATGATGGATCGCCTGCGGCAGAAGCTGTCGGCGACCGAGGATCCGATTTCGCTCACTGAGTTCTTCGAGACCTGCTCCACGCGCAACGCCATGATCGTCGCGTTGCTGGCAGTGCTCGAAATGGTTCGCATGCAGGCGGTGATTCTGGTGCAGATGGAGCTTTTCTCCGACATTGGCCTGCGCAAGCACAAAATGTTCGACGCGGTATTCGCGGGTCCGGACGCGATGTCTAAAATCGAGGAGCAGTACCTGTGACCAACACGCCAGACGAAATCCAATCCGCAGTCGTCGAGGAAATCAAACCCTCCCCGGCGGAAGCCATCAAAGCCGCCGTCGAGGCGATCATCTACGCCGCGGACGAGCCCGCCACGCTCGACCAGATCGCCAACGCCCTCGGCGTCGATAAGCCTGTCGCGCGCGCAGCACTCGATTTGCTCGCCGCCTCCTCCCAGACCGACGAGCGCGGCATCGAAGTCCGCAAAGTCGCCGGCGGTTGGAAGTTCTACACCAAACCGCAGCACCACGATGCGGTCCGCAAATTCATCAAAAGCCTTCAGCCGCCGCTCCGTCTGACCATGCCGGCGCTGGAAACTCTCGCCGTGATCGCGTATAAGCAGCCCGTGACCGTGCCGGAAATCAACGAGATTCGCGGCGTACATGTCGGCGGCGTCATCAAGACGCTGCTGGAAAAGCGCCTCATTACCACCGCTGGGCGCAAGGAAGTGATCGGCCGCCCGATCCTCTATAAAACTTCGAAGCAGTTCATGATCCGCTTCGGCCTCTCCGATCTGGACGAGCTGCCGAGCCTGAAGGAATTCGAGCAGCTGGCGCAGGCCGCCCTGGGTTCCGATTCCGGTATTGCCTCCGATGCATCGGAGGAAAGCACGCCTGCGTCTCATGAATCGGCCGAAGCCACTCAGATTCGCGCCTCGG
>Ga0210388_10001513_pt1 | contig 18285 bp, 14 predicted proteins | sample IncBWC19OmetaG_FD_155485 | JGI IMG/M metagenome (GOLD analysis project Ga0210388, IMG submission 155485) | Forest soil microbial communities from Barre Woods Harvard Forest LTER site, Petersham, Massachusetts, United States - Inc-BW-C-19-O ... | reverse complement strand
CGGTGCCAGAATCTCCACCGGAGCCTCCTCGACGGAAACCCTCGCCCGGCTCAACTCCGCGGGGTAGGGCGTGAAGTGTCCTGCATTAAAATCTCCCACCCCGGCGTTGTATTGCACCACCAGCGTTCCCCCGGCTGCCACAAAATCCAGCAGCTTCTTGTTGTTCACCGCCACATCTTTCTGTGTATCGTAAGCTCGAATCCCCAGCACGATCGTCTGGTACCCGCTCAAGTCTTCCGCGGCCAGCTTCTCGGGCGGGATCATCGTCACGTTCATCCCTACCTGTTTCAGCACCGTAGGAATGTCGTCGCCCGCGCCCATGATGTAGCCGATCTTCAAGTCATGCGGCACCTGTACATCGACGATGCTGACCCGCTGCACCGCCGGCTGGTAATAGTAGAAGCTGCCCAGGTCCTCGCGCGTCACCAGCGTGTAGCCTTCGCTGAACTTCTGGCCATCCGCCTCCAGCACAGCCCGGATCTTTGCCCGACCTTCCTGCAGCCCAGCAGGGAACACTTTAAACTGAAAATCCTGCTTCTCTCCCCGCCGCGTGAACTTCACCAGAAGCTGCGCCGGTTCCGACCGCCAACCCGCCGGCAGCTCCAGCCGCAACCCGCCTTGCGCCTCACGATTCAAATTGCTGGTGATGCCCACCGTCACCGTGGAGCCGGCGCCGTTATGCGTCGAAATCGTCTGCGTCCCGGGCTCCAGCGCAACCGAAAACGCCGGCACCACGGCCACCGGGCGCGCGCTTTTCTTTCCCGCCTCGTCCAGGAACCGCGTCACCACCGTCGCTCCAATGCCGTTCTTATCCGAGCGGCCGTCCGCGCCCGCCAAGGAGTACACCACCCGCGCCCGCAGCACCGGAGGCGGAAACGGCAAAGTCACATACTTCTCATCATCAATATGATTCACGCTCTCAGTATCCGGATTATCGCGATGCCAGTACGGCCGCGTGTACGCCGCATCCTTCGGCACCTTCAAGCGAAAAACCACACGCAGATTGTCCCCAGACTTCACGGCAACCGGCTTCGTCTTTTCAGAAATCGTGCCCCATCCCTCCGGCACCTCCAGCTTCAGCCCTTCAACGCGCAACGGTTGTCCCGAGCCATTGTGAAAATCCACTCCGACCAAAAATTCCTGACCCGGGGACACGGTCGTTACGGCGTCCGCTTCTTTTTTCACAGCCTCTTTCTCGGGTTCGCCATCCGAACCTACGCGCGAAACCACCGTCGCCTCCAGCGTCACGCCGAGAGCCTCGTTCAGCGCGGTTTCCGCCTGCCGGCTCTTTTCTTCCAGCCGCGCGATCAAATCAGATTTCGTGCTGGCACCCAGGCCCGCTGCCCTGACGTCGACGCTAAGCTGCCTGAATGTTGCAGCCAGTCCCGCAAGTGGGATCGCTGCAGCCGCTGCGTCGTTTCGACTCGCGTCATCTGTTGCTTTTCTGATCCTGAGCGCAATCTGTTGTAGCTCCCACTCAAACTTCGGAACCTTGGACTCGTCTATTCCTCTTGCAAGCGCGGGCAAGCTCGTGTCAATTCCATCAAAGAAATCTTTCTCATGCCCGTCTTTATCGAGCTTCGGAGGCTCTATCGAATCCACCAGCTTATAAAAAGTAAACCTGTCTCCTGGATCGACCGTCCAGTTTGCCGACCCTTGCGACAGCTGGTGCCGCAATCCCTCCATCGCAAACTGCACATACGACCCGCCCAAATCCGCGTTCATCTCACCTGTATTCAGCTTGATCGTCCACTTCGCGTCCTCGCAGGTCATCGCCCCAAACCCGCAAACATTTCCAATGTAAAACTTCTTCGCCTGCCATGGCTCCAACCCCTGCGCAATCTGCTCCGGAAACCGCTTTGGATCCGCCGCCGCCCGGAACGCCTCTTTCGCCAGGATGCTCGAAGCCTGGTGATGCCCATGTCCATCCCGCTCCGTTCCCGAAAACCGTGCCACCAGCACATCAGGACGAAACGTTCGCACCACCCGCACCATATCCGCCAGCGCCGTATCGTGTCCGCCCCACTTCGCAAACGTCTCGTCGGGATTTTTCGAGAATCCAAAATCGGCTACGCGCGAGAACCGCTCCTGCACGCCGTAATACTCATCCGCCGCCAGCAATTCTTCAGTCCGCAACACGCCCAGCACATCCGACAAATTGCTGCCCACTTTATTCTGCCCGCCCTCGCCGCGATTCAGCGTCATCAGCAACACGCTCGCCCCGCGCCCGCGCGCTTCCAGCGTCAGCATCCCGCCATCTTCATCATCCGGATGCGCCACCGTCTGCATCAGCCGCGCCGTCGTGCTCAGCCGCCGCAGCGCGAGCCGCAAACCGGGAGTCCCTTGATCCTGGGGAAGCTCCGAAGGAGTTCCCTGATAGGGAAGCTGAGGAAAGTTCGTGACCCGCGCCTCCGCAGCCGGTCGCGCCGAGCCCGTCGCTGCCCCAGTCCCCTGCGGTGAAGCCAGAAGCAGAAGCGGAATTACGAACAGCAGGAATAAGAATGAGGTTTGAAAAGCGGATATTCGAAAAAAACGCGGCACAAGCCGCCCCTGGCGGCTCGCAAGGTAGCTGGATCCCGAATATTTCACCCTACAAGGATGGGGCCTACCCCCGCTCCGACGCAAATTCTTTCCTCGCAATACTCCAAATTAGACGCCGGCAAGAATTAAGATTAAAGAGTAACCCCGTAACCCAAAATCAAGATCCAATCACTGAGAACTGAGAACTGAGAACTGAGAACTGAGAACTGAGAACTGAGAACTGAGAACTGAGAACTGAGAACTGAGAACTGAGAACTGAGAACTGAGAACTGAGAACTGCCCTACTGCCGTCCCTCTTTCAGCGCATCCTGACAAGTGCTCGCCGCCGTCAGCACCTGATTAAACGCCGTATCCTTGCGCAGGTCTTTCAGCAGCGGATCCCCCAGCAACGCCGAATACGCGCAATAATTCTGCTGCACCGCCGCTTTTAGCAAACGTAAGGCTGGCTCCTTCTGACCGCAATAGGCCATCAGCGATCCTATTCGATACCATTCCTCGGGATCGAGCTCGATCATCACCGACGATTCCGCCTCCCGCACAATCCGTTCCATGTCAGCCGGCCGCTGCGCCGCCGTGCATGCTGCCAGCAACTCCCGATGGTAGACCGCGGTCTTTGCCACATTCTTCACGCTCTCCCGTGCCTGCGCCACATTCCCGCCAGCCAGATAAACGTACGGCATCACCCACGCCGCCCACTCCGAGCCCGCATCCAGACGGACGAAGTCCATCGCCCTGTCCGTCTTGCCGAGTTCCAGAAACGTCCAAGCGCACGACCGGAAGCTGAAGTTCCCCGGATCGAGCGAGCGCGCCGTGTTGCACTCCTGCCCCGCCTGCTCCTGCATGCCCGCATAACGCAGCACATAGCCCAGTGCGAAATGAGCGTCCGCGCTCTGTGGCCGCCGCCGTACTAGATCCGTCGCCGCCGCGTAAGCCCGGTCCAGTTCACCCCGTTCAACGCGATTCGTAATCAAATTGCTCGCCGCCGCCACCAGGTTCGGATCCAGCGCCAGCGCCCGCTCGTACGCCGCATTCGAGCGCTGGAACATCTGCTCGCCGCCGCCGCCGTAAATTGAATCGTAGTAGCACCGCTGCCCCAGCGCATCCCACGCCGGTGCATATCCCGGATCTTCTCCTACCACGTGTTCTAGCACTGCGATCGCATCCTTGTTCGGCCCCGGATCATGCGGTAGCGCCAGGCTGTGCAGGTACAAGTCGTACGCTTCCTGACTCTTCGGACGCGACGCCGTGCTCAACTCTCCTCCCGCGCCACCCAGCAGCGGCAACAATCCCTGCTGCACCTGCGTGCTCAACTGATTCTGCAGCGAAATCAAATCATTCACCGGCGCCGTCACGTTCGTCTGCCACAGCAGCCGCTCGCTGGCCACGTCAATCGCCTCCAGAGTCACGGTTAACTGTTCCCCCTGTCGCATGAAGTGCCCGGTTAGCAACTTCCCTACACGCAATTGCTGCCCTACCTTGCGCGGATCCAGATCCACTTCCACGTATTTCCGCGTCACCGACGAAGGCCGCACGTCCAACGAACGCGAATACGTCAACGCGCTGGTCAACTCATCGGCCAGCGCGAAACGCAGGTAGTCGACGCCAAAATCTCCATTCATGTTCTGCAGCGGTAATACCGCAATCGCATTCGCCTGCTCCAGGCTCGCCACCGACCGGTGCTTCACCCAGTACGCTCCCACTGCCGCCAGCACCGTCACCAGCAGCGCCGCCGTTCCCAGCAGCAGCCAGAACTGCCACCGGCTGCTGCCCGGCCGGCCAAAGGTGTTGCTCGCAACCCGCAGCTTCGCAACGTGCAGACTGCTCTTCACCTGCCCAGATTCAGTCTCCCGCTTCAGTTGCAGCAGGTCTGCCTTCATCTGCGTGGCGCTCTGGTAGCGCTCCTTGCGGTCCTTCTCCATCGCCTTGCCGATGATGCCTTCCAGCTCCACCGGCACCTTCGGATTCAATTCTCCCGGCGGCACCGGCTTGTCGTGCAGCACGGCGTCCAGCGTCATCAGCGAGTTCTTGCCGGTAAACGGTTTTTTTCCCGTCGACATCTCATACATCACCACGCCGAACGAGAACAGGTCGCTGCGGAAGTCGATTTCCTCGCTCCGCGCCTGCTCCGGCGACATGTATACCGCCGTCCCCGGGATCACCCCCACCGCCGTCAGGGAGTTGTCCGCGGCCACGCCGTCGCTGTCCGTCCCTACGTTGTGCATCAGCTTGGCCAGCCCGAAATCCAGCACCTTCACCTGCCCCGTCGGAGTCAAAAAGATGTTCGCCGGCTTTATGTCCCGGTGCACGATCCCCTTGGCATGCGAGGCTGCCAGCGCGTCCGCCACCTGGACGCTAATATCGAGCACCTTATCGATCGGCATAGGCTGTCCCCCAATGGCTTGCTTCAGGCTCTCGCCCTCCAGCCTCTCCATCACAATGAAGGGATGCCCGCCGTTATCCTCAATGCCATGAATGGTGCAGATGTTGGGGTGATTTAAGAGCGAAGCCGCCCTCGCCTCCCGCGTAAATCGTTCTAGCGACTTGGGATCACCGGCAAGGTTTTCTGGAATGAACTTCAGCGCAACGTGCCGCCCCAGCTTGAGGTCCTCGGCCTCGTAGACCACGCCCATACCACCACCCCCGAGCTTTCCCAGGATGCGATAGTGGGATACTGTCTGGCCGATCATTAGAGGACCATGCTCCCGAACGCCGTAATGTTAGGCCCGTCCGCGACTCCGGTCAACTGGCGCGTTTTGATCGCGAGCGTTCCCAAACTGACAAACAGCCTATCCTTTTGTGTCCCTCCGAGGGTTCCAAGTTGCCTTCCGGCGACTACTATGAAGCTAGCCATCCTGAAACGAGCGAGGCGGTTCTGATATGTCGCGGACGTCCGGCAACTACTCTCCTCAAATGCAAGAAGCCATCCGCCGCCGTGCCACCGAACTCTACCAGCAGGGCGGGGCCGTCGAAGGCCACGATGCCGACAACTGGTACCGGGCCGAAGCCGAAATCCTGCGTGAATCCGCCACTCACCTCGCCCGCCGCGCTGTCGTCGTCAACCTCCAGGGCGTCGTTTATACCGGCGAATACGACTCTACCGCGGCCGATGGCTACACTCCCGGCGAATGGAAGCCTGGCGACCCCGTCCCCATCCGCCTCTCCGGCGACAAACTCTACCTCCGCCGCCCCAACGGCCGCGAACTCCAAACCACCATCGTAAAAAGAATCGGCTGAGAAACCTAAATTACGCTTGTCATCCTGAGCGAAGCGAAGGATCTGGGCGAGCCGCGCGATGTGTCGCGCTCTTTGCGACACAATAATCGCGCGTTTGGCTCGCTTCCTTATCTGCCCTTCGCGTCAACCTCCTACCCCACCCACAACCCCGCCGACGCCCCCACCCACTCCATATCCCGGTTATGATCCACACCCATCATCAGCCCGCGTCCCATGCGGATAATTGTCAGCACCGCCTTCAACTCATCCAACCACACGTACATAACCCGCACCTCCGCCTTGGTTCCGCCAAACGGAGTCTCAATCACCGGCTCAAAATGCAGCCGCTCCTGCAGGATGTATTGCCCGCGCTTCTCGGCCGGAATGGCCTCAATATCTCTCTTTGTTGGCGCAATCACCACCCCCAGCCCGGCAAACGAGTAAAGAGGTTTCAACGCATAGTTCTGCAAGTCGTCGGGAATCTTTTCGAGCTTATCCAGAAACCAGGTCTTCGGCACAGACTCATGCCGCAGATAAGGAATCGAAAACTTGCTGATCCGGAAATACCAGTTCGGATGCCCCGCCCACTCCACATCAAGATCATCGCGCCAATCAAACCCCAGCTTCACGTTCTTGCGCTGCAACTCATCCACAATCGCCCGGTTATAAATCCGCCGGATCGGCACATCTCTCCCGTCCCGCTCGTAGTAAAGCTGTGCTCCGCGTTTCTTGATTGCTTGAATATCGACAGTCTTAACCCCCAGCATCTTCTCCGTCAGCAGAAAGTCCGGCAAAGTCTTCTGCTCCTCGGGATGGATCTCCATCAGAACCACATTCTCCGGATCATGCGACCCCACAATCGCCCGCCGCAACAGATCCTGATACGATTTTTCATCGAGCCCGCCCAAGAAGTAATTCAACTCCGGCCAGTCAAAACCCGAAGCTCGAAGCCCAGAGCCCGAAGCCGCTGTTCGCAGCCCGTACACATCGATATAACTCTGCGCCAGCGTTACCTGATATGCGTAAAGAGAAGGGAAGGCCTGCAACTCGACAAGCTTCGGCTGCAATTCGCCCGCAGCATCGCGTACCAGCCCAAAATCGACCTGCACAAACATGGGATGCGCCGGCTCGTTCGGCACCCGAAACTCCGCCGGGATCGAAGCCTCCGACCGCGCCCGATACTCCGGACTCTCCACCAACTGCCGAATCAGTTCTTTCCCGTCGGAAGCCATCCGCTCCAGCAAAGCCTTAGGAAAAAAACAAGGAGTCTCCGCCAGCCGAAACGACACATGCGTCCCGCAAGCGTCATCAATCCGCCGCAAGAATGTCGAATATTTCTCAGGAGTAAATTCGGAGTTGAACTGCTTTCGAAGAGAAGGAATCATCGCAGCGCCAGCATCATCGTGTAGCGCCGGCGTCCCGCCGGCTTTAGTGAAGGGTCTAGCCCACGCAGTAAAGGTTTGTCATTCCGAACCGGGCGCAAGCCCGGTGAGGAACCTGCCGTTCGCCGCCAGCAAGGCCGCCCTAAGCCTCCACCAGAAACTTCCCATCCCGCATGATCTGCTCGTCGTCCACCCAGATATTGAACTTCCGCCCCACAACATCGATATGCGTCGATGAATCCCACTCCGCCCCGGTATGCGCCCCGTAAGGATTCCCAAACGCAATGTGCACGCCAGGATATTTCTCGTCCTGCAGAATCTGCCCAATCACATCCTTCAGATCAATGTTCGTCCCAATCGCAAACTCGCCGACGCGGTCGCTGTTCTCATCTGTGTGTGTGTATTTCCAGAAGTCGTCTTCCAGTTCGCGATTCTCCGAGTGCGCGTCGGTCAGCCGGTTCTGCTTCATGTGAATGGTCAGCGGATGCTCCCGCAAGCTGCCAAACTTCGCGCACAAATAATCGCCGACCACGCCATCGATTACGAACGTCCCATTCACTTCGCCCGGCGTCGTAAAAATCTCTCCGCCCGGCAGGTTCCCCCACTTTTCCGGAGTAATAATCCCGCTCGTCTTCAGCCACTTGTAATTCGGATTCAATTCCGCCGTCAGATCTGTCCCTGCATCCGTCTTCGCCCGCACTCGCTGCGCCTTGCGCACCATCGCGACAACCTTCGCGCTCAGCCGGTCTACCTTCTGGAAATCCGCACGCATGCCTTCCAGCATGATCTGCCGGTTGATGTTCACCATGTGCGCGTGCCGGATCTTCCGCCGGTTCACCACATCCGTCATCTGCATGCGCGAGTGCAGCTCGTTCCTCTGCGCCTGCACCGCAAAAATCGAAACCTGGCTGCTCTCCAGATCCGCTAGAATCTCCGCTGGCAAATCCTTCAGCGGACGCTCCGCCAGATCCTCCAAAACCCACGCCCGGTAAGGCGCGCCGAGCGACTCCAGTTGGTGCGTCATCGACGCTGCAATCTCCAGCGTAGCCTCATCCGTAATCACGCAAACTTTCTCGCTAGCCTGCACCCGCAGACAAACATTCACCGCATTGCGAGCCCCAAGGGAAAATTCAGGGTCAAAGGAAATGACAGAGCGGGTGCCCCATCCTTCCCCCGTTATTTGGGGGAGGGTGGGGATCTTGACTTCCTTTACACCGGCGCGAATTCCGACTTCGTTTCCTGAAATACTCATCCGACTTTTCTCACCGAAGCCGGCTCATCCTCAGCCAGCCCGGCTTCCGTCTCCTCGATGATGTAATCGACAACTTTCTTCAAATCCCCGGTGTCCTGATAGACCTGCAGCTGCCGGTCTGCTCCGCTGCCCCGCTCCAGCATGGTGTGGATGTAATTCAACTCTTCCCGCGAATCCAGTTCATCCACCACATCGTCCACAAATTCCAGATACTCGTAGATCAAATCCTTCGCCGGCACTTCCGTCTGTTTGCCGAAATCAATCAGCTTCCCGCTCATCCCATAACGCGCCGCTCGCCACTTGTTCTCCATCAGCAGCGCCCGCCGGTACAGCCGGAATCCCTGGTTCGCCGTATGCAGCTTATACAGCTTCGCCACCGTAGCCTGAATCAAGGCCGCCAGCGCGATGGTCTCATCGGCACGCATCGGAATATCGCACACCCGGAATTCGATCGTATTAAAAAACGGATGCGGGCGGATGTCCCACCAGATCTTCTTCGCATTATCAATGCAGTTCGTCTTGATGAGCAGCTTGATGAAGTTGTCGTACTCGCCCCAGCTCGGAAAATAGTCCGGAATGTTGGTCCGCGGAAACTTGTCAAACACCTTGCACCGGTAAGACTTCAACCCGGTATTCATCCCCAGCCAGAACGGCGAATTCGTCGATAAAGCAAGCAGGTGCGGCAAAAAATACCGCGCGTGATTCATCATGTGGATCGCCGTCTCCCGGTCCTCGATCCCCACATGAACGTGCAATCCGAAAATCAGATTTGCCCGCGCCACCAGCTGCATGTCCTCGACAATATTCTTGTACCGGTCGTCCGGATAAATCTCCTGCACCCGCCAATCGGCAAACGGGTGCGTCGCCACCGAAGCCAGCCGCAAGCCGTTCTCCTTGGCCAGCCGCACAATATCGCGCCGCAGCATCTTCACTTCCGCCTTGGCTTCCTTGATGTTCTTGCAAACCCCAGTCCCCACCTCCACCACCGACTGGTGCATCTCCGCCTTCACCCGCTCCTGCAGGATCAGCTTGCCCTTCTCGAGGATCTCCGCCTGAATATGCGACCGCAGATCCCGCGTCTCCGGGTCCACCGTCTGATATTCCTCTTCAATCCCGATCGTGAAGGTAGGTGTCATGCGTTTTCAAAAACTTACTTGTCATTCCGAGCGAAGCGAGGAACCTGCTGTTCGCCGGCGGCAATACCGCTCCGGCTGGCTGCCCCGTCCCGGCGCGCTCCCTGCGGAAGGGTGGGCAGATCAAGCCTAAACAGTATAACAACCGACTCAGCGTCCGAAGACGATTTCACCTAATGCCTTTAATTCCCTAATCTCCGAGGGGCAGGACAATCTTGATCACGCCGGTCCCCTCGGGCGGCTTCTGCACGATGATTGTCCCGATTGCCGATTGGAAGCCGTCCCGCGTGGCCTTGAACCTGTAGGCTCCTATGGGCACGTGAGAAATCTTGAAGCGTCCTTGTTTGTCCGTCAGCGCCCGCCTGATTCGTCGCTCCTGTCCGGGGCCCTCAATTTCGAAAATAATGCCGGCTGGCCCAGGAGGGTAGCTGTCCGACACCGTGCCAATCACACCCGTCACAGTGCGAACGTGGAACGGTTCTTCAATTGTGTTGATGACGTGCTCGGTTGGACTCTTCGTGAAGTCAGACAGATCGGGAAAGGTAGAACTCTGTTGTGTCGAAAGTGGAGACGTCACAGCGATAAGAGCCACGACAATGAGCCACCCTGTTCTCATGCAAAACGATATCCCTACACCTTAGATGCCTTCCCGCGCTTCCGCTCCGCCACCCAAGCCGGCTCTCCCTTGCGCGCCTGCTTCCCCGAAGGCCCATTCAGAAACCCCTCCCACCTTAACTCCTGCGCCGGATTCTCCCCGCTCAAAGCCATCTTCACTGCCATCTCCGCTACAGCGTTCACGATCCAATCAAAATTCTCCTGGCCGACAGAAGTAATCTCCGCATCCGGCGCCGGATTCAGAAAATCAATCGCATAAGGCACTCCCGCCTCTACCGCAAACTCCACGGTATTCAAGTCATACCCCAGCACCCGGCACAAAGTAAGCGCGTCTTTTTCAATTCTGGCCCTTAAGGCTTCTGACGACGGCGGAGGATTCCCCTTCACATACCGCTCATGATGCGGAGCCCGCGGATCATACTTCATGATGTGCACTTTCTCCTGCCCCACCACATAGCACCGGTAATACTCCTCAAACACCACGCCATGCTGCAAAGTCATGCACAAGTCGCCAGTCTGATTGTAGTGCTGAAAAAATTCCTCCGGCGAATGCACGTGATAAACATGCTTCCATCCGCCGCCGGAATAAGGCTTAAGAAAAGCAGGGAAGCCAACGTAATCAAACAATTCCTGCCAGTTCAACGGATAAATCAAATTTCGCATCGACTTATCGGTCGTTCCCTCGGGATGCTTGTTATGCGGCAAAATCACCGTAGGAGGAATCGCGACACCCAGCTTGTGCGCCAAAGCATAATTAAAAAACTTGTCATCCGCCGTCCACCAGAACGGATTGTTGACGACAATCGTCCCCTGCAAAGCCGCATTCTTCAAATAAGCCCGATAGAAGGGAATATCCTGCGAGATCCGGTCGATGATCACGTCATACTTCTTCGGCTCATCCATCCGGATCCCGCCAATCTTTACAAACTCCGCAGAAGCCCCGTCGACGCCAAGTGAATCAATCTTCTCGACTAAAGCCGGCGGAAACGTATTCTCCATCCCGAACAAAATCCCAATCTTCTTCACAGCCTTCTCCATTCCTCAGCTTTCAATCTCAGTACTGGCCACTGACCACTGGCCACTGACCTAAAAATACTTCCCCGCCATCCTCTGCCACAGCGGCCAGTCATGTTTCGAATTATCCCCGTAAATATCCAGCCAGTGCGGCACCGCTTTCCCATTCAGAATCGCCGAAACCTTCACATTTGCGTCCAAACATATATCCCAGTCCGCCGATCCCAGCACGATCTTCATCTGCCGGTAGCGACTCAAAAACCAGTCGTCGTTCTGATTGGGCAAATAGTCCGGCGGACAGTTGAAGTAACAATCATCGTCGTAATACCCGTCCAGAAATTGATGGATATCAAATGACCCGCTCATGCTTACACAATGCGTCACCACATCCGGATGCTTAAACGCAAAATTGACCGCGTGATAAGCCCCAAAGCTGCATCCCGTCATCGCCAGCCGCGGCGCCTGATTTTTCCACCGGATAAACGGCACCAGCTCATGCAGAATGTAGCGTTCATACTGCAAATGCCGCAGCACCCGCACCCTGGGATGCACGCTCTTGTTGTACCAACTCTCCGTATCGACGCCGTCGGGGCAAAAAACCTGCAAGTCGCCGCGTTCAATCTTCGGCGCCAGCACCCCAATCATCCCCCGGTCTTCATACTCGAAAAACTTTCCCATCGATGTCGGAAAAACGACCAACGGCGTTCCCGCATGCCCAAACACAAGAGCATCCATGTCCCGGTTAAGTTCCTGGCTGTACGCCTTGTGATATTCGCGATTCATTCTGCATTCGTCCCAGCAGCCGAAGTATCTTACCTGAAGAGGCGATCCATATGGGGATAGCCGCCCTCGGCTGCCCTGCGAGCGAGGCGAGGATCTCACAACGCTAGCGGTCAGAGCAGACAAGAGGGGTGGAGCAGGCCTTCAGGGCTAGGTCAAAGCCAACCCAGGAATCAGCGTGCCTCACCCCCGAGGCACCCGCCCTCCATCTGGAATGCTTTCCAAAATGATATCGTTAAAGGCACACATGCCGTGGACGTTCCCCAAACTTGTCCCCCGCTCCGCGCCCGTCATACTCATCGTCCTTACTCTCGCCGCGGCCGTCGCCTTCGCCGCGGTCAGCCATCTGGTCGCCCGCTTCACTCTGAATCAGCAAGCCCGCGGACGTACGCTCTACGCTCAGGGTCTCGCCGACGCCGGAGCCTCCCGATACGACGACGCCATCGCCGCCTTCCGTGCCGCACTCACCTGCGATCCCACCAACTCCCAGTATCAGCTCAGTCTTGCCCGCGCCCTGCGCGACAGCAACGACCCACGCCGTCTCGACGAAGCCGAGTCCTACCTCATCGCTCTCTGGCAGCGCACGCCACAAGATGCTGCCGTCAATCTCGCTCTCGCCCGCGTCGCCGCCCACCGCGGCTCCATCGAAGACGCTACTCGTTACTACCACAACGCCATGTACGGAGTCTGGAACGCCGATCCTGACGCCAACCGCAACAAAGCTCGCCTCGAGCTCATCCAATTCCTGTTGAAGAGAAACGCTTCAGCCCAGGCCGAATCCGAACTCATGGCTCTCGCCGTCGCCTTGCCTCCCGATCCCGCGTCCCATTTCCGTGCCGCGCAACTCTTCGAGCAAGCTCAGGATTATCCCAGCACGTTCGCCCAGTATCAGGAAGTTCTCCGCCTCGACTCCGCTAACTCCGCGGCCCTCGCGGGCGCAGGCCGCGCCGCTTACCACTCCGGCGATTACCGCACCGCTCAACGCTATCTGCAGTCCGCCGTCAACGCCAATCCCGAGGACGCAGACTCGCGCCAGCTTCTCGAATCCGCCGATCTCGTTCTTCGCAGTAATCCTTTCCACACTCACATCTCTGATGCCGAACGCAACCGCCGCATCACCTCCGCCTTCGAGCAAGCCGAAAAACGCCTCACCGAATGCGCCCAGCAAAAAGGCATCAGCCTCGGCCCCACCGCGACTTCTCCTGCATCGCCTCTCTCCAGCTTGCAGTCCCGCTGGACCGCCGCCCACCCCGATCTCGCCCGCCTCCATTCCCCCGCGGAGACTGACCTCCCTGACCTCCTCATGGACGTTGTCTTCCAGATCGAACAGCAGACCGCCGCAACCTGCGGCCCGCCCCAGGGTCTCGACCTCGCGCTTCTCCTGATCTCCAAAAAACGCGAGGCCGCCGGCCAATGAGCCACCTTGGTTCTACCAACGATTCTTCCCAGCCGCCTGCGCCGCAGCCCTCCACCGTGCGTGTACCAATTCCACGCCGCTTGTTCGCTACTCTCGAAGGCGTCTTCCACGAAGAAGTCTTTTTCCTCATCCTCTCCGTATTCATCGGAATCTTTTCTGGCCTCGCCGTCGTCTGCTTCCGCCTCGCCATCGACTGGATGCACCTCGCCCTGCTCGGTCCTCTCCCGCAAACTCACAGTTGGCGCCTGTTTGCCGTCCCTGCGCTCGCCGGACTGGTCGTCGCCGCGCTCGTGCTGCACGTGTTTCCCACCATCCGCGGCAGCGGCGTCAACCAGACCAAAGCCGCCCTTTACATCTTCAACGGATTCATCCCCTTCCGCACCGCCGTCGGAAAATTCATCTGCGCCGCGCTCGCCATCGGCTCCGGCCAATCGCTCGGTCCCGAAGATCCTTCTCTCCAGATCGGAGCCAGCATCGCTTCCGCTCTCGGACGCCAGCTCCAAATCTCCCGTGAAAAACTCCGCCTCATGGCCCCAGTCGGAGCCGCCGCCGGCCTCGCTGCCGCCTTCAACGCTCCCATCTCTGCGGTACTCTTTGTCATCGAAGAGGTCATCGGACGCTGGAGCGCTGGCATCCTCGGCTCCGTAGTCCTCTCGGCCGTCTCGAGCGTCGTCATCGTGCGCTGGTTTCTCGGCAGCGAACCGCTCTTCCGCATTCCCGTCACTACCTTCAAGCCCATCGAACTCATTGCCTACGCCGTCCTCGGCATCGTCGGCGGCCTCGCCTCCGTCGCCTTCGCCAAATCCATCGGCTATCTGCGTCCCATCCTCAAAGCCCTCCCGCGCTGGACGCAATACTTCCAGCCCGCCGTCGCCGGACTCCTCGTCGGCCTCATCGCCTTCCTCGGCTTTCCCCAGGTCATGGGCGCCGGTTACTCCTCCATGGACCAGGCCATGCACGGCCAGTTTGCCTGGAAAATGCTGGCTATCCTCGCCGTTCTCAAGATTCTCGCCACCACGTTCTCCTTCGTCAGTGGCGCGCCTGGCGGCATGTTCGCTCCCACGCTCTTTATCGGAGCCATGCTCGGTGGCGCCGTCGGCGATATCGAACGCATCTTCTTCCCCCACCTCACCGGCTCCACCGGAACCTACGTATTGGTTGGCATGGGGGTCCTCTTCGCCGGATTCCTTCGCGTCCCCATGACTTCCGTCTTCATGGTCCTCGAAGTCAGCGGCAACTACGAGATTATCGTCCCCGTCATCGTCGCCAACACCTTCTCCTACCTCATCTCGCGCAGCCTGCAGACCATTCCCATCTTCGATATGCTCACTCGCCAGGACGGTCTCATCCTCCCTTCACTCGAAGAAGATCGTGAAGAAACGATCCTCCGTGTCGAAGACGCTATGCTCTCCGTTCCCGCTACCATCCTCAACGCCCAGGATTATGTCGACGCCAACGCCCGTCGCATCCAGGATTCCACCGACGCAATCTTCCTCGTGCGCCTCCACCCCAGCGGTTGGAATGCCATCACCCGCGACCAGTTGCAGCGCCTTTTCCAGGAAGGCAAGGGAGAACTTACGCTCGCCTCCGTTCTTCCGCCGCAGTCGCTGCCCAGTCTTTATCCCGATCTCCCCCTCGATTCCGCCCTGCGCTATGTGAACGATTACCCGCTCGTGCCCGTCGTAAATCGCGCCAACTTCCATCAACTCGAAGGCGTCATCTCCCGCGACTCCGTCTTCAAGAAATATGGAGGCACGCGCCCCGCCGCCGGAGCCTGAATCAGGCCCTCAGCCAAACCCGCCTCCGGCCATGCTCCCGAGTCCGGACAATAAAAAACCCGCCCCTTGCGAGACGGGCTTCTCGTCAAAACTAGCCGTTACTAATATTAGCCACCGTTGTTGCAGATCCCCAGGTGGAAAGGATTATCGTGGAACGACTCGGCGCCGCCATCCACCGAAGTGGTTTTCGGGGCTCCAAAATATTCCAGATAGACCAGATCCTGCAGGTTATAAGTAGACCCACCCAGCGTGTAAGGGAAGGCGCCGTAGTTTGCGAATCCCTCTTCCGGATCGCCCACTTCGAGAATCCCGCACACAACCGGATTCCCTCCGGTTTCCACCACTAGCGGATCATCCAGCCACTCGCCTGCCTCATGCGACAGAGCCGAAACGTCCTGGGCGAAAGCCCCTGCCGTTCCGATGTAGCCGAAATACGCATACGCCTGCGGCGCCGCCGAGCTGCCCATCGAACTGTGGTAGCCGCCAACGCAACACTCGCCGCTTTCCGTCAGGTAGACATCGTAAGCGAGGAAGATCGGCAGCGTGTTCGGTTGAATCTGCTTGAACTTCGTGACCAGTGCCTCGAGCTTCGCGTCGAACCAGTCGATGTCCGCCAGTCCTACCTTCACGCCAAACTCATTTGCGATGCTGCCGTCTGCCGGCGGCACCAATATTGTCACCGTCGGAGCCACCTTCGGCTTCCCGAGCAACACGTGATATCCCGGCGCAGCTGATACCTGGCTCCAGAAATTCCCGCGCTGGAAGGCGTCTTCATACTGCGTCGTGCCCAGGTCCGTTCCCTCTGGCGTCGTCCAGTCCATGACCTGGAAAATCGGCGACTTCAGCGTGCTCGAGATCGCGTTCAGCCCGTTTGAAAGCTTGGTCGTCGGACTGAAAATCGTTGTTGTCGATCCCGTCTTGTAGGCCAGCGCGATAGGAATAATGAACACGGGAACCGTGGTCGAAGTTCCCGTCGAGGGTGCCGTGCCCACCATGTTGTACTTGTAGGTGCGGCTCTGGTATACGAACGATCCATTCCACGTGGTCAGCGGTGTGGCCGGTGTTCCCACGTCGTTGGTAAGGTGCGGCGTTCTCCGGACATACAGTGCATGCGCGGGGAAAGTGTCGGTTGCGTCCTGGGCGAAAGCGGCGCCAGCCAGGCTGGCCACCACCAAAAGCGCAGCTAGCAAGCTGAGCGCAGTGAATCGTTGTTTCATGTGCATGGATCTCCTTAGAGTCTTTTACAGCATCAGCGGTTAAAGATTTGTGGACTCGCTTGTTGAAATTCCAGCGTTACGCGGGAAATGTAGGGGACAACAAGATCGGATGATTCTCCTCACATTCCCAGGGTGTGTCAACTGTGAATATTCCTTCACACTCCAACTGCCCTTTCAAATCCTTCCCCTTGGCCGGATTGTCGTCCCGAGCAAGCGCTTTTTACGCCGCGAGGGATCTGTGCGAGCCGCCTCCACACGCAACCAATTATGACCTTCGATCGCAAACTCACGGCCCACTCCGCTTGTAACCGCTATACTTGATGGTCTCCCGCAGGTGCGCCGGCCCGGTCTTAAACTGCAGCGTGTCATCCGAGCGCGTATACGCCGGAAACCAGTAGCGATCGTCCACCTGCTGCCGGTACGTGACAAACGTCGGCCGTAAGTCTGAATGCTGATGCTTTCCCGTCCGTATCTGATCCGGGCCGCTCTTGCCGCACACTTTTACGATCTGGAAATCCTCCGCGTCCACCCAGATCCGCCCTTGAAAATATCGTTTGCTCTTCGCTTCTTTCTTTGGCTCTACCTGAAACTCGTAGGTATCCAGGTCGTCAACATGCCGCTGCCCGTTATACGTCACCTTGTACTGCGGCAGGTCTTCGCTCGGTAGCATTAGCGGCATGAAGACGCGGATGTCTTCCATGTCGTCCTGCGTCAATCGAACTCCTCGCAACGAAGGCTGCGCCGCGAACGTCACCTGCTCCTGGCGCTTGCCTTTCTCGTCGTAGGAAACCGTGGTCACTTCGTGAAATTCTCCCGTCACGCTCTGTCCGCTGAGCGTCTGCACTAACACGTCTTGCGTATAGGTGTAGTGAAGCCGCGCCTCCTTGGTTACCGCCTCTGCCGCTCCAAACTTCTGGATCACTTCTTCCGCGCTCATCGTCTTCGGAGGACCAGAATCCAGCGCCCCGTTGCCCTCCTCGCAATTCGTCTGTCCCCATAAACCCGCAGGCAGCAACAGAGCGCAGAACACAGCATAAGAAAGAAGAAGCATCGTTCCCGAGAGGCTTCCGCGTAATCTCATTCCCACACCCTCCCTTTATCCAGTAGCGGCGCAGTTCCCATCTGCCCCGTCTTCCACATATGTGCAAATTCTTGCAACTTTCCGCTCCCCAGCGCCCTCTAACTCGAATCCCATCCATCCCCGTTTGGTATGCGGATTGCCCCTACCATCCCTGAAAGCCGCGCCCACCGGGCTTTCCGCCGTTCTTTTAAATCGATATGCAATTTCCCCCGGACAGGATCACTTTTATGAAGACCACTCTATGCGTTCTCTGCTTCTTCTGCGCCACGGCCGCCTTCGCGCAAAGCGCTCCCATCCTGAGCGGGCAGCCCGCGCCCATTCAAATGATTGAACATCCCGAGCACGCCATGCAGCATGCTATGGCGCTGGAAACCAGCCTGCTCGGCAGCTCCGCCTACAGCTATGCCCAGGGAGAGCAGCCCCTGGCGCAATTCGGAACCCTCAAACAGGAGACTCCTCTCGGCGACGTTGCCCGCGCCTATAGAAAAGAACGCGCCACCACCGCCAAGCCCGCAAAAGTCATGGAAAACTAACTCCGCAGTCGGGAAATGCTTCGACGGGCACCCGTTCAACCGAACGTCTAATCAGGGCAGCCGACTCGGCTGCCCTGATCGCAGTTAGCCGTCTCGCGCCGATTCCCGGAAGCCCGAAGCCGGAAGCCCGAAGCCGCTACTCACCAGAGCCCATCATCACAATCGGCATCGTCGGCGTCATCGCCCCCGTTTCGTTTTCTACGGTAATCGCAAACGCCTTGGCCTCAACTCCCGCCGGCAGCGGAGGATTCACCACGCTCGCGCTCCCCCGCGCATCCGGCTTGAACACTCCCGCGGGAATCGGAGCCCCGCTCACCGGAATCAGCCAT
>Ga0210388_10001512_pt1 | contig 18288 bp, 16 predicted proteins | sample IncBWC19OmetaG_FD_155485 | JGI IMG/M metagenome (GOLD analysis project Ga0210388, IMG submission 155485) | Forest soil microbial communities from Barre Woods Harvard Forest LTER site, Petersham, Massachusetts, United States - Inc-BW-C-19-O ... | reverse complement strand
TATATATCGGTCGATCTGCAGCAAAAGATCTTGACCGTGATCCGCAAGGGAACCGGGGTCGGCGCGGACGGCATGCCCCAGGTCGCCATCGACGAGAACACCTACGAACAGGGCGATGCGCTGAAAGAGGAGATTCAGGCGTTCCTGGAGGCGGTCGCCACGGGCCGGCCGCCGCCGGTCACAGGCGAGGATGGCCTCGCCGCACTGCGCACCGCGGTGACCATCACCGAGCAGGTCGCCAGTTCGCGGCGACAGTTTTCTTGAAGCTGACGGCAGCTTACCGCGCCCTTCGCGGTGCTTACTGCGCGCCGGGCACCTCACCGACCACGGTGACGCGATCGACGAAGTAGCGCGTGTCGGCAAAACACGAAGTCGGTATCCCGGCGTGCTCGGTATAGTGCAACTGCACCTTGTGTCCGACAGCTTTGGTGAGCTGCGCGCCGATCGCGGGGTCGCGCGCGCTGAACTCCCAAATCTGCGGCGAGATACCGGCAATGACGAACTGCGCCAATTCGCCTTCATAGGTTTTGCAGATCCAGCCGCGGCGCGAGAATTTTTGCAGCACCCCCGCCCGTTCGCCGTCCGAGTAAGCCCAGGAGAGCGTCAACCAGGTCCACAATCCAACGCCGACCACGATCAGCAGCAGCACTATCATCAGCCATCGGCCGAAGCGGCTGGACCTGCGTCTGCCATCCGAGTTCGGAACCTCGATCCGCGTCATGTTGATGCCCTAAGGTCCCGCTCTTTGATACCAATATGGTATCCGAAATCGAAATCGACCGGACTTTATTGCCGCGCCATGGCGATGCGGATGGCATCTTCCGACTTGACGAGGTGATCCACGCTTTCTGCCGCATCGGCGATCGCCAACTGAACCCCTTTGATGAGGCCGTTGAAACGGTTGCCGACCGGACCGTAATCCTCGGATACGGGCGAGCCGCTGTCCTCGCCGACATCGCAACCGTCATCGGCAGAGAACACCATCGCGAGTGTCATCGCGACTGCACCTTCCCCGACCTTCTTGCCGTCCGAATACAAGGTCACTTTGCCGCCCTTGCCCAGGCCACCACCCGCGTAAGCAAACTCCATCCGCACCTGGTGCCCTCCTTCGGGAATCGCGTTCGCGGACTCGACGTAGAAGTGCTGCACACCACCCAAGTTGTAACAGTACTTGAGCTTCCCGCCCTTGGCATACAGGCTCCAGCCGCCAATGTTGCCGCCTTGACAGACGATGACGCCCTCCGCGCCGCCCTTGGGTACGATGATCTGAGCGCTGATCGAGTGCGATTTATTCTTGAGGTTAAGGACGCAGTTCTCCGATAGGCGCCCCATGCCAGAGAACAGCAGCTGGGTCTTGCCTTTGATGAGCGTTGGCCTGCCGGCAGTGTCCGGATTCATCTTTTTGGCGATATCGTCATCGAGAGGCAGCACGTTGTAGCGCGTCGCCTCGATCAGCCAGAGCCGTTGCAGTTCGTGCAGCTTCTCCGGCATTTGTTTGGCCAAATTGTTCGCCTGGCTCCAGTCTTTGTTGGTGTCGTAGAGTTCCCAGACATCATCGTCAAAGGGCGGGGTCTTCTCGCCGATCAGGATCCAAGGGGTCTTGTGGCGCGTCACCGCAGTCCAGCCCTGGTGATAAATGCCACGGTTGCCAAACATTTCGAAGTACTGTGTCGCGTGCCGCTCCGCGGCTTTTGAATCGTTGAACGAGTACAACATGCTCACGCCTTCGATGGGCCGCTGCTGCACGCCGTTCACGGACATAGGCTGCGGCAGTCCCGCCGCCTCGAGAATGGTCGGAGCGACGTCGATCACATGGTGAAACTGCGAGCGCAACTCGCCTTGTGACTTGATGCCCTTGGGCCAATGCACGATCGTGCCGTTGCGCGTTCCACCCCAGTGCGAAGCGACCTGCTTGGTCCACTGGTACGGCGTATTCATCGAGTGCGCCCAACCGACCGCGTAGTGATTGTAGGAGTCCGGACCGCCAAATTTATCGATCCGGGCGCTGAGAAACTCCGGCGTCTCAATCGCGGCCATGCCGTTGAAGTTCAGCATCTCGTTGAAGGTGCCGTTGAGCGTGCCCTCCGCAGAGGCGCCATTGTCGCCGATGATGTAATAAATCAGGGTGTCATCGAAGACACCGAGCTTGCGCATGGCGTCGAACAGGCGGCCCACCTGCTGGTCGGTGTATTCGAGGAATCCGGCGTATACCTCCATTTGTCGCCGTAGCACCGGCTTTAAGGATTCCGGCATCTCATCCCACGCCGGGATTTCCTTGTGACGAGCGGTGAGTTCACAGTTCTCGGGGATCACGCCGAGTTTTTTCTGCCGGGCGAATGTTTCTTCACGCAGCTTGTCCCAGCCCGCATCGAACTTGCCCTTGTACTTGTCGGCCCATTCCTTCGGAACGTGGTGCGGCGCGTGCGTCGCGCCGGGGGCGAAGTAGACGAAGAAGGGCTTGTCGGGGGCCAGCGCCTTCTGCTGCCCGATCCAGCTGAGCGCCTTATCGGTCATGTCTTCCATGAAATGATAGCCCTGTTCGGGTGAGCGTTTGTTCTCCACCGGTGTCGTACCCTCGTAGAGCGTTGGGTACCACTGATTGGCCTCGCCGCCGAGGAAGCCATAGAAATACTCGAAGCCGCCACCGCCCGTGGGCCAGGCATCAAACGGCCCCACGGGACTCGTTTGCCAGACCGGCACTTCATGACACTTGCCAAACTGCGCCGTGCAGTAGCCGTTGAGCTTCAGCGTCCGCGCCAGGGGTGAGATGGTGTTGGGCAGCACCGAGCTGTAGCCCGGGGCGCCGGTGGCGATTTCGGTGATGCAGCCCATCCCGGCGGAATGATGGTTGCGTCCGGTGAGCAGCGCCTGACGCGTCGGTGAGCAAAGGGCTGTCGTGTGAAATCGGTTGTATTTTAGCCCGCCCGTCGCCAGCGCCTCCGCGTTGGGCGTTTGGCAGGGCCCGCCAAAAGCGCTCGAAGCACCAAAGCCAGCGTCGTCGATCAGGACGATCAGAACATTGGGTGCCCCTTTTGGCGGGCGCAGGTCGGTGATCGGCGGGAACTTCGAGGCCGGGTCCTTGGCGTCGTAGGTGATGAGGCCGGCGCGCGGTTGATCGGGGATGGGAAGCACTGTTCGTTGAATGTCGTCTTGCGAACTCATATGTTTTCCCCTACGACTTGGAAGGACCATGGAGTTGCCGCGCGCAGCAACGAGCCGCGGCACGCGCATAAAATCCTCATGCTGTTTTGAGCTGAACATTTTTTCTATTGGCCTTTGGGCACATCCTCGACCGCAGCGAGGCCCACCTGCCGTGCTGGACCAACGGCCAATAGACACCTTTTTGTCCGACCCTGAGCATTGGCGCGTCGAAAGCAAACCTGCACCAAACTGATTCGCCAAAAATGGGCGCGCATTCGTTTGCGAATTGCGCCGGGAGTCGCACTTGAACTCACGCCATATTTCTCGGTTAGGGGCATCGATCACTGTCGCGCTGCTATGTTGGGGACTTGCCTGGGCTCAGCAGATTACGGGGGTTCCGGGTTCACCGAGCGCCACCACGACCATTGACGGCAAGCAACTCCCGCCGCCGCCTTCGAAATTCGGTGGCGTAATCAAGGAGAACGCGAAGGACTCGAAGGCCTACTGGCCGCCTTCAGTGGTGCCGCCCAAGGGCGCACCGAATGTGCTGCTCATCATGACCGACGATCAGGGTTACGGCGTGTCGGGTACCTTCGGTGGCGTCATCCCAACCCCCTCCATGGACCGTATTGCCAAGGCCGGACTGCGCTACACACAATTTCATTCGACCGCACTTTGCTCGCCGACGCGCGCGGCGCTCATCACGGGACGCAATCATCATTCGGTGGGCTTCGGCGTCATTGGCGAGATGTCGACGGGCTTTCCGGGCTATGACTCGGTCATCGGTCAGGAAAGCGCCACGGTCGGTGAGATATTGAAGGAGAACGGATTCGCGACCTCCTGGTTCGGCAAGAACCATAATACCCCCACGTATCTCTACAGCCTCGCGGGTCCTTTCGATCAGTGGCCGAGCGGCATGGGATTCAATTATTTTTACGGCTTTATGGGCGGCGAGACTGATCAATGGACCCCTTACCTGTATCGCGACCACACCCCGATATTTCCCTGGATTGGCAAACCCGGCTATAACCTCACCACCGATTTGGCGGACGAGGCCATCAAATACTTGAGCGGTTTGAATGCGGCCGCGCCCGAGAAGCCGTTCTTTCTCTACTACGTACCTGGCGGCACCCATTCGCCGCACCAGCCGACGAAGGAATGGATCGAGAAGTTCAAAGGCAAGTTCGACATGGGATGGGAGAAGCTGCGTGAGGAGATATTCGCCAACCAAATGCGGCTCGGCGTGATCCCGAAGGGTACCAAGCTCACGCCGTGGCCGGATACGCTGCCAAAGTGGGACTCGCTGTCGATAATCCAAAAGAAGCTCTACGCACACGAGGCCGAGGTGTTTGCCGCCTACGCCGCCTATACCGATCATGAGATTGGCCGCGTCATCCAGCAAGTACAGGACATGGGCAAGCTCGACAACACGCTGATCATGTACATCAGCGGCGACAACGGCACCAGCGCCGAGGGCACCTTGGAGGGCACGTATAACCAGATGACCGCGTATAACGGCATCCTCAAACTCCCCGAAGCGGTGCAGATGTTGCACTACGAATCCTGGGGCTCCGACAAAACCTACCCGCATATGTCAGTCGCTTGGTCGTGGGCGTTCGATACTCCATTCAAATGGACCAAGCAGGTGGCATCGCACTTCGGCGGCACGCGGCAAGGCATGGTTATCTCATGGCCCGGCCACATCAAGGACGTTGGCGGCATCCGCTCGCAGTTCCATCACATGATCGACATTGTGCCGACAATCCTTGAAGCGACGGGTATCCAGGCGCCGGCCACAGTCAACGGCATCGCGCAAAAACCCATCGAGGGCGTGAGCATGGCCTATACCTTCGATCAGGCGAATGCCAATGCACCCTCGAAGCGGGACACGCAATATTTTGAGATGTTTGCCAACCGCGCGATCTATCACAACGGCTGGATTGCTGCCACGACGCCACCCGCGCCCCCTTGGGACCTGGGAACCACTAAGCTGCCCGATATCAACGATTACAAGTGGGAACTCTATAACATCGCCGAAGATTTCTCGGAATACAACGATCTCGCGGCCAAGAATCCCGATAAGCTCAAGGAGTTGCAGGCATTGTTCCTGAGCGAGGCCGCGAAATACAACGTTTTCCCCATCGATAACTCGATTCTCCCACGCCTCATTACGCCGCGGCCGAGCGCGACTGCGGGGCGAACGCTGTTTACCTACGCGGGGCCGAACGCCGGAATCCCAATTGGTAATGCTCCCAGCATTTTGAACAAGGACTACACGATCACAGCCAGTGTGAATATTCCAAAACGCGGCGCGGAGGGAATGATCGCGACGATGGGCGGACGCTTCGGTGGCTACGCCCTGTACCTCCTCAAAGGAAAGCCAGTGTTCGTCTACAACCTCCTCGATCTCGAGCGCTACCGCTGGGAGGGAGGCGTAGGAGGCGCGGACTGGTTGGGCGATTCACTTGCCCCGGGCAAGCACACCATCGTGTTCGATTTCAAGTTAGCCGAACCCGGCTTGGGCAAGGGCGGCACCGGCGTGCTCTCGGTTGACGGCAGGGAGTTGTCGCGCAAGACGGTCGAACACTCGATCCCGTTTATCATGGCCATTGATGAGAGCTTCGACATCGGCAGCGATACCCGCACGGGTGTGGACGATAGTTACCAGCTGCCGTTCAGGTTCACCGGCAGCATCGACAAGCTGACATTTAAGCTCGGGCCTGAACAGATGAGCGCCGAGGATCGCAACGTCACGGAGCACGTGCTGGCAGTGGCGCACGACTAAGGACGGTCGAGCAGTTTGCGTCGGCATCTGGGGAGGGCGGCACTGGATACCCTTGCAGCCGGTGGCATGGGCCATGGCTGCGCGCTGGCTGCCCGTACTGGCTCAACGGGCACCCGGTGGCTACTTGGCCGCGTCTTCGGCCCTTTCGATGGCTACCCATTCCACGATTTCCATGCCGTGGACTTCATAACGCCGAACGACGCGTTTGCCGTTTGTGGTTGGCCTGAATTGCGCAGAGGCCAGTGTTGCCTCTGCCTTTCGGCGACCGGCGCGTGACAGTGGCGGCGTCTCGATCTCTTTCGTGTTGATCATGCTCCCCCCGAAGTCCCTCCTGCGATCAGACACAACGTTGCATGCGCCCGTCAACCCGTCAGCAATAGATTGCGACAACCCACGCAGACCGCTCTGCATTATGGAAACGCAGGCGTGAACGCAACGCCGCAACGGTGGCATGCGCATCACGGTCCCAGGCGGCGATACGCTCGGCGTCGCTCGGATTTTCCGGATGCTGTCGGACGACCCAAATGGTGGAGCCGGGGGGAATCGAACCCCCGTCCATAAGTCCTACGCTACAAGATCTACGTACGTAGCCGCGTCTATTGTTCTCACCGCACACTACCCAACGGGCAGGGAAAGCGCGCAGCCAGCCCGGTAATTTTTCGTTTAACACACCCCAGGCACGTGTGTTCCACTATCTGATGAGCGCTACACCTGACCGTTCGCATCAGCACGAGCCGGCTAGGTTTCAACCGCGATTAGGCGGCTAGAGCGTAGTTGTCTTGATTGGCAACTATAAGTTTGCAAATGGTTTAACGAGGAACCTGCACCTCGGTACGCACCTGCAGTTTCGCAACCCATGTCGAAACCGGTCGGCCCCAATCGAAGCACCAGTTTACGCTGTTTGGCGCACGCCGACCAATTAGCCTCAGCGGCGCATCGCCTTCATGATTCGGCCCTTGTCGCGCTGCCAGTCGCGATCCTTTTCCGAGTGGCGCTTATCGTGCTGCTTCTTGCCTTTTGCCAGGCCGATCTCGAGCTTGGCGCGCCCGTCCTTCCAGTACAGCTGCAGCGGCACGATGGTGTACCCGCGGCGCTCGACCGCCCCGATCAAGTGATCGAGCTGCCGGCGGTTCAGCAGCAGTTTGCGGGTCCGCGTCGGGTCGGTATCGACGTGGGTGGACGCTGAATTCAGGGCGTTGATGTGGGCGCCGAACAGGAACGCTTCGCCGCTCTTGACGTACACATAAGCCTCGGCAATTTGCGCCTTGCCGGCGCGCATGCTCTTGACCTCCCAGCCCATGAGGGAAATGCCGGCCTCAAAGCGCTCTTCGATGAAATAATCGAAGCGCGCCTTGCGGTTGACGGCGATGGGCGGCAGCTTGTCGGTGGTTTGCATCGCGCCGTCAGTCTACCGATTCGCCGATGGCGGCGCCCACGCTTTTGCCGGAGAATGACCCGATGCAGGTCGTCGAGCGCAGCGCTCTGGTCGTCTACACACCGGCACAAATGTTTGCCCTGGTGAATGATGTGGCGCGTTACCCCGACTTCTTGCCGTGGTGCGTCGGGGTCAAGGTGGAGGAGGTTTCCCCTACCGAGCGTATTGCCGCGCTGAAAATCGCGCGCGGCGTGCTGCAGACCGAATTCACCACGCGCAATACCTTGCTTCCCGATGCACAAATTCACATGCAGCTGATGCATGGTCCGTTTCGCGACTTGACGGGTCTGTGGCGCTTCGAGGCGATCGGCGACCGCGGTTCGCGTGTCGAATTCCGGGTGCAGTTCGAATTCAAGAACCGCTTGACCGCCGCAGCTTTCGACGCCGTGTTCGAGACGCTGTGCGGCAGCATCGTCGATGCCTTCGCGCAACGGGCGCAAAGGGTTTATGGCTGATCAAATCCACATCGAGATCGTGTATGCGCAGGAGCAGCAGGCCACCGTCAAGGCGCTGCCGATGGCGCAGGGTTCGCGGCTCGGCGATGCACTGGCAGCCGCAGCCGGCGCGGCGGAGTTCTCCGGCGTCGACCTGGCGAATGCACCGGTCGGCATCTTCGGCAGGCTGGCGCGCAAAGATCAGGAGCTCAAAGACGGGGACCGAATCGAGATTTATCGGCCTCTTAAAATCGAGCCCAAGGCCGCCCGACGGGCGCGGTCGCGCACTGCCCCTCAGTAAATCCTGCCGTTCTTGACCTTCGCCGCATTTTTATCCTGGGTGGCGGCCTCCGCGGCGGTTGGTTTGTCCAAACTTGCCACTTTGTCGCCGTCGAAATACACGGTAACGCGCCGCGAGTCGACATGCCGAGAGCGGCCGATCTTGAGATAGTAGATGTAGTCCCAACGTTCCTTGTTGAAAGTGTCGGCGACCATGGGCGTTCCGAGCAGATAGCGCACTTGGCTGCGGGTCATGCCGGGCTTAATCGTGTCAACCGCGGTTTGATTGAGGAAATTACCCTGCTGGATGTTGATGCGGTAGACGCATCCGGAGGCCAGCAGGCAGAAAACCGATCCTAAAACAGCGCAGTGAATTAATTTCATGAAAGTGGTGATCAGCCGTCAAATGATTGATAATCGGGACCGCATCATAACCGAAGGCACAGCATGCCGCAGCGCCTGAAACCCGATTCGACCAGCGAAAGCAATGACCTGCGCAATGCGGGCCTCAAAGTGACGCTGCCGCGTCTGAAAATCCTCGATATCCTCGCCGATGGGTCCGCGCGCCACATGAGCGCGGAGGATATTTACAAGAAGCTTCTGGTCTCCAATGAGGATATCGGCCTCGCCACGGTGTATCGCGTATTGACCCAGTTCGAGGCGGCGGGTCTGGTCACGCGCCATCATTTTGAAGGCGGCATGGCGGTGTTCGAACTCAATCAGGGCCCGCATCACGATCACATCGTGTGTGTTGACTGCGGCAAGGTCGAAGAGTTCATGGACATCGGCATCGAGGAGCGCCAGAACGCAGTGGCGAAACGCTTGGGCTTTGAGATCAGCGATCACGCGCTGATTCTCTATGGGCACTGCCGCAAGGCCAATTGCCCGAACCAGAAGCGCTCCAAGGTCAGCTCCTAGCTCGGCCCAGCCCGCCCTTTCTTTTTCTTTAGTTCCGCGGGTGCGGCGCGCGCCAGCATGTCGCGCGCATGCGCGCGTGCCTGCTCGCTGATATCGATGCCGCCCAACATGCGGGCAATTTCGTCGACCCGCTCCTGAGGTCCCAAGCTCTTGACGGCGGTGCGGGTAATCTTACCGTCGGTGAGTTTCGTGACCCGGAACTGCTGGTGCGCTTGCGATGCGACTTGTGCCAGATGCGTCACGCACAGCACCTGGGCGCGTTCGCCCAATTCGCGCAATTGCTTGCCGACGATTTCCGCCACGGCGCCGCCGATGCCGGCGTCGACCTCATCGAATACCATGCAGAGCGCCGAGGTCCCCGCGCGTCCGGCGACTTGAATCGCGAGACTGATGCGCGACAGCTCGCCGCCGGAAGCGACTTTGGCCAGACTTTTCGCCGGCTGTCCTGGATTCGCGCTGACCAGGAACTCGACATCGTCGCTGCCGGTGGCTGCAAATTCGCTGTCGCTGGGCTCCACGGTCACCGCGAATCGGCCGCCGGCCATGCCGAGCGCCTGCATGAGTCGCGTTACTTGCTGTTCCAGTTCCTGCGCGGCCGCGGTTCGCGCCGCGCTCAAGGCGCGTGCCGCGGCTCGATAGTCGCGCGTCAACTCGGCCAGTTGTTTTTCGATCGCCGCCAAACTCAGCTGCAGGTTGTCGAGCTTGAGCAACTCCTGTTCCACCAACGTGCGCTGCGCCGGCAGCTCCAGCACGCCGACCCGGTGCTTGCGCGCCAGCGCTTCGAGGGCCGCGGCCCGACGTTCGATTTCATCCTGGCGGGCAGGGTCGATGTCAAGATCGTCCAAGTAGCGGCGCAGCGCATCTGCGGCCTCTTGCGTCAGGATGGATGCCTCGCCGAGCAGCTTGCCGGCGTCGCCCAGCTGCGCATCGAGGTCAGACACGCTGCGCAGCGCCGACTGCGCCCTGCCGAGTAGATCATGCGCGCTGTCGCCCTCCGATTCGTAGGTGGCGCTCAAGGCGGCGCGGGCCGCTTCGCCCAGGCGGCTGCGCCCGGCGATGCGCTTCTGATCGGCGAACAGTTCCTCGATGGCGGCCGCCGTGCTGACCTCGGCGTTGAGCTCGCGCAGCTGGTAGCGCAGCAGCTCAAGCCGGGCGTCGCGGTCTTCGGCGGCCGATTTGAGCGCCTCGAATTCTCGCCGGCAGGCGTGGAGACGGCCGTACAGGTCGGCGACGGTGCTTTTCACGGCGGGATCACTCAAGCGTTCGTCGAGAAGCTCGCGTTGTGCGCCGCGGCTTACCAGATGCTGGAATTCCTGTTGGCCGTGAATCTCGATGAGAAACTCCGCCAGTTCCCGCAAAGCCTGTACGGACACCAGTTGGCCGTTCACGTAGGCGCGCGAGCGGCCGTCCGCCCCCATCACGCGGCGCATCACCACCTCGCCGTCGAATCCAATCGACTGCGCATCGAGCCATTCGATCGCGGCGGCGGGCAGCGCGGCAAAGCTGGCGCTCACCTCGGCACGCTCGGCGCCCTGGCGTACCACGTCGGCTCCGGCCCTGCCGCCGGCGACGAGCAGCAGTGCATCGACGACGATGGATTTCCCGGCGCCGGTCTCTCCAGTCAGCGCGGTGAGGCCACCATTGAGTTCGAGTTCCGCCTGATCAACCAGGACCAAATCGCGCAGCTGCAGGTGCGTCAGCATGGATTAGATGTCGGACTGGCCGCCGTAGGCGCCGCGGCCCCAGTGCAGCTTGGAGCGCAGCAGGCGGTAGTAGTCGAAGCCCGGCGGATGCAACAAGGTGATCTGGGCGTCCGCGCCCTCGACGTACAGATTGTCGCCCTGCTTAAGGTCGCCGATGGCGGTGCCGTCGCAGGTGACCTGGCCGCGGGATTCGAAGCGATCCGACACGCGCAGCTGTATTTTGCTGCCGGCGCGTACCACGATCGGCCGATCGCTCAAGGTGTGCGGGCAAATCGGGGCCAGCACCCACACATCGAGGTCCGGCTCGACGATCGGACCGCCGCAGGACAGCGCATAAGCTGTCGAACCGGTGGCGGTGGCGATCACCATGCCATCGCCGCTATGCGAATTCACGAAGCGGCCATTGATCGAGGTTTCAAAATCCATGGTATGGCCGGTGTCCCATTTGTTCACCACGACGTCATTGAGCGCCAGCGCGCGCACGGTCTGCCCGCCCTGTCGCTCCAGGCTTGCAGCCAACAGCGAGCGGTGGTCTTCGCTGTAGCGTCCCGCCAATACCGTATCCACATCGTCCAGCATGGATTTGGGGCTGACGTCGGTGAGGAATCCTAGGCGTCCGCGATTGATGCCGAGCAACGGCACCGAATGGCCGGCAACCAGCCGCGCCGCGTACAGCAGGGTGCCGTCGCCGCCAATCGCAATGATGAGATTGGCGCAGGTCACGAATTCCTGTTCGGGGCAGGGCACCACGCTGTCCGGCGGGAACTTGAGGCCGATGCCGGGATCGACCATGGCGCGCACGCCGCGCACATTGAAGTGCGCCGCCAGACTCAGCATGCATTCGGCAACCCGCAAATCCTTGGTATTGCCGATCAGCGCGATGGAATTGAAGGGGTGGGGCATACCTAAATCCTTGTAGCATGACCAAGATCCCACGGTCACCTGTTGAAATCCCGGCATTGACCTTAAGCGCCGGACTTGACTTCGGCCCGACGCGCTAGGTAGCTTCAAACATGTTATATGGACCTACTATGACAGATGGTTCAGACGAGGGACTCAATGAGCGGGCGCAACAGCTGCTCAAGGCCCTGATTGAGAGTTACATTCGCGACGGCCAACCCGTCGGATCTCGAACCCTGTCGCGGGATTCGGGTCTCAGCCTGTCGTCGGCGACCATACGCAATGTCATGGCGGATCTGGAGGACTTAGGGTTCGTCGCCTCGCCGCACACCTCGGCCGGCCGCATACCCACCGACAAGGGCTACCGGTTCTTCGTCGACACCCTGCTCAAGCTCAAGCCGTTGCATCACGAGGAGATCGAGGACATCGAGCGGCGCTTGGGGATCGATGCCACCGACGGCCGCTCCTTGGTGCAGACCGTGTCGCAGATGCTGTCGAGCGTCTCGCATATGGCCGGCCTCGTGACCTTGCCGAACCCGCACTATATCGCGCTCACGCAGATCGAATTCATCGCACTTTCCGAGAATCGAACGCTGGCCATCATGGTGATGAGCAACCGCGAGGTGCAGAACCGGGTGGTGCAGCTGGATCGCTACTATTCGCCGGAAGAGCTGCGCCGCGCCGCCAACTATCTCAATGAAGCCTTTGCCGGCCGGTCGCTGCCCGATGTGCGCGCGCAGCTGCTCGCCCAGCTGCAGGAAACGCGCCAGCACATGGACCAGCTGATGCGCGATGCCATCCAAATGGCGCAGAAGGTCTTCGACGCCCCGCCCGACGAGCGCGTGGAATATGTGATCGCGGGCGAAACCAACCTCATGGGATTTGCCGAACTCTCGAACGTCGATCGGCTGCGCCGGCTTTTCGAAGCCTTCAACGAAAAGCACGATATCCTGCGGCTTTTGGACAGTTGTCTGCGCGCCGATGGCATTCAAATCTTCATCGGCCAGGAATCCGGCTACCGGATCCTGGACGACATCAGCGTGGTAACCGCGCCCTACATGGTGGACAACCAGGTGGTGGGGGTCTTGGGGATCATAGGGCCGACCCGGATGGCCTACGAGCGCGTCATTCCCATCGTCGATGTCACGGCAAAACTGCTCGGCTCGGCCTTGAACGCCCGCAAATAGGCCCCAATAATGCGGTTCGATCGGCCTGCAAAAGGCCGCCATTCTTTGAGGGCAAAGGCGTGAACGAAACCATGAGCTCCGAGGGGACCGCCTCCGAGGATTTGAGTCCCGGAGCGCCCGACGGCGCGCCCACGGCTTTGGCGGAGGCGCAGGCCAAGGCGGCGGAAAACTGGAACAGCTACCTGCGTGCTGTGGCGGAATTCGAAAATTTCCGCAAGCGCACCGAGCGCGAATTGGACAATGCGCGCAAGTTCGCCATCGAACGCTTCGCGCAGGAGTTGGTGGGTGTCGGGGATTCGCTGGAGGCGGGGATCAACGCGGCGACGGCGAACCCTGGGCCGGCACTGCTCGAGGGCGCGCAGGCCACGTTGAAGCAGCTGTACCGTGCTTTCGACAAGGCAGGCATCAAACTCATCGACCCGCAAGGTCAGCCCTTCGATCCGGCTTGGCATGAGGCGATGGCGGTCCAGGAAAGCCCCGATGTACCGCCTAATACCGTATTGTCAGTGATCCAAAAGGGCTATTCCCTGAACGGCCGTTTGCTCCGGCCGGCCCGGGTTATCGTGAGCAAAGCGCCCGGCAATGGCAATTGAAAAAACATACCAAAGACCCCATAGCGGGTCACATATCGAATTCTTTAGAGGGTTTTCACAATGGGTAAAATGATAGGCATCGATCTTGGCACTACCAATTCCTGTGTCGCGATCATGGAGGGCGGCAAGCCCAAGGTCATAGAGAACAGCGAGGGCGATCGCACCACGCCGTCGATCGTAGCCTTTACCAAGGACGGGGAGGTGCTGGTCGGACAATCCGCCAAGCGCCAGGCCGTCACCAACCCAGCCAACACGGTCGCTGCAGTCAAGCGCCTCATCGGCCGCAAATTCGGCGACGATATAGTCAAGAAAGACATGGGCATGGTCTCCTACAAGATCATCAAGGCCGACAACGGCGACGCCTGGGTCGAGGTGCAGGGTAAAAAGATGGCGCCTCCGGAGGTCTCCGCACGCGTCCTCATGAAAATGAAGAAAACCGCCGAGGACTATCTGGGCGAGACCGTCACCGAGGCGGTCATCACGGTGCCGGCGTATTTCAACGATTCACAACGCCAGGCGACCAAGGACGCCGGGCGCATCGCGGGCTTGAACGTCAAGCGCATCATCAACGAACCGACAGCCGCGGCGCTGGCATACGGCCTCGACAAGGACGCCGGCGATCGCAAAATCGCCGTGTACGACTTGGGCGGCGGCACCTTCGACATCTCCGTGATCGAAATCGCCGAGGTGGATGGTGAGCGCCAATTCGAAGTGCTGTCGACCAATGGCGATACATTCCTCGGCGGCGAGGACTTCGACCTTCGCGTCGTCAACTATCTTGCGGAGGAATTCAAGAAAGAAAGCGGCATCGATGTGCGCAAGGACCCGCTTGCCATGCAGCGCCTGAAAGAAACCGCGGAGAAGGCGAAAATCGAGCTGTCCTCGAGTCAACAGACCGAGATCAATCTGCCCTACATCACCGCGGATGCAGCCGGACCGAAGCACCTGAACATGAAGCTGACTCGCGCCAAGCTCGAATCGTTGGTCGAGGATTTGGTGCAGAAAACCATGGAGCCTTGCCGCATTGCGCTCAAGGACGCGGGACTCTCGATGAAGGATGTGGGCGAGGTGATCTTGGTTGGCGGCCAGACCCGCATGCCGATGGTGCAAAAGGCGGTGAAGGATCTGTTCGGCAAGGAGCCGCGCAAGGACGTGAACCCCGATGAAGCTGTGGCGGTGGGCGCCGCTATTCAAGGCGGTGTTCTATCCGGCGATGTCAAGGATGTGCTGCTGCTCGACGTGACGCCGCTGTCGTTGGGGATCGAAACCCTGGGCGGCATCATGACCAAGGTGATCGAGAAGAACACCACCATACCGACCAAGGCGACGCAGACCTTCTCGACCGCGGACGACAACCAGACCGGTGTCACCATCCATGTGCTGCAGGGCGAGCGCGACCGCTCCTCTGACAACAAGTCCCTGGGGCGCTTCGACCTCACGGACATTCCGCCGGCACCGCGCGGCATGCCGCAAATCGAGGTGGGATTCGACATCGACGCCAACGGAATTTTGAACGTCTCGGCCAAGGATGTGAAAACCGGCAAGGAACAGCGCATCGTCATCAAGGCATCGAGCGGACTGTCCGAGGCGGAGATCAAGCGCATGGTCTCGGATGCCGAGGCGCATGCCGAGGAAGACAAGAAGTTTCGTGAACTCGTCGGCGCGCGCAACAAGGCGGATGCGACCATTCATACCGTGGAGAAGGCCCTCAAGGATCTCGGCGACAAGATTTCCGAGGACGAGAAGAAGGCGGCCACCGAAGCGGTGGCTGCGGTCAAGACGGCGATGAGCGGCGATGATCGCGACGACATCGAGCGCAAGACGACGGCGCTGGAGCAGGCTTCAAGCGCGATCATGCAGAAGATGTACCAGCAGTCGGCGGGCGGCGGCGGAACCGGTTCCGCAGGCGACTCCGGCGGCGCCAGCGGCCACAGCGAGCAGCCCAAGGATGATGTGCTGGATGCCGAGTTCGAAGAGGTCAAGGACGGCGATCGTAAGAAGGCCTAAGGACGCGTCGCTTAAGTGGACGATAGGTGTTGTTGAACCGCCGGTATTGAAGATACCGGCGGTTCATTTTTATGGGGCTTTAGTTGGGTGAGCAATGGCGAAACAGGATTACTACAAGCTCCTCGAGTTGCCGCGAAACGCAACCGAAGCCGAAATCAAGAAGTCCTACCGGCGCTTCGCCATGAAATATCATCCGGATCGCAACCCTGACGACCCGGAAGCCGAGCATCGATTCAAAGAGTGCAAGGAAGCCTACGAGGTGCTCTGCGACCCGAAGAAGCGCGCCGTCTACGATCAGTTCGGTCATGCGGGCCTGGAGGGCAGCCGCGGCGGCGGATTCAGTGCGGGCGATGCCTTCGGCGACATTTTCGGCGAGATGTTCGGCGATATCTTCTCCGGCGGCCAGCGCGGTCGAACCCAGGTATTTCGCGGCGCGGACTTGCGCTACGAACTCGAATTGGATCTGGAGAAAGCGGTGTTCGGCACCGACACCGAAATTCAAATTCCGTCGCTGATGGAATGCAAGACCTGCAAGGGCACGGGCGCCGCCAAGGGCTCCAGCCCCAAGACCTGCGATACCTGCGGCGGTCAGGGCCAGGTGCGGGTCCAGCAGTCGATATTCACCATTCAGCAACCCTGCCCGCGCTGCAAGGGCCGCGGCAAAATCATCTCCAATCCCTGCGACACTTGCTATGGACAGGGTCGCGTGCGCCAGGAGAAGACGCTCGCCGTGCAGGTTCCCGCGGGCGTCGACACCGGCGATCGCATTCGTCTAACCGGCGAGGGCGAGGCGGGCCGCAACGGCGGCCCCGCCGGCGATCTATACGTTGAGATTCGGGTGCGCGAACACGCCATATTCGAGCGTGACGGCAGTCATTTGTCCTGCGAGGTCCCCATCAGTTTTGCCACCGCGGCATTGGGCGGCACCGTCGAGGTGCCGACGCTCGACGGCGAGGTCATCCTGAAAATTCCCAGCGAAACCCAATCGGGACGGGTGTTTCGCGTGCGCGAAAAAGGCGTCCGCCCGGTTCGCGGCGGCGCCGCCGGCGATTTGTTCTGCCGCGTCGTGGTGGAGACTCCCGTGAGCCTTGGGACCGAGCAGAAGGAGTTGTTGCGAAAATTTCAGGCGTCGCTGCAGGCCGGCAGCCATCAGCCTCGAGAGCGCTCCTTTTTCGAGGGCGTCAAGAAATTCTTCACGGGCGCGGTCGACTAGTGGCGGCCTTCAGTCTGGTGGTGTTCGGTGTCACCGGCCGCATGGGCCAATGCCTGGTGCGGGCGATCCAGGAAGGGTCGCAGTTTCGCTTGAGCGGTGCGATCGCCTCGCCCGGGAGCAGCCGGTTGGGGCAGGAGGCGGCCGCAGAGGGCGCCTCCAGCGGGGTGCGCATCACGGCCGATTGTGCGGCTGCGCTTGAAGGCGCCTCGGTGGCGGTCGATTTCAGCTTGGGCGGGGCCGTTGCGGCGCACGCCTGGGCCTGCGCCCGGGCGCGGGTAGCCCTCCTGGTCGGCGCCACCGGCATCGATGATGCGACCCAGGCGGAGCTTCACCGGGCGGCGCAGGAGATACCCCTGTTGATCGCGCCGAATACCAGCGTCGGGGTTGCAGTGCTGCATAAATTGGTCGCAGCTGCGACGGTCGAGTTAGGATCGACCTACGAAGTTGAGATTGCCGAGGCTCACCACCACATGAAGCGCGATGCACCATCGGGCACGGCCTTGAGCTTGGGCGAGTTGGTGGCCGGGGTGCGCGGCCAGCGTCTTAGCGAGGTTGGAATCTTCGGCCGCCATGGCACCGCCGCTCCGCGCGACCCCGCCGGCATCGGCTTTTCAGTGGTGCGTGCGGGCGACATCGTGGGCGAGCACAGCGTGACGTTTGCCACCCGCGGCGAGCGCCTGGAGATCACCCACCGGGCTTCCGATCGCATGATCTTTGCACGCGGCGCATTGCGGGCGGCCGCCTGGCTCATTGGCCGCCCTGCCGGCCTGTACGGCATGCAAGATGTGCTTAAGGCATGAAGAAGCATGGACAGTCATCGCCCGCATCGTTAATATTCGCGCCCGGAAACTGATCGCGTGCTTTTCTATAAAGCGGGAGGACGTTCTTTCGAGCGCCTCCCGCTTTGCGCATCTGCGCCAAACGCCATAGGGCAAAGCGAGGACCCGGAGTGTCGACACCTGCAGTGCTAGCTCTTGAAGATGGCACCGTGTTCCGAGGCGTCTCAGTAGGCGCAAAAGGCAACACGACAGGTGAAGTAGTTTTCAATACTGCGATGACCGGGTATCAGGAGATCCTGACCGACCCCTCGTACTGCCGGCAGATCGTCACGCTGACCTACCCCCATATCGGCAACACCGGCGCGACCCCGGAAGATCTGGAATCCGGCGCCGTGTATGCCGCGGGCCTGGTAATCCGGGACTTGCCGGTGCTTTATTCCAACTGGCGTGCCACGGAGTCTCTGCAGAGCTTTTTGCTCCGCTGCAAGGTCGTGGCAATCGCCGATATCGACACCCGCAAGTTGACCCGGCTGCTGCGCGAAAAGGGCGCCCAATCAGGCTGCATCATGACCGGCGACAGCATCGAGGAAACGGCGGCGGTGCGCGCCGCGAAGAAATTCCCGGGCTTGAAGGGCATGGACCTGGCCAAGGCGGTCTCCACCAAGAAAATCTACCAATGGAATGATGGGCTGATTTGGAAAACCCAGGCCAAACCGCCGCGCCCGCAGAGCCGGTTGCACGTGGTCGCGTACGACTACGGCATGAAGCGCAGTATTCTGCGGATTCTCGCGGAACACGGCTGTCGGATGACCGTGGTACCGGCGCAAACACCTGCAGATCAAGTGCTTGCAATGAATCCTGATGGTATTTTCTTAAGCAATGGTCCCGGCGACCCGGAGCCCTGCGACTACGCG
>Ga0210388_10001511_pt1 | contig 18290 bp, 16 predicted proteins | sample IncBWC19OmetaG_FD_155485 | JGI IMG/M metagenome (GOLD analysis project Ga0210388, IMG submission 155485) | Forest soil microbial communities from Barre Woods Harvard Forest LTER site, Petersham, Massachusetts, United States - Inc-BW-C-19-O ... | reverse complement strand
ACTCCTTTTGGTGTCGGATTTTATCCCGGCTTAGTATAGGAGAAATCGTGATGACGATTGTCGAGTGGAGGTTCTTGGTCTATTCCTGAGACCGCCCGCCGTTCTGCAACGGCGATAGCCCTCCGGCACGGTACTTCGCCATCTCACATCAAATATCTCTCGATGGATCCCACACTCTCACGATCAATCGCTTAGAACCAAAGAAGACTCCCGCACATTAATATATTTTTGACCTCTGCCGGGGCTGGGCAGAGGTTTGCGTTACATGTCCCGGGCATGCCATTCATTCAGATGGCTATGGCTCCGCTCGAATTGACTGCAAGGGTGCGGAAGGGTGCAGAAACACTCACAGGAGAAGCAGGGGTGAACAGACGCGAAGCGAGATTATTTGTGATGACAAGCCGACTTCCCGTTACTTATCCGGATGCACGAAGTGTATGAATATCGCGCATTGGCGGTTGGCCAAAGAACCGTTTGTACTCCCGATTGAACTGACTCGGGCTCTCATACCCGACTTCAAAGGCCGCACTCGCGGCATCGAGTTCCCCCGTGAGCATCTTCTGACGCGCTGCGTGAAGCCGAAGTTGTTTTTGAAACTGGAGCGGACTCATGGCTGTGAGGCTGCGGAAGTGATGGTGGAGGGTCGACCTGCTCATCCCGGTTATTGACACAAGATCATCCACATTCACTGTCTTCTCGTAGTTCTCACGCAGCCAATTGACCGCCTTTGCTGTTCTATAGCTTTGGTCAGCCAATGTAGCGACGGAACGCAGGCGATCTCCCTGCGACCCCTGAAGAAGTCGGTAGATGATCTCTCGCTGGAGCAGCTTGCCAAAGAACGCAACATCCTGAGGAGTATCGAGAAGCTGAACCATGCGGCAGCATGGCGCAAGGAGTTCGAATGTCGCCTCACCAAGCACCATGCCGCCTGTTCCAACTGGCGGTGCGGGAATCGACACCTCGTCGGAATGAAGAACGTCGCGGACCATTGCCATATCCAGCTTGAGGAAGAACGCGAGGTAAGGCCTCTCGACACTGGCTGAGCAGACACGGCTAACGATCGGAAGTTCGATCGATGTCAGTAGAAACGTGGTTTCCCCAAAAACATAGCTTTCCTTGCCTAAGTCAACGCGTTTGCGGCCTTGTGGAATGACAAGCAGACTCGGCTCATACGTACAAGGATTTGGCGCAGTTGGAACAGTGTTTTGGTAGAGCGTAAGCCCAGGGACTGTCGTTGCCATTTGCGATGCATTTCCCATCGCTTTGCCAATTAGCGTAGCCAAGTCGGCGAGCATCGATATGACCTGCGGATCGATCTTTGCGGACGTTTTCTTTGATTTCATCGCTTTCCTCGACAACTTAACGATATGCCACAAGTACGGTGCTCTGCACCTGTTTCTCACCTTGCTCGGACAAATAGGCAATCATTCGACCCGATCGGGCTACCGTTATGCCTCATATCCGGCTTAGTGTGGGAACTGGAAGCGAAGGACGCGTCACGACTCAAGGAGAAGACATGGAAACGAGAAAGCTGGGAGCACTGGAAGTATCGGAACTCGGATCTGGGTGCATGAACCTGGCCACCAATTATGGTCCGGCGGCGCCCATCGACGACGCCATCAAGGTCATTCGTGAGGCCCACAGGAACGGCGTGACATTCTTCGATACAGCGGAAGTGTATGGACCATACACGAGCGAGACCATTGTTGGCGGCGCGATTGAACCTTTTCGCAACGAAGTAAAGATTGCGACCAAGTTTGGCTTCAATCTCACGGAGAAGAGCGGTCTGGATAGCCGGCCCGAACACATCAAGTGGATGGTTAATGGATGCCTCAAGCGTCTCCGGACAGACCGCATCGATCTCTTCTATCAACATCGGGTCGATCCGAATGTCCCGATTGAAGATGTCGCAGGCGCTGTGAAAGAGCTTATTGAGGAAGGCAAGGTCCTGCATTTCGGCCTCTCGGAAGCGAGTTCCAGCACAATTCGGAAAGCGCACGCGGTTCAGCCCGTCGCTGCCCTTCAGACAGAGTATTCATTGATGAATCGCGACCCTGAAAGCAATGGACTGCTTGCGACGTGCGAGGAGTTGGGAATTGGCTTCGTGCCATGGGGGCCGATGGGCATGGGCTATCTAACGCAGAGGCTAGACGCACAAACCGCTTTCGATCCGAAGTCAGATCTTCGGTCGACCTTTGACCGCTTCCAACCGGAAATCATTGCAGCGAATAAGCCATTCGTGGACCGCATCGCCGAGCTTGCCAGAAGGAAAGGCGCCACGACCGCGCAACTCTCGCTCGCCTGGCTGTTGGCTCAGAAGCCCTTCATAGTTCCGATCCCAGGCACAGGAAAGGTTAAGCATCTTCAAGAAAATATCGAATCGGCGAAGCTTGTTTTGACTGCGGACGATCTGACGGAAATGGACGAAGTACTAGCGGAGTTGAAGGTGCATGGCGGTCGTATGAACGAGCAACAGATGAGCGTTGTGGAGCAGTAAGAAAGTGATCAAAAATAGATACCGATAAACGCGACTCGCGCCAGCTGAGGAAGTCTGACGCCAGCCGCCTTATGTGGACCGAAGAGTGCGGTGATCCTCGCTTCACCGCGCATATTGCTCTTCAGAAACGGCCTCAAGCCAATCCACCGCTTTTCCATCTACCGTTTCCGTGATGGCGATGTGTGTCATCCCAACGTGCGCGGAAGCTCCGTGCCAATGCTTCTCGCCGAATTCAAAGAAGACAATGTCTCCCGGCCGCACTTCCTGGATCGTCTCTCCATCCTTCTGTACCCACCCGAGCCCTTGCGTGATGACGATGGTCTGACCTGCTGGATGCGTGTGCCAGCGGGTACGTGCGCCCGGCTCAAACGTAACAACACTGCCATTGGAGTGCCGTCCACGGTCTGCGGGGAAAAGCGAGTCGACGCGAACGTTGCCAGTAAACCAATCTTTAGGCCCCACCATGGAAGGCGTAGTGCCTACGCGAGTGATCTTCATTGTGCTGTCTCCTGATTGTTTTGACTTTTGTGCCGCGCCAGCCGCGGTAGCAGACGCTGTCTTCTGTCGTTTCTCGAAAACATCCTTTACAACCGGTAGTGCCGACATCGCACATGGCCACCCCGCATAGAAGGCGATGTGATGCAGTACCTCGGACGCCTCCGCCTCGGTAAGTCCATTGTCCATGGCTCGATTCAGGTGAAACGAAATCTGTGCCGTCTGTCCATTCGCAATCAAAGCGCTTACAGTGACGAGGCTGCGGTCACGAGGTGCAAGCGCAGGACGCAACCAGAGGTCGAGAAACAGCACATTCGTCGTCGCCTGGACGAGACCCGGCGAGACCGTACCGAAGTTGCTGGCAACCTGCGCTGCTCTCCGTTTTTCAGCTTCTTCGTTCAGCGGCAAGTGCTTGCCTTTGGCCGCGGAAGCTGATCCATGCCAATGCCGCGCTAGCGGAAGAGGTCTTTCGCCACAGCGATTGCCGCCATTGCGTTTCCCCATTCTGCATAAAACGCGAGGTGCGTAATGATCTCGGATAACTCCGCTGGCGACACGCCGTTGTCCAGCGCCAGTCCGAAGTGAAACTTGAACTCCATCGTCTGGATGCGAGCGATGAGAGCGGCCACCGTCACCACGCTTCGATCCCGCGGCGAAAGCTCGGCGCGTTTCCACAATTCGCTCAGCAACGCTGCTTTCGTGTAGTGCTCCAGCGCCGGAGACACCGCACGCACATCGTCATACGTAAGTGATTCAGAAGCCTCTTCCGGTTCCTTTGAATCAGCCATCTCTTCCTCCTCCGCCGAGACGCGTATATCTCCCCAGCATGTGACGGCAAGTACAGCCGTACTCGTCTTGATGAAAACCCGTCGTTCCACTCGCGTCCTCGACTACCGCATGATGTATCCGCCATCCACGGAGATAGATTGCCCCGTAACGTAGCTCGCCATATCGCTGCACAGCCAGAGAACGGCATCGGCAATTTCCTCCGGGCGCCCAAGCCGCTTCATAGGCACAAATGTCTGCAACATCTTGTCGAGTTCAGGTCCCTGTCCCTCGGCAATCATCTTGTCTGACATCGGCGTCTGGATCATGCCAGGGCAAACGTCATTCACGCGAACGCCTCGGGTCGCATACTCCAGCGCCGCGCTCTTCGTAAACCCAATGACGCCATGCTTGGCCGCGTGGTACGTGCCGCGCTGGTTTCCCCCAATGAGCCCGCCCAGGGAAGAGCAGTTCACAATCGCACCGCTCCCTTGCTCACGCATGACCTGAAGTTCGAACTTCATGCAACTCCAAACACCGCGCAGGTTCACAGACATGACCCTGTCGTAGTCGTCACGCGGAGAATCGGCGGTCTCTGCCAGTACGTTTTGAATGCCGGCGTTGTTGTAGGCCGCGTCCAGCCTTCCAAATTCAGCTACCGTCTTCTTCACCATGGCCTCTACCTGGGCGTCGTCCGAAACGTCGCACGTAATCGCCAAGGTCTTGAAGCCCTGATCCGAAAGGTCTTTCGCCGCTGCCTGAACTTCCTTCTCGTTCCAATCCGCCAGAACAACCGCTGCGCCAGCCTTCGCAAAAGCCCGTGCAGTCGCAAGACCTAACCCCGAAGCTGCGCCGGTTACAAGCGCCACTTTGTTCTCAAACGAAATCTGCATCATTTCTCTCCTCATGGCTGGTCGTAGTTCACGTGTCACAGAGAGTATGACGAGTCAGAGCCATCAAAAAGCGCTTTGTTATGGGAAAGCATTATGCATCTCATGCATAAATGGCTCGAAACGATCTCGCAGAACTTTCAGCATTCTCGACGGTTGCAGGCGAACGAAGTTTCACCCGCGCAGCCTTGAAACTCGGCATGTCTCAGTCCGCACTCAGCCATTCGATCGGGAGCCTTGAGAAACGAATGGGCGTCCAGCTCCTTGCGCGGACCACGCGCAGCGTTTCTGCCACAGCCGCGGGAGTGGCGCTCCTCAAGGAACTCGCTCCGGCACTGGAAAGAATCCAATCTGCCGTCGCGGAGACGATGCAGCAAAGAGACCGTCCGGCTGGCCGCATTCGGCTTATCCTTCCTCGAACTGCGATCGAGATGGTGCTTCTTCCCAAGCTCGCGAGCTTCGCCCACGTGTATCCCGAGATCGTTCTCGAAATCACATCTTCGAATGACCCGGTGGACCTCATCGCGGGCGGGTATGACGCAGGCGTGCAGTTGGGAGAGTTCATCCAGAGAGACATGATTGCTGTACCCGTTACCGGAGAGATGCGTCTAGCCGTTGTCGGATCGCCAGCTTACTTCGAGTCAAATCCCATTCCCAAAACGCCGCAGGATCTCAGGGACCACGCGTGCATTGGTTTTCGGTTCAGCAGCGGCCTGTATCGATGGGAGTTTGAAAAGGGACGCAAGGCCCTCACGGTCAGTCCCGAAGGCCCAGCGTCGTTTGACGACCCCGATCTGGTCATCCGAACGGTACTCGACGGCGTAGGAATCGGCACTGCCATGGAAAGCACCCTTGAATCTTTGATTGCACGCCGCAAGCTGATTCAGGTGCTTAATGACTGGTGTCCTTCCTTTCCGGGATACTTCCTCTACTATCCAAGCCGACGAAATCAACCTGCTGCGCTTACGGCGCTCATCAAAGCACTTCGATGGCCAGGCTAAGCGTGCGTTAGGCGCCAGCTTCGGAAAGGTAGGTACCGAGAAACGTAATGTCCCTGTCCAGAAGGCGGCTCATCAGGGTGATCGGCGGGGACGCGGAGGATAGCGCCGATAGTGCAAGACTTCCGAATCATCCTTATCTACCAGTCATCTTCAGCATGGCCTCTGGCAGACGTGCTCCCTCAAGCGAAAGCTTCGAGGTCGCGTCTTCGACCTGCTTGAGGTCTTCTGTCGTGAGTTCCACATCGGCGGCTCTAATGTTTTCTTCCATCCGACTCATTTTGGTTGTGCCAGGGATCGGTACGATCCAAGGCTTCTGCGCTAAGAGCCAGGCCAAGGCGAACTGTGCCGGGGTGACGCCCTTACGCTTCGCCGCTGCCTGCACAGCATGAACGAGCACCATATTGGCCTTACGAGCTTCGGGAGAGAAACGGGGCACATGGTTTCGGAAGTCGCTGGAGTCAAACTTGGTATTTTCGTCGATCTGCCCCGTCAGGAAACCAGCCCCCAAGGGGCTGAACGGAACAAAGCCGATGCCAAGCTCTTCGAGCACGGGCAACACATCGTCTTCCGGCCCACGCCAGAAAAGCGAGTATTCGCTTTGCAGTGCAGTGACCGGCTGCACGGCATGAGCTTTGCGGATCGTATCGACACCCGCCTCTGACAAGCCAAAGTGCTTTACCTTACCCTCGGCGATCAACTGCTTTACAGCGCCTGCGGCATCTTCAATCGGCACATCAGGATCGACGCGATGTTGGTAGAGTAAGTCGATGTGGTCGGTGCGAAGCCGCTTTAAGCAGGCCTCGGTTGCAGCCTTGATGTGCTCGGGGCGGCTGTTTGTGCCGGGGCCGCGTTTGCCGGTTTCCGGATCGATGTCGAAGCCGAACTTCGTCGCAATCACAACCCGGTCGCGGATGGGTTGAAGTGCCTCGCCGACTAGTTCTTCATTCGCGAAAGGCCCGTAGGCTTCCGCCGTGTCGAAAAACGTGATGCCTTTGTCGGTCGCTGACCGCATCAGTTGAATCATCTCGCTCTTGTCAGCAGCAGGGCCGTAAGCCGAAGTCATACTCATGCAGCCGAGTCCTAAGGCTGAGACTTCGAGACCGCTATTTCCTAGAGTTCGTTTCTTCATGATGGTTTATCCTCCTATTGCTGTTGAGAGACGCTCTCCTTGAGCATCCCGATTGTCCTTAACCACTTGTCGACTGCCTTGCGAACCTCTTCCGCCCTGCCATCTTTGATGGCAAGAAGCTCTCCATCGCGTTCCACTCCGCCCCGAGTAGAGAAGCCCTGCAACACCTTGCTTTGCGGGCAAAATTCTCGCACCGTATCAAAGGTGCTTCCTGGCCCATATCCGGCATTGGTGTTGAACGGAATAACTATCTTTCCCCGAAAGCCGTACTGATGGAGAAAGCTCTTCATGGGTGGGGGCATCTTCATATCTCAAGTCGGGAAGCCTACGAAGACGAAATCGTACTGGTCGGGCTGGTCGATCACTGTTTTCAAAGGCGGCAGGTAGCCAGTCTCGTTCTCGTGGACGACTTGCTGCACCGTGGCGTGGTAATCCGCCGGATACGGCGTTTGCAATTCGAGTGCGACCAGCTCGCCTCCGACCTTCTCTTTGATCATTTCGGCGATGGCCTTGGTGTTGTTCGTTCTAGACAGATAAACGATCAGAATCTTCTTCTCCGAGGGCAGCACCCGGGCCTTAGCTGGCCGCGGCTGCGCCGAAACTGCCCCAGACACAAAACAAATTACCGCGAAGGCAATCCTCCGTAAGTGACGCCACTTTGACTGGCCGAAGCAGGTGCGAGAACGTGAGTTGGTCGAGCTTCCACTTGCCGTTCTGCTTGCTGTAAACCTCGGTCACCATAAAGGCGTTGGTGACCTCATGCGATCCGACCACTGCTTGCAGGTCCATGTCTTCCAGCACCACAGCCGCGTTCCCAAAGATGCGAACGTCTGCGGCGTACACGAAGGCCTTTTTGTACCAAATACCGCCGCTCTTGATAGTGGTGAGTTCCTGCGTCTTGCCCCATGTCCCGCCCATGTGTGTGAACATGGCTCTGTCATCAAACAGTGCTTCGAGAGAATCGACCTTCTTGTCGGCCATCCAATCCCACTTCGTGTTGGCGAGATCGATGACTTCCTGTTGTTCGGGTGTGTGGCTCGCGGCAGTCTTGATCGTTTCCGTTGGGGGAGCAGGTGTTTGCTGTGCGTAGGTGGGCACGGTCAATGCTGAGAAGAGCAGACCTAACATCAAGGGCTTCATAGTTCTCCTTCGATACCTGGGTTGAGGAAGATGTATTGTCGACGGCGTGTCTGATGGAAGCCGCCGACAGAGTTTGGGTCAGGCCTTCTTGGCGGGTGCTTCCACTCCGGAGAGTCTTAGCAGACCGGGTGACAGGCGCTCACCGTGGACGGGTGTCTGAGAGAGATCAGCGTTCAGCTCCGCGAACTCTGCCGGGGTAAAGGTCACGCTGGCTGCTCCGCTGTTCTCCAGCATGTGCGGCATCTTCGTGGTTCCGGGGATTGTGACGATCCAAGGCTCACGGGTCAGTTGCCATGCCAGCGCAATGCGCGCAGGCGTGGTGTTCTTGCGTTTCACCCATTTCTTCACGACACCGAGCAGGGCCATATTGCCTTCACGGTTCTCGGGTGTGAACGACGGCACCTGCGTGCGAAAGTCGCCGCGCTGGAATTGCGTGTTCTGATCGATGGTGCCTGTCAGAAAGCCCATGGCCAGCGGACTCCAGCAGACGAAGCCGATGCCAAGCTCTTTGCAGACGGGCATGATATCTACCTCTGAGTCGCGCGCCAGCATGGAGTATTCGTTTTGCACCGCGGAGACAGGATGGACCGCGTGAGCACGTCGAATCGTGTTTGGACCAGGCTCAGAAAGTCCGTGGTGCAGAACTTTACCCTGCGCAATGAGGTCCTTCAGGGTTCCAGCCACGTCTTCGATCGGGACATTGGGGTCGACGCGGTGCTGGTAGACCATATCAATACGATCAGTGCGCCAGCGTTTCAGCATCGCGTCAATCGATCGCCGGATGTGGTCAGGGCGGCTGTTGAGGCCACCCATCATTTTTCCGGTTTCCGGGTCGATATCCCAGCCAAATTTAGAGGAGTAGACGACTTCGTTCCGTACAGGCGCCAATGCCTCACCCAGAATTCTCTCCACTTCTAGGGGGCCGTAGGCCTCGGCGGCGTCGAACAGAGTCACGCCGTGCTCATGCGCTGTCCTGGCGAGTGTGATGACATCTTCGCGAGTAGGTGCAGTTGCGTAGAAAGTGCCAGTGAAATCTTGGCATCCGAGTCCAACGCTGGAGACTTCCAGGGTGCCCAGCTTCCTTTTGCCGCTCAACGCGCCCCTTCGCTGTGCGAAGGACGGCACCGAAAACCCATTTACGGCTGCTGCCGCTCCGGCCATCGCACTGGCCCGCAGAAACCTTCGACGGCTCAGGCCCTGATTTTGGCGCACCTTCGACTCTCCGACATCGCTCATGGGATTCCCTCCAATTTCAAACTTAGTCTTCGTTGGGGTTGGCCGCCCTGCCGGTTACGTCAAAGTGCCTGCGGATCACGACAAACTCCTGCTACTGATTGACGCACTTTGCAGCTTGCCTGACGTCTCTCGCATGGCCGTGCTGCGGCAGATTGGGTACCCTGTTAGTGGAGAAATTGAGCGATGATGAAGCATTTCCGCGTGCCGGGCCGCCTCGCAGTCAAGCTCAAAGAGCTCGGGGTCTCAATTCCCGCTGTCCTGCACCGCGCTGGTCTTCCGCGCGACCTCTTCGAGCAGACCCGCGTTCTTGTCTCTACAGGGGAACTGTTTGCACTCTGGCGTGCCATCGACCAAGTGGCGTCCGATCCCTTGATCGGAATCAAGCTCGGAGTCGAGAACAAGACCGAACGCTTTCACCCGATGGCGATCGCGGCCCTATCGACGGAGAACCTTGTCGCGGCGTCCGAGCACATGGCCCGGTACAAGAAGCTGACGGCGCCGGAGGAGATCCTTGTCGAGCTCGGTGCCGAAGAGTTTACCGTGGGTTTCCGCTGGCTCCTCGCTGTGGACGATGAGCCATGGACGTTGACCGATTATTGCTTCTCCTGGATGCGATCGCTCGCTCGCGATGGAAGCGGAAGCTCGCTAAACCCATTGCGGGTGGAGTATGTGCAGCAACGGCCCAACGCTCGCCAGATCGAGCGCAGCCTCGGCTGCGAGATCGTGGTGGGAGCATCAAGGAATGTCGTGGTGTTCAAAGCCTCGGACGCGACAAAACCGTTCGTTACGCGCAACGCCGAGCTGCTTGATCTTCTTGCCCCTCAGTTCGAGGAGCAGTTGCACCAGTACAGAGAAGAAGACAGCTTTCTGGAGTTGGTGCGCCGCACCATCCAAGACAAGCTCACCGGTCATCGCCCGTCCATCGATGCGATTTCCAAAGCCCTCCACATGGGGCCACGGACCTTGCAACGCCGTCTGCAGGACTCAGGTTCCAGCTTTCAGCGAGTTCTTGACGAGGCCCGTCACCAAATGGCTCGGTATTACCTCAGCAACTCCGCTTTGGAGTTGAACGAAGCCGCATACCTGTTGGGGTTTGAAGACCCGAATTCCTTCGGTCGCGCCTTCCGAAACTGGGAAGGCATCCCCCCGAGCGACTGGCGTGAAGCACATCGAAACACCAAGGCAATGTGATCGGAAGTCAATTAGGCTGCTGAAGCCAAGACATAAGTGCCGATAAACGGCAATCTCGTCAGCAACCTTATTCGCTCTCAGAGAACTCGGAAACGATCGAATCCATAAATGATGTAACTGGTATGAGTTGAAGCAAAGAGAGGGTGCTTGAGCACCCTTGAGCACCCTCGACTCTCGATGACCCGGAGTGCAAGGTGGACCTCTGCCCAGAACGACCTCGCTGCCTATGCACGGCAGAGGTTAGATGACTTTAAGAGTGGGCTGGACTGAGGGTGCCGGCGAGGGTGCTGAAATTTCGAATCCGCGTTTTTCCCAGTGTTTTTTGAGTGCTTAAGGGTGCTGTAGTTAGCCATCAACGCCCATGAAATCTTTTAGTTACAATCACTTAGCATAACTGTCACGGCGGGGGTCGATTTGGCCCGATCAGCAAAACGAGACGCGCTTCTCGCCACACCTACCAGTTCGACAATTTGGAAGGCATTGATATGTTTGCTCAACGAGCGACAAATCGCCGAGTCACTTATCGAGACTGGAGCGGTAATCGTGAGTTAATCTTTCTCATTCGGTTGGGGTTTGTATACTTTCGTTTCACGAAAGGCCGTTTATGCAGGCAATCGTCTATCGCCGCTACGGTCCACCTGAAGTTATTGAATACGAGGAATTAGACAAGCCGGTTCCTACCCTGGGAGAGGTTTTAATCCAGGTTCGCGCCGCGTCGGTCAATCCCTACGACTGGCATTTTCTGCGCGGAACTCCGTATTTCATCCGTCTCTTCACCGGACTGCGAGGGCCAAAATCACCGCGTCTTGGCGCGGATGTCGCAGGTGTGGTCGCAGCGGTTGGCCCAGGGGTCACGCGTTTTAAGCCTGGCGATGCGGTCTTCGGTGTTTGCAAGGGAGCATTTGCCGAGTTCGCCTCCGGTAAAGAAACCGGGTTAGCTCCCAAGCCGGATCGGCTGAGCTTTGAACAGGCGGCGGCGGTTCCGATCGCTGGCATCACCGCGCTCCAGGGGCTTCGGGACTGTGGCCGCGTGCAGCCAGGACAACGGGTGCTTATCAATGGGGCCGCGGGTGGCGTCGGCATCTTTGCCGTGCAGCTTGGTAAATGGCTTGGCGCACACCTTACCGGCGTCTGTAGCGCGCGCAATGTAGCGTTTGTTCAATCTCTCGGAGCGGATCGCGCCATCGACTATGCCCTTCAGGATTTCACGCGCAGTGACGATCGTTACGACGTGATCTTTGATCTCGTTGGCAACCATCCACTGAAAGCAATTCGTCGTGCTCTCAGCCCGAAAGGAACATTTGTGGGATGTGGCGGAGGAGGCCCCGACAAACCTGGCGGTGAGCTTCTATCCATGATGATGGGACGTCTTGTCGCGTCGGCATTTACGAGCCAGAAGCTTACAGGGGTATTGGCCAAAGTCTACTCGACTGACTTGAATGTTCTCGGAGGCCTCTTGCAATCCGGCCAGATCGCACCAGTGATCGATCGGAGTTACCCGCTAATCGGGGTTGCGGACGCTCTCCGCTATGTGGAATCCTGCCACGCGCGAGGCAAGGTCACAATTGCGGTCACTTAAAGAAGCCTTATCCATTCATAAGCCATGAGATCGGGAACCACTAATTCTATGAGTGCATTGGCCTTGAAGTCGTCAACTGAGAACCGAGGCCGCAGTCGCCGGAAACCCTGTTCATTCACGGACAACTTCCGGCGAAACCGGACACGGAATTCGGTTCCCATACGCCAGCAAGATTCCGTAAACCGCTTTGTTCTCAGACTGCTGCGTTTCAGCCAATCTGGCTCTCAAATTGCCTTTCTTTCCATCGAAACCTACCGTAACCCGGAGCGGATCCATGACCACTCTGCTGCAGGACTTGCGATTAACCCTGCGTCAACTGCGCAGGTCATCCGGCTTCACCATCGCCGCTGTACTGACGCTGGCGCTGGCCATCGGCGCCAATGCCCTTGTCTTTGGAGTATCGAACGCGTTAGTTCTGCGCCCGCTGAATGTGCCTCAGGCAGAAAGCCTTTTCATCATCCAGCATGGAAGCGACGTTGGGTCCCACTCCTATCCCGACTATCTCGATCTTCGCCGGCGCAATCGCAGCTTCGAAGATGTGGCTGCCTGGTCCATCTCTCAGGCAGGGCTGGACACGGGCAAAGATCCATCCAATGTCTGGGAATACGAAACCAGCGGAAACTACTTCGACGCATTGCGCATTCAACCCTATCTTGGCCGTTTCTTCCACGCTTCCGATGAGCACGGCCCAAACAGCGCGCCTTACGTGGTGCTCTCCTACGCATATTGGCACAGCCATTTTCAGGATGATCGCAGCGTGGTGGGCAGCGTTGTTCGGCTAAATAAGCATCCCGTCACCATCCTTGGGGTGGCGCCTGCAGGGTTCCAGGGGACCGTCTTGTTTTTCGCTTCGGATATCTTCGTGCCCATCGTGAACCATGAGCAGTTATCCGGCGAGAATATCTTGAACGCTCGCGAAGACCATTGGATGTTTGAGGTGTTTGGGCGTCTTAAGCCGGGAGTCACTCCGGCGCAGGCCACTGACGATCTGAACTCCGTGAATTCGTATCTTAAAAAAAGCTACCCCAAAGAAGAAAGTAATCAACCCTATACGCTGGCCAGGCCCGGTCTTCATGGCGACTATCTAGGCCGGCCAATGCGGGCTTTTCTCACCGGATTGATTCTGCTTTCGGGTTTGATACTGATCGCGGCTTGTGCCAACCTGGGCAGCCTGTTTGCCGCGCGGGCCGCCGACCATTCTCGCGAAGTGGCCTTGCGCCTGGCTCTTGGTTCGAGCCGCAATCGCATCTTGCGCCAGCTGTTCACCGAATCCGTATTGCTCTCGCTCGCTGGAGGCGTAGCCGGAGTCCTGGCAAGCATTCTGCTTTTGCACCGATTGAGCGTGTGGCGGCCATTTCCACAATTCCCTCTCCATGTGCCGGTAAGTCCAGACGTCAACGTTTATTCGCTGGCTTTGGTCCTGGCATTGGTGAGCGGAGTTCTTTTCGGAGTTGTTCCTGTGCGCCAGATTCTCCGGGTTAGTCCGTACGAGATTGTCAAAGCAGGATCAAAAGGCGCGTTCGGGCGCCGAATTACCGTGCGAGACCTATTGCTTGTCGTCCAGATTGCAATCTGTGTCTTGCTGGTCACTTCATCGATGGTTGCTGTGCGGGGACTTCTGCGCTCCATGCATAGCAACTTCGGTTTTGAGCCGAGGAACGCGATGCTGGTAGACACCGATCTTAAGGCCGCAGGCTACACCGGCGAAAACATAGCCGCGATGCAGCGGCGCATGATCGATGCCGTACAAGCCATTCCTGGCGTAGATTCCGTAGGATCGGTGCAATATCCGCCGCTGGAAATTCCCGGTAGTTGGCAAGCGCTTGTCTATACCGACGCAACCAACGATCTGAGCCCATCGAATGCCGCGGCCGACCCTTCTATGTACAACGTATCTCCAGACTATTTCCGCGCATCCGGGACATCTTTATTGGCAGGCAGAGCCTTCTCGTGGCATGACGACACAAACGCCCCGCGTGTCGCAGTGGTGAACCGGGAATTCGCCAGCAAGATACTGGGCTCCGTACCAGACGCCGTCGGCCGGTATTTCAAGCTGCGGGACGGCACGCGCGTGCGGGTGGTGGGTCTGGTCGATGACGGAAAGTACGTGAATCTTACCGAAGACCAGCAGCCCGCGATGTTCTTCCCCCTCCTGCAATCGCCAGCCAGCTGGATATGGCTGGTGGTGCGATCGAGGCGCGACCCGCAGGAACTTGCCGCAGCCATGAGAAGTGTGCTCCGGGACATCGACCCGGGGATGGTTCTGGCGATTCGACCGTGGAGCACAGAACTGGCGGGCACTTTGTTCCCCTCACGCATGGCGACAGTATCGCTGGGTGTGCTGGGCGTGATGGGAGGCATGCTGTCGATCACCGGAATCTTCGGAATGGCGGCATACTCGGTGAGCAAGCGGCTGCGGGAGCTGGGAATTCGCATCGCTCTCGGCGCGCAGCGCAAGGAGGTCTTGCAGGCGGCGTTGGGAAGGCCTCTTAAATTGCTGGCTGTTGGTTCAGTGGCAGGACTGGTGCTGGGAGTTCTGGCCAGCCGGGTGGTGGCTTTCATTGTCTATCAGGCAACTCCCCGCGACCCGCTGGTCTTGGCCGGTGTCGTTCTGGCAATGATTCTGTTAGGGCTGGTGGCCACTTGGATTCCAGCGCAGCGCGCACTAGGGGTAGATCCTCTCATCCTGCTGCGCGAGGAGTGAGTTGGGCCTCGCATCGAAGTTGCCTTACAACGGGCTTCTGGGCAGTGGCCATTCCATATGACCAAGAACCCGTGTTCCGCGTTTTCAGTTGACGCTAAGTCGCGAATGCGCTCGTCCAGACGCGGCAACTCTGGAAACGTGGTTTGCCCTGAAACCGTAAAGTGAAATCAAGTATCGGTTGGTCCTTGATTCGGGCATCGTACGTGGACGCCTTCGTTGTCGAGACTGCCTCGATTTACTCGTAGCGTAACGCCTCCAGAGGATCGACTTTCCCCGCGCGCCGCACCGGTGCCCAGCACGCCAGGAGCCCAACTCCCACGAATAATGCTCCCACAACGATGAATGTCGCAGGATCGCTGGGCTGCACCTCGAACAGGAAAGATCTCAACACTCCCGACAGAACGACCGCCAGCGCTATACCCCCGAGCACGCCTCCAGCGACTAACCGGAACCCTTCTCCGAAGATTAGCCTGCGAATGTCTTTTTGCTGCGCGCCCACAGCACTGCGGATGGCCAACTCTCGACGCCGCGAGGCCACGGACAGCGAAATCACGCCGTAGATTCCCACCAGCGTCAGCACGCTTCCCAGCACCGAAAACCCCGTCAGCAAGTGCATCGCAAAAGTCCGCGATGCCAGTGATTCGTCGCGAATTTGCTCCAGCGTCTTCACGTTCTCGATGGCCGCCGTCGGATCCACGGCACGCAGTTCGCGCTCGACCGCAACCACCACCGTACGTGGATCTGCCGTTGTCCGAACCACCAGATGCTTTGAGAACGCCTGTGCTTGCCATAGCGGCAGATAGACCTCCGGCGATGGCTCCTGTGTTAGATCGTCGGTCCGCCCGTTCGCGATCTCGCCGACGATCTGGATGCCCGGTTTATCTCGGCCGCCAAACCAGATTTTCCGTCCAACTGAGTTGCCATTGGGAAAGTAGCGATGCGTAAATGCCTGGTTCACGATGGCCACATTCGGCGCTTTATTATCGTCTGTCGATCGAAATTCCCGTCCGTCGATAAGCGGCAATCCCATCAACTTGAAATAGTCAGGCGTCGCTGCGCGCATCGGCAGCGCAATTTTGTCGCTCTCTTTTGCCGCGGGCGGCTGGCCCTCAATGTCCAGCGTCGCAGGCCAATTGTTCCCCGTCAGCGGAACACCCCAGGCAAACGCGGCATACTGGACGCCCGGAATCGCCGCGACACGCTCAAGCGCATGCCGGTGAAATGGCCCCCAATTCGCTTGGCTTTGCACCTCCGTAACGCTCATCGTCAGTATTCGGCTGGTGTTATATCCCGACGACACCTCGGCGATCTTTACCATGGTGCGAATCAACAGGCCCGCGCCCACAAGCAACGCCAAGGTCAATGAGATTTGAAGCATCGCGACCCCACGCAACAGACGCCTCTCTCCGATTCCCGCCGTTCCCTTCGGCCCCGCATCTTTCAGAACCTCCATCGGATTCAACCGAAAGGCGCGCAGCGCCGGAATTGCTCCTGCAATAAATGCCGCTAGCAACGCCAACCCGAGCCCCCACCCCAAACTTGCCCAGCCTGCTGTCACTCCATCGAGGCGCGGAACGGCATGTCCGGCAATCACCTTGAATAAATTTACGGCGAAAATCGCTAGCCCAACTCCCAACGTCCCGCCGAGTATCGCCAGGATCAAGCCTTCCGTCAAAACCTGTCGCAGAAGTCCAATGCGGCCCATGCCCATTGCAATCCGCACAGCATATTCCTGCTGTCGTTGCAGTCCGCGTACGAGCAGCAAAGCTGCGGCGTTGCCGCAAGCAATCAGCAGCACCAGCGCCGAGGCGCCCAGCAGCGGCAACAGGATTCGTCTGCCATCCCGGTTCATTTCGTCCGTTAACGGCTCAAGCTGGGGTGAGAATCCTTCAAACTCTTTCTCTGCGCTCGCCTCTCTTGCCGTTAGTGCGGCCAGTTCCTGCTCGCCGCGCTGCGGAGTAATTCCATCCCGCAGCCGACCGACCACGTACCAACCGGGGTCCTTCAGATTCTTCGGGTCCGGATCCGCCGGCACCCACAGATCCACTGTCGCGTTGACGTCGTAATTCGGCTCCTTCGCCGCCCCCGGAGACGGCAAGAATCGCACTCCCGGCTCCATCACGCCGATCACAACCGGCGACGAATCCCAGCGGCTGATGCGCACCGTCTTCCCGATAATCTGCTTATCGCCGCCGAACGCACGTTGCCAGAACTCATATCCCAGCAAAATCGACTTCACATGCCCTTGCCCGAAATCCGAATCGTCAAAACCGTGTCCTAACGCGGTCTTCAGACCCATGACTCGAAAATACTCTTTGCTTACCTCCATGCCCTGCATGGACTGGCTACCGTCATTGCGAACCAAGAAATTGAACGTCCAGCCATACCCCGCAATTCCCTGAAACGATCCCACCTTTTCGTTCCATTCCATCCACTGCTGCGCTGCCCAGCCTCGTGGGCTTTTCATCTTTTGGCCGTTAGCGCGTACGGATGGAATCAGCATGAGTTGTTGCGGTTTCTGATAGGGGGGCGGGGTGAGCAACACGCCCTGAATCAAGCTGAAGACCGCAGACGTCGCTCCAATTCCCAAGGCCAGCGTCAGCGCCGCAATCACCGTGAATGCCGGGCTCTTCCATAACATGCGGAGGCCGTAGCGAAGATCCTGGAAGAGATTTGGGAACGACAAGAGCGTGCGCGATTCGCGATGGCGCTGCCCCAGCAGTGTCGTGTTACCGAACTGACGGCGAGCGGCTGACCAAGCATCTTTTGGATTCATTCCCTGCCGAATGAATTGTTCCGTCAACAGCTGAAGATGCATCTGCATCTCCCGGTCAAATTCGGAATCCGCCTCTTTTCGTCCGAAAAGACCGCGTACTCTGGACACAAGTCGAAAAATCGAGGAAATCATCTTCATTTCTCCGCCTCCAAACGCAAAACACGGCCGATCACGCCAGAGATCCGCTCCCAGTTTTCCGTCTCGACCGCAAGTTGTGTTCGCCCCCGCCCGGTGATCGAGTAGAACCTGGCCCTGCGGTTGTTCTCCGATGTGCCCCACTCCGATTCGATCCATCCCTGCTGTTGCAGCCTCAGCAGCGAGGTGTACACCGTGCCCTCATTCAGAGTGAGAACATCCTGGCTTACCTGCTCGATGCGGCGTGCAATCCCGAATCCATGCAACGGACCCAGCACGTGGAGGGTCTTCAAGATCATCATGTCCAGCGTGCCTTGAAGAACTTCAGATTTATCGGCGCTCAAGATCGCTCCTTTGGCCATCGCAAAGAAGATATCACAACTCATTTGGAATGTCCAAAGGTCGCGTCCGAAGAACCGATGCTCTTCATTCCCGGCTGCTGATGACGCTCATTGCGAGGCTCTTTGGGAGGCCGAACGCGCTGCGGCAAATTTCTGAGACATTCGTTGTCCGAAACACCTTACCGCCGATCGAAATGCGATCCCTTCAGGAGTCTATTTACGCATAATCGCCTGTGCACTCGCCGACACTCTTGCCCGACCAAAGTTATGTCACGTCAACGGAGGCAGGCGCGCTGGAGCAGATTCAGTTCCTTCTCGACCGGGCCTCTGGCTTCGACGAGCCTTCGACTTCACCTGACGCCAAATCGCCAATGTGCTCTTTGACCGATCCAGATAGAGAAACTTCAACTG
>Ga0210388_10001510_pt1 | contig 18316 bp, 17 predicted proteins | sample IncBWC19OmetaG_FD_155485 | JGI IMG/M metagenome (GOLD analysis project Ga0210388, IMG submission 155485) | Forest soil microbial communities from Barre Woods Harvard Forest LTER site, Petersham, Massachusetts, United States - Inc-BW-C-19-O ... | reverse complement strand
CTCACGATCGCGCGGATCTCAATCTGCTTGTGGCGCTCGACCGTGGTCTTCTGCGAACCACCGCCTTCTTCGCCCCAGAGGAGAGTGACTTCGTTGCCGATCGCGACGTCGGGATCAACCACGCCAAGCGACAGCATTGACCGCTCGTTGTAGCTGTAGCCCGCGAACATCGAGACGCCCACGGTCTTCCCGCCCACGTGCACCCGGTCGTAAGAAGCGGATGTGTAATTCGAAAGCGGCAAGTCAATATATTTGTAGTGCTCCTTGCCGGGCTCGAACATGGACTTGAAGTCCTTGACCACATCGTCGGCGTTCCAGGCGAAGGTCACTTTCCGGCGCTGAGGCTTATCGGCGATTTTCTCGAGAGCTTCTCTGCCGATGAAGTCGTGATCGAATTTCACGAACGGCCCGTACCCGAGTTCGTAGGGCGTCAGGTAGTAATCTTCGATGTTGTTGGAATTGAAGCTGCCACCAATGGACCCGGTGCCTTCGTAGCTGGCGGCGGGCAGCCACTCGCGGTAAGACTTCATCCGGGCGTCGGTGTAAACAGCAGGCAGCGGCGACGGAATCCATCCCGATTCCAGGGTGTTGGTCGCGTAGGCCCGGGAGCCGACCTCGGTCAGGCCGAAATCAGCACCAGCTTTAACAATGGCGGCGCGGATCTCGTCGCCTTCGGCGTAGGGCCCCCAGATTTCGAGGCCAGGAGCGCCAGCCATGCCATGGCGCAGGGCGCGAACCTTGCGTCCCGCGATGTTGATGTAGTCCATCGCGAAGAATTTGATTTCCGGAATGGGCCCGCCGTTCAGCTTTTCGATCACCTGCTTCGCGTTCGGTCCCTGAATCTGGAAGCGGTAATGGTTGCGGGTCACCGCTTTGCCAAGGGTGCGCGAGGGCGAACGATCATCTTTTGACGTGGTGACGTTGTAGCCGCCGGTCTTCGCGTGGAATTCGATCCAGTTGGCGCTCGGAGCGCGGCCGACGAACAGAAGCTTGTTCTGCTCCAGATGGAAGAGAATACCGTCGCCGATGACGTGGCCGCTGTAGTTGCAGGGGACAAATTGCTTGGCTCTCTCGACCGGAAACTTCGCAAAGCTGTTGATGGCGAGGTGGGAGAGCAGTTTCAGAGCATCGGGGCCTTCGACCAACTGCTCCACCATGTGGTGGGACTGATCGAAAAGGACGCAACTCTCGCGCCACGCGCGCTGTTCGTCGCGCCAGTTACTGTACTCGGCGGGGACTACCGGGTAAACATATGCTCCGACTTTCGAATTCCGAAGCATCGGCACAGGATTACCGACGCTCTGCAACAACTCTTCCAGGCTCTTATGACTCATATCCGTTTTCTAAACTATTCCCTTTCTGCGCAAACGGCCTAGTTTATCACAGGGGTCTTTAACGGCCCGAGCCGGATTTTACATCCTTGTTACACAACCAGAGGGCGAACATGCTAGAGTGAACTACCAAAGCGAGACCCCCATGAACGTGCGCCGCATCGTTCTGCCGCTGTGTCTGACCACGGGACTCTTTGCCCTGACTCAGGGGCTGTTTGGCCAAAGCTTGTCTCGCCTGGGGGTGTCCGGGAACGATGCTGTCGATCGTGCCCACAAGTACGAAGACGCCGGCGATTCGGCCGCTGCCCGCGAGGTGTATTCCCGCGCACTGCAGAGTTCTCCTCGCGACCCCGAGCTTTTCACGGGCTATGCACAGACGTTGGAACGCTATCGCGATTCCGGCGCACCTGAAGCGTATCGGAAAAGTGCAGCGCTATGGACAGGCGCGGGCCGGACGCAAGACGCCCTGGCTTCGGAGCGGCGGGCGGTAATCCTCGATCTGGTGGCTGGCGACCGAGCATCCGCGGAGAAGGACCTGGAGGAATACCGGTCCCTTGGAGGCCAGGACCTGCAACTGCCCGGAGGTGCCGCTTCGGGCGCCCGCGAGACGATTCTGATCCCGGGGCCGCTTCATTCCTTTGCGCGAATGGCCGCCATCTCGCAGGATATCGATCCGAACGATATCCTCCCCGCGCTCGCACGCAATGTGGTGACTAACGGCTACCAGGCCTCGCACTCCAATGAACTGCTGGAGGAGACCGAGTACCTGAAACTGGTGCATCGCTATCTCGCGCAGGCGCGGGAGCTGGACAAACTGGCAGGCGCCGACAAGTTCATCCGGATCGCCAGCTGCGAATCCACCCAGACCAACGATCTGTTGCGCGTGCTGGGCTACCGGATGCGGGGCGGCTGTGGCAGCGAAGTGGTGCTGGAAACGGTGAACGCGCCGCGAGCTTTCATCACCACCGACTCGGGATTCCCGCTGGCCGAACTGGAGCAGGCGCTGCGTACCGAACAGCCGTTTGCCTACGATTACCACCCCGCCACCGCCAACATACTCTACACGCCGGATTACTGGCTCAACGCGAGTCAAAAGGCGCCGCAGGGCGATTTCATCGATGCTTTTCTGGCCAACCCCGCAATGTGCCGTTTTTATCTCGGCATGGCGAAGCTCGATCCGGAAACGGCCGATGCCCTGAAGAGTGGCGTTTCGCCGGCCAGACTGCGCGCGAACGCGAGCGTGCTCGACTTCTTCGGCGGCAATTTTGAGATTCGGCAGGGCAGGGCGGTAACGCCCGGTGGCGCGAGGTCGGCAGCGGCCTGGGGGGAACTGGCAGGCGCTTCGCCGGAGAAGGGAAGCGAGTTCTTCGACAAGTTGATGACGAAGGATGATGGCTGGCTTGCCAGCCTGTACGACTCCCTGGCTCGGATTCAGGGTCCGGCGCAGGATTACCTTACCGATCCGGCGCGCATGAAGCGGCTGTATTCGGCGGTGCGCGGCCGGGTGACGACGCCAGGTCCGGCGCGACCTGTGTTCCGCTCCAACACCGAGATGATGCTGCTGACTACGCGACTGCATATCGGTGCCGATGGAAAGGCCCACATCCCGGGAGAACTGGAGACCTGGCGGGAGCTGTTCGAGAAGAATCCCAAAGGCAAGTACGATGCAAAACTGAGCAAGGCGGCGGTGAACTGGAAAGATCCCGACGATGTGGTAGAGGCGTTATTCGCGCTGTGCCGCAAGCCGGTCGATAACGAACCGCTGAGGATGTTCATGGCGCTCTCCGATCTGGACCGCAACCGTGCGCAGCCGCTCAGACCCGAGACCGTGCAGCGCATGATCCGCGCATGGAGCATTTACGGTGAGCAGTATGCGATCTTCAACGACGCGCCGGCGCTGAGCGACAAAACGATCGTTGCGTGGCTCGATGCCGCCGAAGCCGTGGATCGAACCCGCGACACGCTGTTCCGCCAGGACGTGGTGGGCATGATGCAGGGGCTGACGGGAATATGGCAGATCTTCAACCGTCAGGAAAGCATCGCACCGGGAAAGGCCGACGGGACGCTCATGGCTGTGATCGCGCCGTTTGCGACGATCAAGAGCGATCGCGACCTCTTCGATGCCGGTCGCGCGGGCGTGGACGCTCTGCTGAAGGCCACCCAGTCGAGGGCGGAGGGTAGTGTACAGGACCGCATCCTGGGGCTGCTGGCCGGCGGCCCGCGGCTGGACGAGTCGGAATCGCGGGCGGAACTGGTGCAGCAGGAACAGCGGATCTTCGAGGCGCAGCGGCTGCTGCCGATCGATCTTCTGTTCGAACTGGCCGACAATCTTCAGGCCGTCACGAAGGGCGAGAAGTTGAATGCGCAGCTGACATCGAGGCTGGCGGCACGGGTGGCCGATCTTCAACTGCCCCGCAATTCCATGAGCGGCGCCGAAAAGAACGTCATGTCATTCGGCTATTATGTCGACCGGCACGTGGAGGAAGAACGCAAGCTCAACCTGCGGGCCGTTATCGACCGGGCTGCGAAAGACCCGGAGAAGCTGAAAGACATTCGAGGGCAACTGGCTCCTGGTTTGCGCGACACGATCGTCGGATTCAACTATCTGCACTACGCGCCACCGGGCGCGCAGATTCTGGTGACAAATCCGCTGTTCGTGCGCGGACACGACTTTATCGGCGCCTCGGGGGGCAACCATAGCTGGAAGACCACTGTGATCTACGGATCCGGATGGCCCACGAATGCGGGCGGCAGGCTGGTGGGATCGCTCTCGGGACTGCCTTATGCGCTGGCCGACGCGGAGCAGAATTTTCTCGTGCCCGCGCAGACACAAGCCCTGATCTGGGGCGATCTGGCGCCGGAGATGATCCTGACCGCCCGCACAGCCCGCTTCTGGACGGTTACCCCGTCGCAAATGCACTGGGTCGGAATGCACATGCGGCGCGCCGAGGAACTGCTCGCTGAAGCCACGCTGGAACCGGCCGCGCGGGCCGATCTCACTCAAGCCGTGGATCGCGTTGCCAGCCCTTCCCGGGCCTCCCTCGTGATGCGCCTGGTGGGCGCGGGCGATACGCGGGGGGCGATCGATGCGATGACGCCTTCCGAAATGTACAGCTTGGCCGCGAGCTACGCGCGCCGCGGGGAACCGCAGGGCAGTCCTGAGGTTGCCGAGATTGCCCATTTCAAGTCGCTGGCGCCGGATCAGGTGAGCGATCAGGCGATTTCACGGGCATGGGGAACTGCCAAACCCACGCTCGCCAATTCGTATCGCTCGGAATTACTGAATCTGCGAACGTTCCCGACTCTCATGGGTTATTCGAGCCGTATCATGGCCGAGAGCTGGGAATCGAATCTTCTCTATTGGGCCGATGTCGGAGACCAGATCGGGGTGAAGCCTGCGGAACTGAACGTGCTGGTTCCCGAGTGGACCCAGAAAGTAGTCGAGCGGATTTTCGCGTCGCATCTGGAAGACTGGCCGGCGCTGCTCAAGAGTCTGAGGTCTGTGGGTGAGGAAGTTCGCAGAGGGAATACGCAGGTTGCGGCTGCAGGTACGGCGAGACCGGCAGGCGCACAATAAATTCGGAGGCGGAACGCAATGGGGAGGATATCGCTCAAGACCTGTATACGGTTCGGACTAGTCGCGGCCGCCTGCGGGGGAATCTGGCTCTTTGCCCAGGAAGCGAAAGTGCCGGTGTTCAAGTCGCGCGTGGATCTGGTGGTGCTCAGCTTCACGGTCACTGACAACAAGGGCAAGTATGTGAACGGACTCAAACCCGCCGACTTCCGCATTATGGAAGACGGGATCAAGGAGAAGCTCTCGACGTTTTCCGAAGGCAGCCGTCCAGCGATGGAAGTTGCGGACGACGGCAGCTTGAAGCCGCTGCAGCCGCGTGATGGCGCCGACGCCGAGCCGGCGGTCAACCAGGTGACCCTTTCGGGCGATGCGTTTGTGGGCACGAATGTCTTCGTTCTCTTCGACACCAGCAACTTCATGTATCACGGCTTTGTCTATGCGGAAGACGCCATCATCGATTTTGTGCGCGGTCTGGATCGCGCCGATTCCGTTGTCGTTTACACGTTCAGCCGCAACATGTCGCGCGCGGCGTCGTTAACGCACGACCGGAATGAGGCGATCTTCGGGCTGCGGAAATCCGTGGCGGGCGATGATACGGCTTTGTACAACGGGCTGTTGTTGACTTTGCGGGATGCGGCGAAAGTGCCCGGGCGCAAGGTGATCATCGTGTTTTCAAACGGTCCGGACAACGCCAGCATGGTCGCGCCGGATGATGTCCGCGCCGTGGCCGAAGATGAGGGAATTCCCATCTACGTGATCTCGACCAACGATGTCAGCAAGGACCCGATTTCAAGCAACGTGTTCAAGCGTCTTTCCACGCAGACAGGCGGCAAGGCTTACTGGGCCAAGACGTGGCAGAAACAGGTGGAAGCGTTTGAGGCGATTCGGGAAGATCTGGGGAATTCTTATACGGTGACTTACTATCCGGCGCCGAATCAGAATGAGGGTTTCCGCAAGATCGATATTCAGATCGTCAGCGACGTCGGGAAGCACTATCGGGTCAGATCGCGTCCGGGTTATCGCCCGCGGTCATATTAGAAGGGGCGGCAGCCCGCCTACCACCCCCTTGAGAATTCTCTACCGGTGGAAGCGGGTAGCGAGAACACCCTTGCCGAGAATGTGTCCCTGCATGGCGGCGACAACCTGATCGCGTGTAGCGTCCGGACCCAGATCCAGCTTGGTATCCAGCGCGAATAATTCAAACGTGTAGTGATGATACGGGCCTGCCGCACCCGCGCCGGGTCCCATGAAACCAACCTTGCGGCCCGTGTTCACGATCTGAATCGTGCCGTCGGCCAGTTTCGGATCTGCTGATTGGCCTCCCGCGAGTTCCGTGGCTGTGCCCGGAATGTTGAACGCCATCCAGTGCGTCACGTCGTCGGTTTTCTTTCCCATGGCGACATCGGGGTCGTGCATGAGCAGCACAAAGGTGACCGTTCCCATCGGCGTGTGGCTCCAGGTCAGCTTCGGAGATACAGGATTCGGGTCCGCCTGCGTGAACTTGTTGGGGATGACGGCGCCGTCTTCGAAATCGGGCGAGGTGAGCGTCAGGCCGGGCACCGCTGGTCCCCGTCCCTGTGCGAACGCTGAACCGATTGAGGCGGTCAGCAGAATTGTTCCGAGCGCGAATGCGCGGGTCACATTTGCATGCATTATTTTCATATTTTCGTTTTCTCCTTGCGTGTATCAGCGTAACAAAAATCAGGACTAATGGTGCCCGGCCGCCCGGATAATCGTAGCTTCCTTCGGGGCCTCGACTGCGGGCTTGTGCGTCATCGCCTTCTCCGAAATCCGCGCGCGTACCTCCGCCTTCTGCCGCGCACCCTTCAGTTCCCGATCCTTGAATTCCGGCAGGACCTCGCTCGAAAACAGTTCGATCGATGAGCAGAGCAACTCATGGGGAATGTTGCCAGCCTGGGAGATACAAACCACCTGATCGATCCCGACGTTTTCGAAATCGAGCAAACGCTGCCGAAGTATTTCCGGTGTGCCGACGCAATCCTGCGTGCGCCCTTCGGGCATCGCAAACTCGTGCGGATTGGTCTTGTACTCGTTCCAGATGTCGGTCCTGCCAGGCGCATGCTCGCCGAAGAAGCTGTAGTGGCCCAAGCCGTAGATGAAGAATCCGTAGCTTTCCATGGCGATTTCGGTCACCCGCTTCTCGTCACGATCGCACAGGAACGGACAGGCGATCGCGAACTGGGGATTGACGGCATAACCGATCGGTTCGCACTCGTTCTCGATGGTCCAGTAGTAATCCTTGACCCATTGACGGGCCTCTTCCGGACTCACGAATGAGAACGTCAGCGCGCCCACCCCAAGCCTCGCGGCCTGGAGAATCGATTCGCGCCGGGAACACGCCATCCAGAGCGGCGGATGGGGTTTCTGATAAGGCTTCGGCACAACATTGCGCGCCGGGATCTTGAGATATTTGCTTTCGTATCCGGTGAAAGGGTCCTCCACCATCATGCGAATTGCCGTCCGCATGCCGTCCAGAAACATCGCCTTCTTTTCGTCCTGCGGCACGTTGAATCCACCCAGCTCAGTTTCGGTCGCACCCGCGCCGCATCCGAAATCGACACGGCCGTCGCTGATCAGATCGAGCGTGGCGACTCGTTCCGCCACGCGCGCCGGATGATTGATGAGCGGCGGCATCTGCACGATGCCATGACCGATGCGGAGGTTCTTCGTGCGTTGCGTGCAGGCGGCGAGAAAGACTTCCGGCGCGGATGAATGCGCATACTCTTCGAGGAAATGATGCTCTGTGGCCCAGACGTAGTCGAAGCCCAGGCGGTCGGAGATTTCGACCTGCTCCAACGCGTTTTTGATCATCCTGTGCTCGGAGCCGTCGCTCCATGGCCGAGGGTGCTGCAGTTCGTAAAATCCGCCGAATTTCATGGTTTGAGCGAAGTTATCATGTGTGAGTGGAACACGTCAAATCATGAGCGAAAAGCTGGCCATCAGGGAAGTTGTAGAGAACTGGGTTCTATGGCGCGATGCGGGGGATTGGGACCGGTTCCGCAGCGTCTGGACCGACGATGGATACATGATGGCTACCTGGTTCCAGGGAACGGCGGCCGACTTCATCAAGGTCAGCATCGAAGGCTGGAACAAGGGCGTGAGCATCCTGCATTTCCTCGGTGGAACGGCCATCGATATCGCGGGAAATCGGGCGATTTCGCAGACCAAGATGACGATCTCGCAGCGCGCGAAGGTAGACGACCACATGGTTGACGTGGTCTGCACTGGCCGCTTCTACGATTTTTTCGAAGAGCGCGACGGGCATTGGGCGATCGCGCTGCGTCAACCGATTTATGAGAAGGACCGAATGGATGCGATCGACCCGGACCCCGCGAATCCACTGCGATTGGACGGGACGATTCTGCAGCAGTTTCCAGAAGGCTATCGCCATCTGGCTTACTTGCAAACCCGAATCGGCTACAACGTGAAGCGGGATATGCCCGGTCTCAAAGGGCCTGAGGTTGAAGCGCTTTACGCGCGTGGCAAACAGTGGCTTGCCGGCGGTCCGGCGCGCTGAGGCATTGGCGAAGGCTCGTCGGACGAACCTGCCCGTCTGTAGTCTAAATACCTACGTGATTTTTCTCACATAACTACTGGTTTTCATTCAATACCGTCAGTATTCTGGTATATAAGACCATGGCTTTTCCGACGATCAGGCAGAGGACGACCCATTAATGGAGCAAGCCCCAAACCATACCTGCATAGCGACGTGCCCGCACCGGATCGACCTGGACAAAGCCGCTACCGGAATGGCTGAGGCGTCCAGGCTTCTGGCGGCATCGCTCTCGTCAGGATCAAAGTGGACCATCGAGACGCAGATCGCGTCTGTCCGGATCGCGTGGATGAGATTGAACGAAGCCGCCCGTGCCTACCGGGATCATTTCGCGGAGGCGTGAGCCGGTACACGCGACTTCAGTCGCGTCGCGCTGGTTCAACGAGACGCGACTGAAGTCGCGCGTCACCTAGCCCGTGGCCAGCACCGAGCCGTAACCTTCCACCTTGCCGCTGAGCCCGAGCAGGCGGACGCCATTCCACAATCCGTGCGGCTGGCTCGAAACCACTGGCACTTTGCAGCGTTTCTCCAGCGGCACAATGATGTCGAGGGTCTTCAGCGCTCCGCATGAGATCAGCAGCGAATCCGCCTTGGGCGCGCTTTCCTTTACCTGAGCGCTGAATTCCAGCAAACCATCCTGCGCGGATTGCGGCACATTCAACAGGATCCCCAGGCCTTTCGTCGCCACCACTTCGAACCCGCTCTCTTCGAGGAAGACCTTCAGCCGCTCAGTCACTTCGTCCTGGTACGCTGTGGCCACCGCGACGCGGCGCGCTCCTGCCACGTGCAGTCCTTCGATGATGCCGTTGCTCATCGACGTGACGGGGAGCCCGGTCGCTTTCTTCACCGAATCCTGAAGCTTCTGATTGAACGCCGCGCCCTTGTAGAAGGTCAGCGAGGTTCCCATGATCGAGATCGCGGTCGCGCCCTGCTTCTGAAGTTTCAACGCTGAAGGCACAATCTTGTCGATCACAGAGTCATAGCCGGCCGGGGTCATACTCGGCAGCCCAAGGCCATCGACCAGGAATCGGACGCCGCTGGGATACATTCGGGCGGCTTCGGGCGGAACCTCACCTGGAGCCGGTGGAACAATCATGCCCAGCGTGGGTTCGGAGGCCGATGCCATCGTCGCCGTCAGCGTGGCGGCAGATGCAATTTTCAGAAAGTCACGGCGGGATGCGTTCATATTTTCACCTTAGCGGATTTTACTTGCTTGTGTCCCGGCGGGCACAAACTTCTGCGCGCGTTTGCCCATCACTTCGCCGAAGTAGATGCTGCCATCCGGGGCGACCGCGATGCTGTGGGCCCAGTCCAGCTCGCCGGGTTTATCGCCGAACGGAAATACCCAAAGCTGCTTCAAACGGCCTTCCGTGTCTAGCTTCATGAACAACTGATCCTTCGGCGGCGTGGCGAGATACGCTTGCGCGGGCGGGATTTCTTCCCATAGCATCGGCGAACTGCCGCAAACGTAGATCTCGTCCGTTTTTGTGATCGCGAGCGCCCACGGAGTGATGATGTTCCTCCATTCGGCGAGAAATTTACCTTTTGCATCGAAGACCTGAATGCGCGAGTTATTGCGATCGGCGACATAGACGCGGCCTTTCGAATCGAGCACCAGAGAATGAGGCTGGCTGAACTCCCCCTGACCCTGACCCAGTTTGCCCCACACGCGGACGAACTTGCCGTTCTTATCGAAGACCACCACGCGATTGTTGCCATAGCCGTCACTGATGTAGAGGTCGCCGTTGGGCGCGACCGCGATATCGTTCGGCTGATTCATGTGGGTCTCGTCTTCGCCGGGCTGATCCGGCGTGCCGATGGTCAGCAGCACCTTGCCGTCGGCGGTGAACTTGCGCACGGTTTGAGTCCCAGTGTCGGCGATCCAGAGGTTACCGGCGTTATCGAATCGGATGGTGTGCGGGTTCTTGAAAAGCCCGCCCTGGCCCCAATACTTCACGAGGCGGCCATCCTGCGTGTAAACCTGCACTGGGATTTTGCCGCGGTTGAAGGTCCAGACATTGCCATCGGGCCCGATCGCGACGCTCGACATGAACGAGGTCCACTCGCCGCCAGGCGGTTTTTCCTTCGGCCACGAAGGGTCTGCTTTATACCCGAGCGTATCGTCGACGCGCGGATAGGGATGCGCCGGCGCCGCGGGTTGCGCAAGCGCGATGTTTCCCAGTGCCACGATGGAAGCTGCCAGGAACAGCCGGTTCCTCATCACGGGCTATCATACATCGACATGACAACCCGGTTCGCGAAGCGCAGGGCTGAAATGCTTGCAGAGCCGCGACCGCAAGGGAGTCGGTTTTCCAAAAGCCATTTTCAACACCATGTTGGATCTGCGCATGATAGGATCACGTCACGTCTGCAGCCAAGCGAGAATAGCCTGGATGTTCTTGAAATTCAAAGCGGTTAGGGTTGCTTTCGCCATATTGTTTGCGGCGGGCATTCCTGTTGCGCCGCGCGGTAGCGCGCAATCGCCCGCAACAACTCCTGCGTTCGATGTGCCTTCCATAAAACTGAACAAGTCCACAGACTTCCGCCTGCAAATGGAAACGTTGCCCGGAGGAACCTTGCGGGTTGTGAACTTTCCCCTGAAGTTGATCATCATCAAAGCCTATGGCCTGCCACTTCAGTCCTCCCAGAGACTTTCAGGAGGACCGGAGTGGATCAATTCCGAGAAATACGATATCGAAGCCAAGGCAGAGCCAAATGCGATTCCTGTTGGACTATCGGGTAACAGCCGGAGCGGCAGACTGATGTTAATGCTTCAAACGCTCCTTGCGGATCGATTCAAATTATCCGTCCACAGAGAGACGAGACAAATGGCTGTCTATGCTCTTGTCGCCGCAAAGAACGGCCCAAAGGTGCAAAAAGCGAAAGCCGGGGAAAACGATTGTCCGGAGTCGTCAAGCATGGTCGCTCCGGCCCCGGGTACAGATTACTGCCACGCCTTCTTCGGCGGACAAGGAAGGGGAATACATGGGAAAACAGTCACCATGTCAGATCTGGCGACATGGCTGGAGGACTGGACGGATCATCCCGTAACAGACAAAACCGATTTCAAAGCGCTTTTCGATATTGATACAGAAGGGTGGGCGTCGATGAATTCCGCACCGAGCCCCGCGACGGTGGAACCAGCACCGGATAGTCCCCAGAGTCTTCCATCTGTACTGGATAAGGTCGGACTCAAACTGGAAGCCACGAAAGACTCCATTGAAGTCATAGTCATTGATCACGTCGAAAGGCCGTCCGCAAACTAATCGTAGTGTTCACCGATCGGCTCGACGGCACGCCGGTTCTCGATATCAAACCGTACATGCGGGAATTCGCGCCGCGCGGTCCGGTCAGTCAGCCATCGTGGGCTACGGAGCTGATGTCGAAGTATTGGGATCCGCCAGCCCCAGCAACTCACTCCCGGTGAGGCGGTACGTAGTCCACTCATCCATCGGCACGGCGCCCAGCTTTTTGTAAAAGCCTATGGATGGCGCATTCCAGTCGAGGACAGCCCATTCCAGCCTCCCGTAGCCGCGTGCCACGGCGATCCTGGCGAGTTCTGCCAGGAGAGCTTTTCCAAACCCTTTACCGCGTGCGTGCGGCTTCACATACAGGTCTTCGAGATAGAGCCCGGGCTGGGCGAGGAACGTGGAGTAAGTGGGAAAAAACAACGCAAAGCCGACCCATTCTTCGTTCGAATCGGCGAGCAGCACTTCCGCGGCCGGCTTCGCCCCGAAGAGCGTATCGTGAATCTGCTGCTCCGTTGCCACCACGACGTGACTGAGTTGCTCATATTCCGCAAGACCCTTGATCATCTCGAGAATGACCGGCGCGTCGGCGGGTGTGGCGGGAACGATTCGCATGGTTTATCCGAACAATGTATCGTAATGTTGCCGGTGTTTCCAGAATTCTGTCACTGCAGTCTGGGACATAGGCACAACTTATCACTCCATGTAAGCTGTGATCAGCCACGTCGATGAAGATTTTGATCATCAGCCTTGTTCTGCTGCTTCAGCAAAAGGATGACTCGGCATGCGTCTGGCGCAGCGTCGGCACTTATCAGGGCGTAACCTCCAGGGACGATCGTCCCCTTTCTGACGCGTAGCTTGAGGCAATCAGAAAAACGCTGAAAATGGGTAAAGAAGTCAAGGAGTGCGAGGATTTTGAATCCGCCGATTCTGTGCTTGGGAACCTGCGGTTCCAGCGACTCTGGCTCTCATCGGAGAATTCCGAAACAGTTCTGGTCGAGGCCGGGTCGGGCTGCCTTCGAGGCGGACAGGGTTCCAATGGAGCGATGTGGATCGTTCAACTCAATCGCGGAAGAGTAACACTGCTCGCCTCGCCGGCCGAAGGCTTTGAGGGCTACGTCTATTCCGTCCCGATCACCACCGGTAGAGGCTATCGCGACATCGTAGTCGGCTGGCACCTCGGGGCATCGGAGGTTAGTTTGGCCTACTTCCGATTCGATGGCGCTCAATACCGGAAGCTGAGTCAAGCCACTGCCAGGTTTGATGACGACGGCAAGGAAACGATCGCACCGTCCAGGTAGACGAACGCGTGGTCTAATGCGCGTGATGATGATGAGCGTGCCCGGCATCGACCGCGATCACGCATCCGGTATCCGAAATCGCACAGCTCATATGTTCGAACTGCACGGTCGTGTGGTGAATGTGGAAGCGGTCGCCGAGAACATGCTTGACCCGATGGAGAATGTGATCGCTCTGCGAAGGCGGCATATCCTCGATCAGGACATGGCAGCTCAATGCGTGTGAGTTCGACCCCAGACTCCAGATGTGCAGATCATGCACGCCAAGCACGCCTTCCACTTCGCACACAGCCCCCACCACCTGTTTCAATTCGAGGCCGCGCGGCAGTCCTTCGAGCAGGATGTTGAGCGATTCGCGCGTGATATCCCATGCGGTCCAGATAATCAGGAGCGAAATGAGCAGGGAAAGCAGAGGGTCGGTCTGCATCCAGCCTGTTTCCCGGATCACCACGGCGCCCGCGACAATCGCCGCGGCGCCCAGAAGATCGCCCAGCATGTGGATGAAAGCCCCGCGCACGTTGATGTCGTTGCTGCCAGAGCGGCGCAAGCCCAGCATGATTCCGCCATTGAGCAGCAGACCGCCGGCGGCAACCACGAGCATGACCGTTTCATTGACTTTGGCGGGCGCGAGAAAACGCATCCAGCTCTCATAGAGCAGCCACGCCGACAGCACAATCAAAGTAAGAGCGTTTACGAAAGCGGCGAGGACGCCCGCGCGATGGTAGCCAAACGTGCGGGATTCGTCAGCTGGCTTACCCTGCAGGTAAACAGCGAACCACGCGAGAAGCAGGGCCAGCGCGTCGGTCGCGTTGTGTCCCGCGTCCGAGATCAGCGCGAGGCTGTGCGCACGGATGCCGGAAACGAGTTCGATCACCACGAAGGCGCTTGTGGCGGCCAGCGACCAGGCAAGGACACGGCCCGAAGTGGGTCCGTGTGTGTGGGAATGCAATCAGCCTCCTGGCTCTATTGTAGACGCTAGTGTTGGCAACGCGGTAGAGAAGTCCCGGTCGGGCGAGTGCGGATTGCGCTGGTTCGCCAGGTTCACAGCGAGAGATTATGTCGGTCGGCGGCGATGCTGTCCTGCGCCCGCTGGATGTCCAGTATTGCTTGCACGAGCGGGACGAGAGTCGAGGCTTCAACTGCTTGCGCCCTCTGGATATGGGCGAGGTGATTTTGAGCTTCAGTCCGAAGGCGTTCTTTCCTCCCGATGGCTTCGTCGATGGTGCCTTCGAGAACGGTTCGGAGTTCTGGAATCAGCGGTTTCTTCATGTTTGGGTCAAAGCAGCAACCGTGGTCGCCTATGAAGAACTTAGCCCGACACGCTAACTCGAAGCAACAGATTTCTCTGATCCTTTTGGTAGTACGCACTTAGTTAGCAGACCGTGTTAACTTTCCGCACTATTAATTCAGATCTGCCGTCTGCAACAGGGGGTTGTGCCATGCATTATTGCGAACGTGTGTCCGGGACTTGATGCGCCAGCCCGCCGTCGTCTTCACGTAGACGTCCTCGTACCCGCCGTGCCGTTCGATGCTGCCCGGTCCGTTGACTCTCAGCTGCAGCAGATAAATCCTGCCGGTCGCGCCCTCCGGCGTCGGAGTGATCACCTGATTGGTCATGATGTGGCTCCAGTCCGTCCAGATCAGCTTCGTTTTGCAGCCGCGCGAACCGCCGCCTACCAGCTCGGCAAGCTTGTCGCGGCCCCGCGCCAGCACGCGGCCGCCCTGGCGGAATCCTTCGTCGGAATTCCGGTCAATGAACACGCCGTCGGGGGTGAATACGTCGGCGTAGTCGTAGCCGTTGTTCGAACACGTATCGATGCCATACGCATAGCGATTCGTGAGTTGAATGATTTCCTGGTAATCGAGCGCCGTAAACCCAGGCGGTTTGCCGGGCGCCGCCAGAGCATTCTGTTGCTCGACCAACAGGGTCACCGATGCGCCAAAACACGCGCTGACGACGATCGTCGTGAAGAGTTTCCGGCGCGATGAAAAAGCTGGCATTCGATGATTCTACTTGAAGTCCGTGCTATTGAAGAAGTAACCATGAACAAGGCTGGTCCGCTGTTGCGGCGTCTGGGATTATGCACTGCGGCGGTCGCAGCTCTCATTGCGATCTGCTTCCGCCTTATTCCCACGAACACCGCTACGGTTGCCCTCATGATGCTTTTGCTCGTCCTCGGGGCGGCCACCCGCTGGGGCTTGCCGGAAGCGATTTTCACCTCTGTAATCTCCGTGATGGGGTTCAATTTCTTCTTTCTTCCGCCCATCCTGCAGTTCACAATTGCGGATCCGGAGAACTGGGTGGCGTTCTTCGCTTTCCTCGTGACCGCGGTGACAGTGAGTCAGCTGTCAGCCAAAGCCAAGCGGCGTACGGAAGAAGCCGAGGCCGGGCGCAGCGAGATCGGGACTCTCTATGAGCTGAGCCGCGCGATGTTGATGGATGAAGCGCGCGATGCGGTACGGGTTTCGGTCGCGAAAACCGGACAGATTCTCCGCCTCAGGCATATCGCCTTTTACGACCTTGCGGCCAATCAGCTCTATGGTTCAATTACGGATTCGGGGATCTCACAGGCAGACATGACCCATGTCGCCGAAACCGGAGAAGCGAGCAACAAAGGAGATTCCTGCGTCGTTCCAGTGCGCCTCGGGACGCACGTAGTCGGAAGTCTGGCGCTCGATGGAACACGATTGAGCCAGCACACGCGCGATTCAATCGCCAGTCTTCTAGCGATCAATTACGAGCGTGTTCGCGCCCTCAATCGCGCCTCGGCCGCTGAGGTTGCCAGGCGCAACGAAGAGTTCAAATCATCGCTTCTCGATGGGCTCGCGCATGACCTGAAAACGCCGCTGACAGCCATTCGTACCTGCGTGACCCGCCTGATCTCCATCCCTCCCCGCAGTGAGGACGTGCGCCAGGAACTGCTGAGTATCATCGACCAGGCTTCGGAACGTCTGCAGCAATCCATCACCGAAGCCATCGAGCTGGCGCGCATCGAATCGCAGGAATTGCGCCTCTCCCGTGAACCCACCGTCCTTGCGGATCTTGCCCGCGCCGCGGTGGCGGAAACACGGGATGAAAACCCGGCGCGTTATACGATTGAGATACCGCCCGATCTGGTGTTGGAGGTCGATTCCGGCCTCGTTCGCCGCGCCCTGATGCAACTTCTCGAGAACGCGCGAAAGTATTCTCCGCCCGATTCGCCGATTCTGATCGCAGCCCGCATCGAAGAGGGCCACGCCATCATCTCTGTAATGGACAGGGGTCAGGGGATCGGTCCGGACGAGCTCGACCATATTTTCGAAAAGTTCTACCGGGGGCGCAAAACCCGGGCGAAGACCGAAGGTACAGGAATGGGACTGGCGATCGCAAAAGCTATCATCGAGACTCACGGCGGGAAGATTCGCGCACAGAATCGCCAGGGTGGGGGAGCGGCGATCACAATCAGCTTACCCTGCGATACACAGCGCCAATGAATACAGCAACCATACTCGTTGTCGACGATGAACCGCAGCTGCGGCGCGCCATGAAGGCGACGCTGACCGATCTCGGCTACTCCGTTACGGAAGCGAAGACCGGCGAAGAAGCGCTCGAGGTGCTGCGGCATAACCCGCCCGATCTGATCCTGCTCGATCTGAATATGCCCGGCATAGGCGGGCTGGAAACATGCAGGGCCATCCGGGAGCATTCAGACCTTCCGATCATTGTGCTCTCCGTGCGCAATACCGAGCGCGACAAGGTTGAGGCGCTGGACGCCGGCGCAGACGATTTTGTCACCAAGCCATTTGGCATTCAGGAACTGCTGGCGCGCATTCGAGCGGCCATGCGGCGCCAGCCCTCGTCTGGTGAAGCGGGACCGCACGCTTTCGTCAATGACGATATCTCGATCGATTTTGATGCCCGGCGCGTTACGCGCAACGGGCACAGCGTTCGGTTGACACCCAAAGAATTCGATCTCTTGAAATTTCTTGTCGACCATCCCAATCGGCCGATTCCGCATCGCAAGCTTCTGCAAACGGTCTGGGGGCCGGATTACGGCGACGAAGTGGAGTATTTGCGGGTTGTTATCAATCAGTTACGAAAGAAAATTGAAGCAGTTCCTTCACAGCCGAAATACCTCCTGACAGAGCCATGGGTTGGCTACCGTTTCGCGACCTCCGAAGAGAAGCCAGAGTAGCTGTTTCTACTACAACCTGTAGTCAAAACGTTTAAGTTCTGTTATTATTTAAGCATGCAAGATCGCCAGGTGATTAACGATTCCTACTATTGTGGGAGAGTGAGGCCGGACTCGGTGGTTTCCGTCCTGACCGGCAATTCGTATGTCGTTGCGGAATACGATGAACGGACTGGCGATATCCGGTGGCAAAGAGTAGTAAATGCAAGCCAGAAGGAAGGCATTTACAATTGGCTCCGCGAGCACTTTCCCGTCAAGACCGCTGAAGCGCCTGTTAACGTTAAGAAAACGGGACGCAAGACTCAGTTGGCATCTGCTTAGACTTCCGGTTACCTCAAGATCTGCGGCGTCATTAACGATGCCGGCGTCAGCGGAGTCGTGCCCTTGAAGAAGTTCTCTGAAGCCAGGATGCGATAGATATCACCGGCGACTCCCGAAGCCGTTGCGCCAATCGACGGACGTCCGCCGGTCAGCATTACGACCACGACGAGCTTGCGCCCGGTACCTTCGTTGAAGGAACCAAACCATCCCAGATGCGTTCGGCCCTCGCTGCACGTTCCTGTCTTGCCGAGGATTTCGTCATCCTGCTTCGCCCGCTTGGCCGTGCCGAACTCAACCGCGCCTCTCATGCCCGGCTTGATCACCGATATCAGGTTTGCGATATCGAGATGCCGCTTGACCTGGGGCTGGAAATCCGCCACTTCTTCCTGCGTCCGCGGATATTGCAGCCAGTAGAGCGTGCCTCCGTTGGCGACTGCGCTCATCAGAGCGGCCAGTTCGAGCGGAGTCTGGGAAATCTCTTCGCCGAAGCTGGTTAACATCCCCATCCCGCCTTCTTTCGGTGGAGCGGCGGGGAAGAAGCCAGCATGTTCGCCTTCAACATTCAATCCGGCCTTCTCCCCGTAGCCGAACAGGTGGGCATAATAATTGACTCGCTCGTAGCCCAGTTTTACCCCGAGGTTCGCAAAGTAGTAATTGTTGGAAAAAGCCAGAGCATCCGTAAGATCCGAAGAAGATGCGCGCTTGCTGATAAAACGAGCAGGGCTGGTTCGCTCAACGAGGCCTTCGCGGAGGGCAGCAAGCGCGACAGAAACCTTGATGGTGGAGCAGGGCTGGAAA
>Ga0210388_10001509_pt1 | contig 18318 bp, 14 predicted proteins | sample IncBWC19OmetaG_FD_155485 | JGI IMG/M metagenome (GOLD analysis project Ga0210388, IMG submission 155485) | Forest soil microbial communities from Barre Woods Harvard Forest LTER site, Petersham, Massachusetts, United States - Inc-BW-C-19-O ... | reverse complement strand
AGTCTCGCATGAGTCCCCAACTAAATGCTGGCAACATGCGACGGGGGTTGCGCTCGTTGCGGGACTTAACCCAACATCTCACGACACGAGCTGACGACAGCCATGCACCACCTGTGAGGGTGCCCCGAAGGGAAGGTGTGTTTCCACACCGGTCACCCACATGTCAAGCCCAGGTAAGGTTCTTCGCGTCGCGTCGAATTAAACCACATGCTCCGCTGCTTGTGCGGGCCCCCGTCAATTCCTTTGAGTTTTAGCCTTGCGGCCGTACTCCCCAGGCGGGCAACTTAATGCGTTAGCTTCGACACGGGGGGAGTCGACACCCCCCACATCTAGTTGCCATCGTTTACAGCGTGGACTACCAGGGTATCTAATCCTGTTTGCTCCCCACGCTTTCGCGTCTCAGCGTCAGTCACGTCCCAGCGAGCTGCCTTCGCCATTGGTGTTCCTCCTGATATCTGCGCATTTCACCGCTACACCAGGAATTCCACTCGCCCCTTCCGGACTCTAGCCTCGCAGTATCCACCGGCATTCCAGGGTTGAGCCCTGGACTTTCACAGCGGACTAACGAGGCCGCCTACACGCTCTTTACGCCCAATAATTCCGGACAACGCTTGCACCCTACGTATTACCGCGGCTGCTGGCACGTAGTTAGCCGGTGCTTCTTGTGAAGGTACCGTCACTCCGTCCGGCTATTCACCGGAGAAGCTTCGTCCCAACTGAAAGGGGTTTACAACCCGAAAGCCTTCTTCCCCCACGCGGCGTTGCTGCGTCACGCTTTCGCGCATTGCGCAAGATTCCCCACTGCTGCCTCCCGTAGGAGTCTGGGCCGTGTCTCAGTCCCAGTGTGGCTGATCGTCCTCTCAGACCAGCTACCCATCGAAGCCTTGGTGAGCCGTTACCTCACCAACAAGCTAATGGGCCGCGGGCCCATCTCGATGCGGAGGCCGAAGCTTCCTTTCCCCTTGCGGGCACATCCGGTATTAGCCCGAGTTTCCTCGGGTTGTCCCGGTCATCGAGGCAGGTAACCCACGTGTTACTCACCCGTTCGCGGCTCTGCCCCAGGGCAAGCCCTGGTTCGTCGCTCCACTTGCATGTGTTAAGCACGCCGCCAGCGTTCGTCCTGAGCCAGGATCAAACTCTCCGTGAAGAACTTCACGAAAAGCTGTCATTGGTCTGCCTTGGCTGATCCTGCGCAAGCGCCTGACCAGCTAGTGCAACTCGGAACCCATACACCGTGGTCCCGAACCATGACGGGGTACTTCTCTACTTGACTCTTGTCCGCCACCCGGAGGCGTCATAGACGCTCCCGCTGGCGGGTCGAACCTGGACGCACACCACGATCCGAAGTTGGATCGTAGATGCGCATGCTGTTGAGTTTTCAAAGACCGCCGCGCCTCACCGAAAGGGGTTCCTTCTGGAGGAGACCGATCCGACCCACGCCCGAGGGCGCCTGTGGGCCGACCAGCGAGTATAGCGCGCCGGCGCCCCGTCGGTCTAGCCGGCGCGCAGCCGACGGAAGCGACGTCTGCCGACCCTCAAGATCTGTCCGTCGGCCTGCTCGCATGATACGTCGTGCTGCCCCTTCGCGAGCGTCACCTCGTCGAGCGTCACGCCGCCCTGGTCGATCAGGCGGCGCGCCTCCGAGCGCGACATGCCTAGCTCGCTCGCCATCAGGCCGGGCAGGTGCACGATCCCCGCGACGCACTCGAAATGCGCGTCCTCGATCTCCTCGGGCACCCCGCGCTGGACGAACACCCGGTCGAAGTGCTCCTCCGCGGCCTGTGCGTCGGCCTCCGAGTGCAGCCACGCGACCAGCTCGCGTGCGAGCGCGCGCTTTGCATCGCGCGGTGAGAGCGCGCCGTTTCCGTCGCCGATCGCCGGCTCGCGCCCGAGCAGCAGCCGGTAGTACTGCCCGAGCGCCTCGTCGGGGATCGCCATCGTCTTGCCGTACATCTCCTGCGGCGCGTCGGTCACGCCGATCTGGTTGCCCAGCGACTTCGACATCTTCTGACGGCCGTCCACGCCGACGAGGATCGGCATCGTCATGATCGCCTGCTCCGGCTGGCCGTAGGCGCGCTGGATGTCGCGTCCGAGCAGCAGGTTGAACTTCTGGTCGGTGCCGCCGAGCTCGACGTCGGAACGGATCGCCACCGAGTCATAACCCTGCAGCAGCGGGTACATCAGCTCGAGCATCGAGATCGGCTCGCCCGCCGACCAGCGCTTGGAGAAGTCGTCGCGCTCGAGCAGCTGCGCGGCCGTCGTCGTCGCGACCAGCGCCAGCAGCTCGCTCATGGCCATGTCCAGCCACTCGCCGTTGCGCCTGACCTCCAACAGCTCCGGGTCCGGATCGAGGATCTTCAGCGCCTGCGCCTGGAAGGTGGCCGCGTTCGCGTCGATCTCCTGCGCCGAGAGCATCGGGCGCAGCGTCGAGCGGCCGGACGGGTCGCCCACACGCGCGGTGTAGTCGCCCACGATCAGCACCACCTGGTGTCCGGCGTCCTGGAACTCGCGCAGCTTGCGCAGCACCACAACGTGTCCGAGATGGATATCGGGCGCCGTCGGGTCGATGCCCAGCTTCACGCGCAGCGGGCGCCCCTCGCGCTCGGCCGTCTCGAGCTTCTCCGCGAGCGCCCCCGCGGGCAGGCTGTCGACCGCGCTGTCCGCCAGCTCGCCCGCCAGCCGAGCTGCGTCGGAGGACCCAGTGCCGCTCGCTGGATCGGCTCCGTCGGTGGCGTTTGGCATCGTGGCCAATGCTAGACTCTCGCCCGCCGGAGGGTCCTGCTGCGCCGCCCGCCCGCGCGGCCCGCGCCGCCGGGATTGGGTCCTCCCCGCACCGCGGATGGGCCCGCCCTCCGCCGCTGCTGATGAGCGATGACGATCGCCCCGATATAACGCCCACCGAGCTGCGTCCGCCGCCGCCGGAGCCGCAATTGCCGCCAATCGAGCCGCGATCGCCGGCCCGTCCGCGGCTGAAGCGGCTGCGCTTTGTGGCGATCCTGCTGGCCGTGCTCGTGCTCGGCCTGGTCTCGTTCGTGTTCGGCATCTTCGTGTCGATCGCCTCGGACCTGCCGTCGCTGACCAAGTTCTCGCAGTACAAGGAAGAGAAGAGCTCGACGCTGACCGACGACCTCGGTCACCCGATCGGCGTGCTCTCGCAACAGAACCGCGTGATCGTGACCGCGGGACAGATCCCCGTGATCGTCAAGAACGCCGTCATCTCGATCGAGGACAAGCGCTTCCGAACCAACAGCGGCGTCGACATCCGTGGCATCGCGCGTGCATTCGCGGATGACATCGAGCACCGGGGCAACCTCCAGGGCGCCTCGACGATCGAGGAGCAGTTCATCAAGAACGCGCTGCAGGCCCAGTCTCACCGCACGATCTTCGAGAAGCTCCGCGAGGCGGCGCTCGCCTACCAGCTGTCGCACAAGTGGTCCAAGGAAAAGATCATCACGGCCTACCTCAACACGATCTACTTCGGCAACGGCGCCTACGGCATCGAGGCGGCGGCCGAGACCTACTTCGGTCACGAAGACGGCCATCTCGGCTGTGGCATGCCCGGGCACCAACTGTGCGTGCAACAGCTCAAACCGTGGGAGGCCGCGCTGCTCGCGGGCATCATCCAGTCGCCCACCGAATACGACCCCGCCGCCCATCCGCTCGCCGCCAAGAACCGGCGCGACGTGGTGCTCTACCAGATGCTCCAGCAGGGCTACCTCAGCCGGGCGATGTACGAGGAAAGCGTCAAGCAGCCGCTGCCCTCAGGCAGCGAGATCCAGGCGCCGCAGGAGCAGACGATCGAAGGCGCCGACGTCGGCTACTTCACGAGCTGGGTGCAGCAGCAGGTGATCGAACGCTACGGCGCGCCACGCGCGTTCGCCGGTGGGCTGCAGGTCAAGACGACGCTCGACCTGAGCCTCCAGCGCGCCGGCGAACAGGCCGTCCAGAACTACCTGCCCTTCTCCGAAGACCCGTCCGCCGCGCTCGTCGCGATCGAAAACTCGACGGGCGAGGTACGCGCGATGGTGGGCGGGCGCAACTATGACGAAAGCCCCTTCAACCTCGCCACCCAGGGCGAGCGCCAGCCCGGCTCCTCGTTCAAGGCGTTCGACCTCGCCGCCGCGCTCGAGGACGGCATCTCACCGGACTCGGAGTGGCCCTCGAAGGAAAAGATCTTCTACTACCACGGACCCCACGGGGTCGAAAAGTTCGTCGTGCACAACGACGAAGGCGCCTACACCGGCTCCAACAGCCTCACCGGCGCCCTCGCCTACTCCGACAACTCGATCTTCGCCGAAGTCGGGCTCAAGGTCGGCACCACCCACATCGCCTCCCTCGCACGGCGGATGGGGATCACGACGCCGCTCTCGACCAACGCGGCGATGACGATCGGCGGCCTCACGATCGGCGTCACGCCGCTCGACATGGCGCACGCGTACGAGACGATCGCGCACGGCGGCGAGCGCGTCACCGGCTCGATGGTCGAAGACGAAGCGCCGGTGGGCATCCAGGAAGTCCGAGCCGGCAGCCAGCCGCTGCCGGATGGCTCGCGCGTCGACAAGAACCGGGTGCACAGCCACCGGGTGCTGCCCGCCGAAGTCGCCGCCACCGAGACGACGATGCTCGAAGCTGTGATCCAGTACGGGACCGGCAGAGCGGCCGCGATCGGCCAGTTCGCGGCGGGCAAGACCGGTACGACCTCCAACTACGGCGACGCGTGGTTCGTCGGCTGGGACTCGAAGTTCACGGTCGCCGTGTGGGTCGGCTACCCCGACAAGCTGATCCCGATGACCACCGACTTCGACGACGGCCCCGTGCTCGGCGGCACCTTCCCGGCGCTGATCTGGCACGACTTCATGACCTCGGCGCTGCAGATCGAACAGGAACGCTCCGAACACTCGGCTTCGAAAAAGAGCACCGGCGGCGAACCGAGTGAAGTCTCGACGGCGACGACCCCCGCCGTCGCTGCGCCGAAGCAGTCCGGCGCGCCGTCCGGGAGGAACGCCGCTCCCGCCACGCCGAACAACGGCAAAGGCGGCTCCGCGACCCCCGCCGCCCCGACCCGCGAAGGCGGCGGCGAAGCTCACAGCCCCGAACACGCGGCCACGCCCGCGACTCCCCCGGCCGCCGAACCGGCCCCCGCCACCCCGGCGCCGGCGACCCCCGGCCCCACCCCGACTCCGCCCGCGTCCTCGACGCCGTCGCAGACGGGCGGGGTCGCGCCCGCAGGCTGACGGCGCCGGCTCCTACCGGGACGGCTCTCGCTCAGGCGGGCGCGCCGGCGAGCCGCGGGCGCGACACGTAAACGGAGTCCGCCGCGCAGAAGCGCCAGGGCAGCTCGACCGCCTTTGTGAGCCCGATGCGCGTGCCCTCGAGCACGCGCGGATCCCGCCAGGCGCCGGTGCGCGGCCCGATGCGCACCGGGCCGCTCGCGAGCGAGGTGTCGTTCTCGGCGAGCGAGATGCCGAGCGCCTGCGTCAGCTTGCCCGGCCCCGAGCACAGCTCGTCCACCCGTGCTCCGGGCGCGAGCCCGCGGCGTGCGCGCATCGACTCGATCCCGCTCACCGGCTCGAGTGCGCGGATCAGGACGGCCGCACCGATGCCCGCGGGCTCGCACACGGCGTTCAGCATCGTGTGGATGCCGTAGGAGAGGTACACGTACGCGCGGCCGGGCTCGCCGAAGATCGGGCGCGTGCGCGCCGTCAAGCCGACGAACGCGTGGCACGCAGGCTCGCTCTCGTGATAGGCCTCCGTCTCGACGATCACACCGGCGCAGTCGGCGTGCGCGACCGTGCAGCCGATCAGGTCCCTGGCGACCTCGAGCACGGGCCGCGCGTAGAAGTCAGCGCGGAGCGGGCGCATCGAGCGTCTCGCGCGCCAGCTCCAGCTGCTCGCGCACGCGGGCCAGCGACGTGCCGCCCTCGGAGATCTTGGACTCGAGCCACGAGCCCTGCGCGAGCACGCGCTGGAACTGCTCGTGGTTTGCCCCGAGCAACTCGCTTTGCACGGCGAGCTGCTCGGCGCTCAGCTCGGAGAGCGGCGTGCCGGTGTCGAGTGCGCTGCGCACGAGCCCCGCGACGACGCCGTGCGCCTCACGGAATGGCATGCCCAGGCGCACCAGCAGATCGGCCACGTCGGTCGCGGCGATCAGCTCGTCGGCGGCGGCCTCGCGCATGTGCTCGCGGTTGAAGCTGACGCCCGCGATCATCCCCGTGGCCGCGCCCAGCGTCAGCTGCATCGTGTCGACGGCGTCGAACAGATGCTCCTTGTCCTCCTGCAGATCCTTGTTGTAGGTCAGCGGCAGCGCGTGCATCACGCCGTGGAACGCCGCCAGGTGGCCGACCACCCGTGGCGCCTTCGCGCGCAGCAGCTCGGCCGCGTCCGGGTTCTTCTTCTGCGGCATGATCGAGGAGCCCGCGCTCCACGAGTCCGGCAGCTCGCAGAAGCCGAACTCGGCGCTCGACCACAGCACCAGCTCGGCTCCGAGGCGCGAGAGGTGGGTCGCGCACGTCGCGGCAGCGGCGAGGTAGTCGAGCACGAAGTCGCGGCCGGAGACCGCGTCGATCGAGTTCGGCGCGACAGCATCGAAGCCGAGCTCGTCTGCGAGGAAGCGGCGGTCGGTGTCGAAGTTCACACCCGCCAGCGCGCCCGCCCCCAACGGCAGTCGCCCTGACTCGCGCTCGGCGAAGGCGAAGCGCTCGCGGTCACGCTGCAGCATCCAGAAGTACGCGAGCAGGTGGTGGCCGAGATACACCGGCTGGGCGCGCTGCAGGTGCGTGTAGCCGGGCATCGGCCAGTCGATGTGCTCCTCCGCGCGCTCGAGCAGGGTCGCCATCAGCGCCGTGATCGCGCCCTGCGCCTCCGACGCGCGTGCGCGCGTGTACATCGCCAGATCCGTCACCACCTGGTCGTTACGCGAGCGCGCCGTGTGCAGCCGCCCGCCGACGGGCCCGACGATCTCCGTCAGACGCCGCTCGATCGCCATGTGGATGTCTTCGTCGTCGGGATCGAAGCGGAACTCGCCCGTCGGCCCCAGCTCGCGCGCGACCTGCTCGAGCCCGGCCAGCAGCGCGTCGCGATCCTCGGTCGTGATGATCTCGCGCTCGGCGAGCATCTTCGCGTGCGCGCGCGACTGTTCGATGTCCTGTGGCCACAGGCGCCGATCGAAGCCAACCGACGTGTTCAGGCGTTGGAAGATCGGGTCTTGGGGCTGGTTGAAGCGCGACACCGGCGCTCAGTCTACGGTGGCGCGCCGCGTGTCCAGAACCGCGGCGAGCCGCTCCGAGACGCGCGCGACCTGCCCCTCGCTCATCTCGGGGAAGAACGGCAGCGCCAGCGAGCGCGCCGCCACGTCCTCGCAAACCGGAAATTCTCCCGCGCGGTGCCCGAAGCGCTCGCGGTAGAAGCTCATCAGGTGGATCGCCGGCAGATACGGCTTGCTCTGGATGCCGGCCGCGCCGAGCGCGCGCACCGTCTCGTCGCGGTCGACGCCGCGCGGCACCTGCACGACGAACACGAACCAGCCGCGCCGGTTCCCGTCCTGGTCGGCGCACGGCAGCCCGAGACCCTCGATCCGTGACAGGGTCTGCCTGTACAGCCCGGCCACGCGAGCGCGCTCGTCGAGCATCCGCTCGAGGCGTGCGAGCTGCGCGATCCCGAGCGCGCACGCGATGTCCGACAGTCGGTAGTTGAAGCCCAGCCGATCGTGGTCGAGCCAGCCCATGTCCGGCGCGCGGCCCTGATTGCGCTCGGAGTCGATGCGCTGCTTGAGCTCGGCCTCGGCGAGCGTGACCATCCCCCCCTCGCCGGTCGTCAGCTGCTTGTTGGCGTAGAAGCCGAATGCCGCCGGGTGCCCGCGCCCGCCGACGGCGACGCCGTCGCCGTACGCCGCGCCGAGCGCCTCACAAGCGTCCTCGACGATCGCGAGATCCTCCCTGCGGGCTAGCCGCTCGAACGCGGGCAGGTCGGCGGGATAGCCGAAGATGTGCACCGGCAGCAGCGCCCGTGTGCGCTGCGTGACCGCGGCCGCCGCCGCGTCCGGGTCGAGGTTGAGCGTCACCGGGTCGATGTCCGCGAACACCGGACGTGCACGCTCGTACAGCGCGGCGTTGGCGGATGCGACGAACGAAAAGGGGCTCGTCACCACCTCGTCGCCCGCTTCGACGCCGACGGCCCGCAGCGCGAGGTGCAGCCCCGCTGTGCCGCTGCTGACGGCGCTAGCCAGCGGCGCACCGACACGCGCGGCAAAGCCGCGCTCGAACTCCTCCACCCGCGGCCCGAGCGACAGCTGGCCCGAGCGCAGCACGGCCAGCACCGCCTGCTCCTCCTCCTCGCCGAGCACCGGCCGTGCGAGCGGGATCACCTGATCCGCATCGGTTCGCGCCTCGGCGAAGTCGCTCGCTTCGGCGCCCGCCGGCGCCACTACACCCTGCCGCTCGCCGCGTCCCCGGAGGGGGAACCGAGCGCCGACTCCGCCGCGGCCCGCCGCTTGCCCTGCATGCCGTACTCGAGCGAGTCGACCAGCGCGTCCCACGATGCCGCTATCAGGTTCTCCGCAACGCCGATCGAGCCCCACACGTCGTGCCCATCAGACGCGTCGATCAGGACGCGCGTGACAGCGCCGGTGCCCTTCGTCTCATCGAGGATCCGCACCTTGTAGTTGACGAGGTCGATGTCCTTCAGGTGCGGGTGGATCTCACCGATCGCATCGCGCAGCGCGCGGTCCAGCGCGTTCACGGGGCCGTTGCCCTCGGCGGTGCGCACGTAGCGCTCGCCGCCGAGCCAGATCTTGACCGTCGCCTCGGTATTGGCGCGCCCGTCGGCGTGCTTCTCGACGATCACGCGCCAGGACTCCAGGCGAAACAGCGGCTCGTACTCACCCGCCTCCTTGCGCAGCAACAGCTCGAACGAGCCGTCGGCGGCCTCGAACTGGAAGCCCTCGTGCTCGAGCTCCTTCACGCGCTCGACCACGCGCTGCGCGAGCTCCTCGTCGGCCGCAATTCCCGCCTGCTGAGCCTTCTCGACGATCGTGCCGCGGCCGGAGAGCTCGGAGATCAGCACGTCGCGGCCGTTGCCCACCACCGTCGGGTCGATGTGCTCGAAGGTCTGGGGCTCGGCGCGCACGCCCGCAGCGTGCAGCCCCGCCTTGTGCGCGAACGCGTGCTTGCCGACGTATGGCTGCGCCGGGTTGGGGGTGCGGTTGAGCAGCTCGTCCACGAAGTGCGCGGTCTCGGTCAGGCGCGCCAGCTGCTCCCGCGCGAGCAGCTCGACGCCCATCTTCAGCTGCAGGTCGGCGATGATCGTGATCAGGTTCGCGTTGCCGGTGCGCTCGCCGATGCCATTGACGGTGCCCTGCACCTGCGTGGCGCCGCATTCGACAGCGGTCAGCGTGTTCGCGACCGCGCAGCCGGAGTCGTCGTGGGTGTGAATGCCCAGGGGCGTGCCAGGCAGCGCTTCGCTGACCACCGCGAACGCCGTCCTTACATGCGGAGGCAGAGAGCCCCCGTTCGTGTCGCACAGCACGAGCCGCTCGGCGCCCGCGTCGGCGGCCACACGCAGGCAGTCCAGCGCGTACGCGGGGTCGAGCGCGAAGCCGTCGAAGAAGTGCTCGGCGTCGAGCAGCACGCGCTTGCCCGCGCCACGCAGGAACGCGACCGAGTCGGCGATCATCGCGAGGTTCTCCTCACGCGACACGCGCACGACCTTCTCCACGTGCAGCACCGACGCCTTGCCCACGATCGTGCACGCCGGCGCGAAGGACTCCGCCAGCACGCGTAGGCCCTCGTCCTGCTCGGCGCTGACCTCGCGCCGGCGCGTCATGCCGAAGGCGACGATCTCCGCATGGCGCAGCGTCTCGCCCGCGAGCAGCCCGAACAGCTCGAGCTCCTTCGGGTTCGACGAGGGGAAGCCGGCCTCGATCATGTCCACGCCGAGCTCGTCCAGCGCGTGCACGACGCGCAGCTTCTCTTCGGCCGTGAGTGTCAGGCCGCCTCCCCCCATGCCGTCGCGCAGGGTGGCGTCGTATAGCTGTATGTCGGCCATCCGGCTCCTAGCCCGCGGAGGCCGGCTGTGAGCCGACGGGCGCCTCGCCGGCGGGCGTCTCGAGGTCGACCGGGTGCACGGCGTCAAGCCACTCGCGGTAGCGCTCAGAGCGCCCGTGGATCGCGTCGTCGAAGGCCGCCTGCAGCACGCGCGTGATCTCGCCCGGCTTGCCGGTGCCGACCTTGTGGTTGTCCACCTCGCGCACCGGCACGATCTCGGCGGCGGTACCGGACAGGAACACCTCGTCGGCGAGGTACATCTCGGCGCGCGCGACGTTGCGCTCGACCACCTTGTAGCCGAGGTCCTGCGCGATCTGCATGACCGAGCGGCGCGTGATGCCGTCGAGGATCGAGTTGTGCTGCCCGGGTGTGGAGATCTCGCCGTCGCGCACGATGTAGATGTTCTCGCCGGTGCCCTCGCACACGTGGCCGTGGTCGTCGAGCAGGATCGCCTCTTCGTAGCCTGCCTTCACCGACTCGACCTTTGCGAGCACGCTGTTGAGGTACTGGCCGCTGGCCTTCGCGTGCGGGATCAGCGAGTCGGGGCTGATGCGCCGCCATGAGGAGGTCATCGCGCGCACGCCGTTGCGCATGCCCTCCTCGCCCAGGTACGTCGCCCACTCCCAGCACGCGATCGTCACGTCCACGGGCGCGTCCATAGGGTTCAGGCCCATCGAGCCATAGCCGCGGTAGGCGATCGGGCGGATGTAGCAGGAGCGCAGGCCGTTGCGCGCCACGAGCTCGAGCGTCGCCGCGCGCAGCTGCTCGTCGGAGAACGGCAGCTCCATGTAGAACAGCTCGGCCGAGCGGCGCAGGCGCTCGACGTGGTCGGTGTTGCGAAACACCGCCGGTCCGAGCACCGTGTCGTAGCAGCGCACGCCCTCGAAAACTCCCGTGCCGTAGTGCAGGCCGTGCGTCAGGACGTGGACCTTGGCGTCCTCCCAGGCGAGGAAATCTCCGTTCATCCAGATGAGGTCGGTCGGCTCCACGTTCATGCGTCTCCTATTTGACGTTTTCGAGCACTGTCCTGGTCGCCTGCTGCGTCCCCGCATCACCGCCCAGATCGGGCGTCCGCAAGCCCCTCGCGAGTGCCGCTTCAACGCCTGATTCTACAGCCGTGGCCTCGCTTTCCAAGCCGAGGCCGTGGCGCAGCATCAGCGCCGCCGAGAGGAACATAGCCAGCGGGTTGGCGACCCCCTGGCCGGCGATGTCCGGCGCGGAGCCGTGCACCGGCTCGAACACGCCGGGCCCAGCGCCTCCCAGCGACGCGCTCGGGAGCAGGCCGATCGAGCCGGTGAGCATCGCGGCCTCGTCGGAGAGGATGTCTCCGAACATGTTCTCGGTGACGATCGTGTCGAACTCGCGTGGCGCCGAGACGAGCTGCATGGCGGCGTTGTCGACGAGCACGTGCTCGAGCTCGACCTCGGGGAACTCCCGCGTGTGCAGCCGGCTGACGACCTCACGCCACAGCCGTGAGGTCTCGAGCACGTTGGCCTTGTCGACGCTCGTCACCTTCGGGTGCGGGGAGCGCCGCTTGGCGGCCTCGAAGGCGGTGCGGGCGATCCGCTCGATCTCCTCGCTGCTGTACGCGCACAGGTCCGAGGCCGTGGTCGCGGTGCGCGTCTTCTCGCCGAAGTAGATGCCGCCGGTCAGCTCACGCACGACCAGCAGGTCGGTGCCTTCGATCCGCTCGCGTCGCAGCGGCGAGGCGTCGTAGAGCGCCGGTAGCGGCTTGACGGGACGCAGGTTGGCGTACAGCCCGAGGCCCTTGCGCAGAGCGAGCAGGCCCTGCTCGGGGCGCGGCTTGCTCGGGTCGGTGGTGTCCCACTTGGGGCCACCGACGGCCGCCAGCAGCACCGCGTCGGCGTGCCTGCACGCGTCGAGCACGTCGTCTGTCAGCGCCACGCCTTCGACGTCGATCGACGCGCCGCCGAACAAGTACTCCTCGAACTCGAAGTCGCCGAGGGCTTCGAGCAGCTCGAGCGTAGGCTCCATGATCTCGGGGCCGATGCCGTCGCCGGGGAGGGTGACGATGCGGTATGCCACGGCGCGCGACGCTAGCAGGCGTTCGCTCCCCTGTGTCGCGCGCACCGTCCGCCCACAGACGGAGACACTCATAGATATTCCTTGACCCTGCTTATCGCGAGTCGCTATAGGTGCGCTGCCTGATTATCAGAACCACTCGATCAGCTGCACGCGGGGGCCGGGGATCAGCATCATTCGGCGTGTCGGCCTGCTGAGGCAGCATCACAGCAAAGGAGCTGATGGAACATGAAACGCATGACGCAAGCCGTCATCGTCGTGGCCGCGGCGATCGCGGGGATGGCGATGATCGCCGGGACCGCTTTGGCGGCCGCACCTGAATTCTTGGCGGAAGGCGGAAAATCGGCGGCGGGCACCGTCTTCACGTCGACCACCGGCGCCAGCAAACTCCAGCCCAAAGAAGGAGCGCTGGCGGTCGAATGCACGGCGGGCTCCTCGGAAGGCACGATCGCGGGCCTGAAAACGGTCGCCAAAGTGACCGTGAAGTTCACGGGCTGCAAGGAAAAAACCCTGAAAGGCGAATGCAAAAGCCCGGGTGCCGCGAAAGGCCAACTCATCACCGCGAAACTGGAGGGTGAGATCGGTCCGATCGAAGGCGGTTCCGGCGATGGCCTGAAGCTCGAACCGGAAGCCGAATCGGAAACGGAAGAATTCGTGACCGTTGAATGCCCCGCCGCCACAGTAAAAGTGACGGGGAGTCTGGTCGGGGAACTCGTGCGGACGCATGAACTATCGACGAAAAACGAACTCGTGTACAAACAGACGGCCGGCGTACAGGCCATCACGTCGTTTACGGGCACGGGCGAAAAAGACTTCCTCACGGCTGGCAGCTTTGGCCAGGCCGGTCTAGAAGCGACGCACAGCATCACCTTCTCGAAAGCAGTGGAACTCGGCGGGACCAAAGGCGCGGCCGAAGAACAGAAAATCTCGATCATCACCAATCCCAAGGCGGTCATGGGGAAGGAATGCCCGGAACGAGCAGGGCGCGTCATCTTCAAAGCGCTCGGGGAAGTATGTGAATACAAGGTGGAAAACAAAAATGCCGTCGAACCTGTCTACGTCGAAAAAGTGACACTGGCACAGGAAGTACAGTGCATTGGCGTTATCAACAATTGCCTCACTAAGATCACACCCGAAAACACTCCTCGATGTGACAAATCCCTCCGCGCCACCAAATTGGGACCGGGCGGGGTTTGCTACCTCCAACTGGAATACACCAAAAAACCCGGGACCCCCCCGGGCCTCACGAGCCTCACGGTGGAAACCAAATCCACGCCCGGCGGTGCAAAAAAGGAAGTGGGCACACTACAGACGGTCGAATGACGAAGCGGCGGCCCCGGGAGCACCAGACAATCGAGGTTGCTCCCTGACGCCTGCCAACGCGCCTGCGGCGTGAGGACGCCGCCACCACGGAGCGAAGACAATGCCGGCCTGGCGACTGCAAGGATGGAGTCACCAGGCCGGCCCGTCCGGCGAGGGGCCGCGGCCGTGATCAGCCCTACAGCGCCGTCGTCACCGGTCCGCTGCGCTCGAGGTCACGCTCGTAGTCCGTGATCGCGTCGTCCTGCTGGAGCGTCAGCGCGATGTCGTCGAGCCCGCCGAGAAGGCGGTGGCGGATCTCGTGGTCGATCTCGAACGGCACCTGACGGCCGGCGAAGCGGACCTCCTGCTCGCGCAGGTCGACCTGTCCGTGACCGGCGCGTGCGAGCGCTTTGCAGTCCTCGTCGGAAAGGACGATCGGGAGCAGCCCGATCTTGGTGCAGTTGGAGTAGAAGATGTCCGCGAAGGACGGCGCCACGATTGCCTGGAAGCCGTAGTCCTGTAGGCCCCACGGAGCGTGCTCGCGCGAGGAGCCACAGCCGAAGTTCTCGCCGGCAACGAGAATCGGGTTTGGCGGCAGGTCCCAGTCGGGTTCCTTGGCCCAGTCGTAGAACAGGAACTCTCCGAAGCCGGTGCGCTCGACCCGCTTCAGAAACTGCTTGGGCATGATCTGGTCGGTGTCCACGTCGGCACGGTCGAGGTGGCTGACAGGCCCGCTGATTGTCTCGATGGGTTCCATCATCTCTCCTGTTATGCGATGGTCACTGCAGCGGCCTGATCCCGCCGAAGACGGCCGCCTCGGCCCACTTGAAGTGCACTTCCGGCTCCACGAAGCCGGCGTCGGCGAGCCATTGCAGCTGCTCCTGGATGGTGTCGGGCTGGTCGTCGTCGCCGTCGGCGAGTAGCTCCCGCTCGACCTGCTCGTCGCCGCGGGCGCCGTGGTGGGCGTGCTCGGTGGCGATCGCGTTGGCGACCATCTGCTCGTCGAACAGGCCCGCGAGCGGCCCGGCGATCGCGACGAAGTCCATGTTCACGAACATCGCGCCGGGCTCGAGCAGCTCGCGGATCTCGGCGAACAGCGCGCGCTTGCGCGCGGCGGGCAGATGGTGGATGGCGTAGCCGGAGACCGCCGCATCGTAGGGCCCCGCGGGGAGCGCCTCACGCCACGCGGGGTTACGCAGATCGCCGCGCACAGCGAGCCAGCCCGCGCCGCCCGCGGCACCCAGCCGCTGCTCGGCGCGGGCGAGCATCGGCTCGGAGTAGTCCACGAGCACGGCCTCGGCCGACCGCTCGATGCCGCGCAGCAGTCGCGTCATCGCGCCGTCGCCGGCACCGATGTCGATGAACCGGCGCAGCGGCCTGTCACTGCGCTTGAAGAGCCGCTCGATCAGCGCTTCCTGCACGTCGAGCATCGGCAGCAGCTGCTTGCGCTCGGACAGGAACGTGTCGACCAGCTCGGGCTGCTGCCACGCCGCTCCCGGCGCAGCGCCACTCACTGCCACTCCCTGATGTCGACGAAGCGGCCCTCGATCGCGGCGGCGGCGGCCATCTGCGGCGACACGAGGTGCGTGCGCCCGCCGCGGCCCTGGCGCCCCTCGAAATTGCGATTCGACGTCGAGGCGCAGCGCTCTCCCGGCTCGAGGATGTCGGGGTTCATGCCGAGGCACATCGAGCAACCGGCGACGCGCCAGTCAAAGCCGGCGTCGCGGAAGACCCGGTCCAGGCCCTCCGCCTCGGCCTGCGCCTTGACCTGCTGGGAGCCGGGCACGACCATCGCGTTGACCGACGGCGAGACGTGCCTGCCGGCCACCACCGCGGCGGCGGCGCGCAGGTCACCGATGCGCGAGTTCGTGCATGAGCCGATGAACACGCGGTCCACGGCGATCTGCTCGATCGGCGTGCCCGGCTCGAGCGCCATGTAGTGCAGCGCGCGTTCGGTCGCCTCGCGGTCGGCGGTGCTGTCGAACTCCTCGGGCGCAGGCACGCGCTCGGTGACGGCGCGCACCATCCCCGGGTTCGTGCCCCAGGTCACCTGCGGCGAGATCGCGCTCGCGTCGATCACGACCTCTGTGTCGAAGTCAGCGCCCTCGTCGGTGACCAGCTCGCGCCAGCGCTCGATCGCGGCATCGAGCTCGGCGCCCTGGGGCGCGCCCGGGCGCGGCGTGCCTGCACGCTCGGGGTCGCGGAACCACGCGAAGGTGGTCTCGTCGGGGGCGATCATGCCGGCGCGCCCGCCGCCCTCGATCGTCATGTTGCAGACGGTCATGCGCCCCTCCATCGACAGCGCCTCGATCGCGGGCCCGGCGTACTCGACGGCGTGGCCCGTCAGCCCGCCGACGCCGAGCTGACCGAGCGTGCCGAGGATCAGGTCCTTGGCGGTGACGCCGAAGCCGAGCTCGCCCTCGTAGCGGATTCGCATCGAGCGCGGCTTGCTCTGCACCATGCACTGCGTGGCGAGCACGTGCTCGACCTCAGAGGTGCCGATGCCGAACGCGAGCGCGCCGAAGGCGCCGTGCGTTGAGGTGTGCGAGTCGCCGCACACGATCGTCATCCCGGGCTGGGTGACGCCGAGCTCGGGGCCGATCACGTGCACGATCCCCTGGCGGTCGGAGCCGAGCGAGTACACGGGCACGCCGAACTCCTCGCAGTTGCGCTCGAGCGTTTCGACCTGCACGCGCGAGAGCTCGTCCTTGATGCGCGCGGCGACGGGCGTGCCGTCGGTCGGCGTGTTGTGGTCGGCGGTCGCCAGCGTGCGGTCGGGGCGGCGCACGGTGCGCCCGGCGAGGCGCAGCCCGTCGAAGGCCTGCGGGCTGGTGACCTCGTGCACGAGGTGCAGGTCGATGTAGAGGAGACCCGATTCGCTTCCCCCCACTTCGTGGGACTCCCAGATCTTCTCGAACAGCGTCTTGGGCATGGTCATCGGTCCTCGTGCTCGTGGGTTGTGAAGTCTTTCTTCATCTAGCTGCGCCTCAATCCCGCGGAGACGACCGCCAGGAACCGGGCGTCCGCGTCGTGCGCTCTGGGATTCTCGAAGTGGTGTGGCAGGTCGGCGTCGAAGGTCACGCAGTCGCCGGCGTCGAGCACGTAGCGCTGCCCGTCACAGACGAGCACGACGGAGCCCGTCTCGACGAGCGCCGTCTCGCGGCTGCCGGGCTCGTGCATCGGCGGGTCGTCGGCTGCGCCGGTTGCACCGCCGGGTGCAAGCGTGTGGCGCGATATCTCCGCCCGCTGGCCTGGCTGTGAGGAGGTCAGCACCTCGAAGCCGTGGCCCCGTCGCTTGTTGCCACCGCGCGTGCGCTCACCGGCGCGCACGACCGTTACTGAGTCGCCCTCGTCGAGGCGCAGCAGCTGGGACAGGCGCAGATCGAGGCCGGCTGCGATCCGCGAGGCGACGGTCAGCGTCGGGCTCGTCTCGCCGCGCTCAACCTGCGAGAGCATCGGTGCACTGACGCCGCTGCGGGCGGCGAGGTCGCGCAGAGACAGGTCTGAGGCCTCGCGCAGCGCCTTCACACGGGAGCCGATGACGGCCGGGTCGAGCGGGTCGTTCGCGCTCGACGACGAGGCGTCGACCGGCTGCAAAGGCGGGCGAGGCTCCGCTCGCTCGAGCGATGAGCGCTTCGTTGCTGGCGTCATACGGGTGTACGTTATCACGGACGCGCGTACGCGACGAAGCTAGGGGTGCGCGCCGGCTTCTTCCAGCTGCTTCTTCAGTTCCTGGTTTTCGCGTTCGGTGTTGCGCAGGTTCGTTTCAGCTTCGGTCCTGCGTTCTTCGTTCGCCTGGTTCGCCGGCGACGGCGTCTGCGTCACGGTGTTCGAGGTGACGGTGTTCGTCTGCGTCACGATCTTGGGCACTGTGGTCGTGGTGGTGACGGTGTGGGTGACCGGTGATTCGTGCCCGCTCTTTTCGGACGCCGTTTCGCCCTTGTGGCCGATGGCGTATCCCACGATTCCGCCGACGACGAGCGCGAGCAGTGCGGCGATGATCGCGGCCCACGGATTCCCCCACCAGCGATCCTCGGGTGGGAGCGCCGGCGGCACCCGTTCCCCGGCGTAAACAGGCGCCTGCGCTGGCGCGGCACGCGGCTGTCTCGGCGGCGGCGCGTCCAGACGTTCAGTCGGCCGGGTCGGCGGCGATGGAGGCCGCGGCGGCCGCGGGGGCTCTTCACCGTCCATTCGCTAGCCCGCGGCCGTCTCGGGCAGCCCGATCGCATCGTCCGCGCGCGAACGCGCGACAGCGACCGACAGCGCGCGTACATACGCACGCGCGGCCGCGTCGATGATGTCCGTCGAAACGCCCTGCCCGGCGCCGGTGGAGCCTTCGACCTCGAGCACGACGGAGACCTCGCCGAGCGCGTCCTGGCCCTCGGTGACGGCGCCGATCGTGAAGTCGCTGAGCGTCGGCGTCGTGGCGGTCGCGGCGTTGATCGCCTGGAAGACCGCGTCGATCGGACCGTCGCCGGTGAACGAGCCCTTGGCGGAGGAGCCGTCGGGGAGCGTCACCGATACGCGCGCGTGCGGCGGGCGCAGCGAGGAGGCGTCGACCTCGAAGGACTCCAGCGCATAGCCGGTCACCTCCTCGCGCAGCTCGTCGGTGACGAGCGCCTCGAGATCCATCGCCGTCACCTGCTTCTTGCGGTCGGCGATCTCCTTGAAGCGCTTGAAGGCTGTGTTCAGCGCCTGCCCGTCGATCTCGAAGCCCATCTCCTTCAGCGCCTGGCTGAGCGCGTGACGGCCGGAGTGCTTGCCGAGCACGATCGAGTTGCTGCGCAGGCCGACGGTCGTCGCGTCCATGATCTCGTAGGTGGTGCGCTCCTTCAGCACACCGTCCTGGTGGATGCCGGACTCGTGCGCGAACGCGTTGCGCCCGACGATCGCCTTGTTCGGCTGCACCTGGTAGCCGGTAAGACGGGAGACC
>Ga0210388_10001508_pt1 | contig 18334 bp, 15 predicted proteins | sample IncBWC19OmetaG_FD_155485 | JGI IMG/M metagenome (GOLD analysis project Ga0210388, IMG submission 155485) | Forest soil microbial communities from Barre Woods Harvard Forest LTER site, Petersham, Massachusetts, United States - Inc-BW-C-19-O ... | reverse complement strand
CGAAATGCCCATGCCTTGCGCATCGCCAAGCGATTCGCCGCTCAACTTGATCAGGATGCGGGAAAATTTTGGTTTTGTGGTCTTGGTCATGGAAGGAAAGGCGCGCGCAACATCCAGAAATTTTTAGCAGCCGGATGCCCGAAGGTCAAACCAAAGACACTTGCATTTGCGCATTCCCGGCGTAAAGTTCACAGCATGAAAGTAACGGATAAAAGCCGGAATAAAATTGTCAAGCCCACGCGGGGCAAAAAGGTTTTGGCTACGCTCCTGCGCGGCGGAAAGATTAAAGGCCGGACGCAGAACTGGCTGCAATTTACGCGGGGCGCGGCATGATTTTGGTGGACACCAGTGTCATTGCGGACATCTTCACGCAAGACCCTGAATGGTTTGACTGGTCAAGCGAACAACTGGAATTTTACGGCAACCGGGGAGCGCTCGCCTACGACGCCGTCATCTTTGCCGAACTCGCCGTCAAGTTCGATACGCAAAAGGAACTCGAACAACGCCTCGCCGCCTTCATCTGCCTGCTGCTGCCGCTGAATGCCGCGTTTCAGGCCGGCAAGGCATTTGAAAAATACCGGCGCGCCGGCGGACGCAAGGCGCGGCCGCTTCCAGATTTTTTTATCGGCGCACACGCTTACGTTGCGCAACTGCAGTTGCTCACCCGCGACCCGCGCCGGGTCCGCAGCTTCTTTCCGTCCGTACGGTTGATTACCCCGTAATGGCGATCAGCCATAAAATGGCATTTACTTAATTGTCCCAGTGACCCAGACGGGTATCGCTTTCTTCTAATTTAGCAGTTAGGTGTCATTTCAACTCCGCCGCGATTTGTTCGCCGAGTTGCGCGGCCTCGGCGACAGGGCGTCTGGCTTCGCCGCGTTTTACCGTTTCATCGCGAAAGGAAATCGCCTTGAGGGAAATCTTATCGCCGGTAATCTCCGCATGCGCGCCGACGGGACTTTGGCAGCCGCCGCCCATGCCGCGCAAAAATGCGCGCTCCGCCGTCACCGCATGGAACGTGTTAAAATGGTTCAGTCGCTCGACGATTTTCAGGATGCGTTCATCATCCGCCCGCGTCTCAATGCCGATGGCCCCCTGCCCCACGCAGGGCAGCATTTCCTCCAGCGTCAGCACGGTGGCCAGCAAGCCGTCCGGCACGGCATCGCCCTTGATGGTGCCATCGGCGTTGATGTCAAAGTTCAATCGCTTCATGCCCGCGAGCGCGAGGACGGTGGCGTCCAGTTCGCCGCGTTCGGCGACCTTTTGCATGCGGGTGGCCACGTTGCCGCGGATCTCAACGATTTTAAAATCCGGCCGCAACGCGAGCAGTGACTGTTTGCGCCGTGTGCTGCTGGTGGCGATGGTGATGCCTTTCGGAAAATCTTTTAGCGCCATGTGCGGCTTGAATCCGCGCAACTCGCTTTGGCCCGGGCTCCAATCGGCGGAATCCGCCGCCGTCTCCTTTTGCTTTTTTAAAAACGCGGCGTCGCGATAGATCAAAACATCGCGCACATCCTCGCGTTTCGGCGTGGCGGCGAGGATCAAACCGGATGGCAGGTCCGTGGGCAAATCTTTCAAGCTGTGCACGGCGAGGTCGGCCTGGCCCTTGACCAGCGCCACTTCGAGTTCCTTGGTGAACAGTCCTTTCGGCAATGATTCGGCCTGGTCGCCTTTCTTGGCCATGGAAGCCTTCTGCAACTTGTCGCCGGTGGTCTTGATGATCTTCAGCTCGAACCGCAGCCGGGGAAACGCGGCGCGACACATGGCGGCGATCAGGTTGGACTGCGCCAGCGCCAGCGCGCTGCCCCGCGTGCAGATGATGATGGGTCGTTCAGCGGCCATAAGTTGACTTCGCTTCCAGCATCCCACGGAATCGCGCGGTTGAAAAGGAAACAGCATCAACCGAAATTGCCTTTGTCATCGCAATTATTGTTGCGCTGGAATTAATGAAACGGCGGCGACGTCATCGTCATCGTCGTGGTCGTGGTCATCGTACAAAATCGTTACCAATGGGCTTTGAACTGATGAGTTATATTGTGATTTAAATGACATCTACCCGCATTGACGCCATGCAATGCGGGTAGATGTATTTTATAGATCGGCGGTTGATTTGTCGAGCCTGTAATCCAGAGCAGTCAACTCGACTCGCGGAAAACCTCGGGGGAAAATGTGAAACAGAAGAAAATTAGAAAAGAATCAATTGATTTTGCCGCCATCCGTAAAATTATTTAACCTTCGCGCATGGATGTCCGCCGGGACCAACTGCTCGCGCCGCTGAAACGTGTTTTCGGCTTTGATTCGTTCCGTCCTTTGCAGGAGGAGATCATCCGCGACTCGCTCGCCGGCAAAGACGTCTTCGCCGTGCTGCCGACCGGCGGTGGCAAGTCGCTTTGCTTCCAACTGCCCGCGTTGGTCCGCCCGGGGCTGACCGTCGTGGTATCGCCGCTGATCGCGTTGATGAAAGACCAGGTGGATGCCCTGCAAGCCGCAGGCGTCGCGGCCACGTTCCTGAATTCGTCGCTCGAAACCGGCGAATCCCGTCCGCGCCTGCGCGGCCTGCACAATGGTGAATTCAAGCTCCTCTATGTCGCACCTGAACGCTTGATGCTCTCCGGCTTCATCGAGGATCTGCAAAAATGGAATGTGAACCTTTTCGCGATCGACGAGGCGCATTGCGTCAGCGAATGGGGCCATGACTTCCGGCCGGAGTATCGCCAGCTTTCGACGTTGCGCGGAAAATTTCCCGGCATCCCGCTCATGGCGCTTACGGCCACCGCCACGGAACGCGTGCGCGCCGACATCGTCACTCAGTTGCACCTGAAAAGTCCCGCGTGCTACGTCGCGAGTTTCAACCGGCCAAACCTGACGTATCGTGTCGCGGCCAAATCCGGTTCCTACGAGCAAATCGTCTCCTTCATCCAGCAACGTAAAGGCGAGGGCGGCATCATCTACTGCCAGGCGCGAAAGACGACCGAAGATCTCGCGCGGAAATTGAGCGCAGACGGCATTCCCGCCCTGCCCTATCATGCCGGACTCGAAGGCGACGAACGTTCGCGCAACCAGGAAAAGTTTTTGCGCGACGAGACGCGCGTCGTCTGCGCCACCATCGCGTTCGGCATGGGCATCAACAAGCCAAACGTCCGCTTCGTCATCCACTACGACCTGCCGAAAAACATCGAGGGCTACTATCAGGAAACCGGCCGCGCGGGCCGCGACGGCCTGCCCGGCGAATGCCTGTTGATGTTCAGCGCCGGCGACCGCGTGAAGCAGATGCGGTTCATTGACGAGAAGCCGAATCCGCAGGAGCGCGAAACCGCCCGCGCGCAACTTGAACAGATGATCCACTACGCGGAGATCGGTGGTTGCCGTCGGGAATTTCTGCTCGGGTATTTTGGCGAAAAACACGGCGAACAAAATTGCGCCGGGTGCGACAACTGCCTTTCACCTCGCGCCACGTTTGACGGCACGCTGGCGGCGCAAAAATTTTTGTCCTGCGTCTATCGTATCCGCGAGAAAAGCGGTTTCGGCGTCGGTATCAATCACATCATCGAAGTCCTCACCGGGGCGGAGACCGAGAAAGTCCGCAAGTTCGGTCATCACGAACTTTCCACTTACAATATCGGCGGCGAACACACGCGCGCCGAGTGGGGCGCGATCGGGCGAGAACTCGTCCGCCTCGGGCTGCTGTTCCAGAACACGGAAAAATTCAGCACCGTCGAAATCACCGATGCCGGGCGCGCCGCGCTCAAGGCCCGGCAGAAAATCACGCTCACCAAACCCGTCGCGCCGTCCGAAACGCCCACGCATCGCGCCGGTGAAATCGCCTGCGACGAAGTGCTGTTCGACCGGCTCCGCGCGCGGCGCAAACAGCTCGCCGACGAACGAGCCGTGCCGTCCTACATCGTTTTCTCGGACGTGGCGCTGCGACAGATGGCGCGTTTTTATCCGGCGAGCGATGCGGAGTTTTCCCGCATCAGCGGCGTCGGTGAGAAGAAGCTGCGCGAGTTTGGAGAAATTTTTCTTGGCGAAATCACCGCGCACCTCCAGACCAACGCGCGCCAGATTTTTGCAGATGATTCCTTCAGCGAACCCGTCGCCTTCAAGCCGCGACGCGGCACATTGAACGATACGGCTCGCGAGACGCTGGATTTTTTCCGGAGGGGAAAAACCATTTCACAGATCGCCAAGCTTCGCGGCTTGAAGGACGGCACGATTTGCAGTCATCTGGAAGAGGCCATTCTGGCCGGCGAAAACCTGGACGTGGATTCGCTGGTGGGTCCGGCGGCGCAAAAAGAAATTGCCGCAGCCTTTCAGAAGCGCGGCTTCGGGAATCTTGGCGGGGTGGTGGAATCGCTGGGCGGCAAGTACGATTACGGCCAGTGCCGCCTGGTCCGCGCTGCGTTGCAGTCCGGCCGGGCCGCGTGAACCACCAGCGACGCAAATCCAACTCGCTTTTTTTCGTTGCGAACTTTATTTTTGACGGATGTCTGTGACAGAAAATTTTTTGGCGCATCCCGATCAATTTGTCCGCCGCCACATCGGCCCGAACGAGGCCGAAACCCGCGAAATGCTCGCGCTGCTTGGCCGGAAAAACCTGGATGAATTGATTGACGCCGCGGTTCCCCAAAAAATCCGGCAGCCGAAGAAGTTGAACCTGCCCGCAGCACGCAGCGAATTTGAGGCGCTCGCCGAATTGCGCCGGGTGGCCTCGGAAAACAAGGTTTTCCGCTCGTTCATCGGCCAAGGGTACTACGATTGCATCACGCCGCCGGTCATCCAGCGCAGCGTGTTGGAAAATCCTGGCTGGTACACGCAATATACGCCGTATCAGGCGGAGATTTCGCAGGGCCGGCTGGAATCGCTGCTGAATTTTCAGACGATGGTTTCGGAACTGACCGCGCTCGACATCGCCAACGCCTCGATGCTCGATGAAGCCACCGCCGCCGCTGAGGCGATGATGATGAGCCACCGTTTCAAAGGCTCGGACACGCGGAACGTCTTTTTCATCTCGGAAAATTGTCATCCGCAGAACATCGAAGTCGTCCGCACGCGCGCGAACGCGCTCGGGGTGGAAACGATTGTCGGCAACCATGAAACCTTTGCGTTCAGTGACCAGGTTTTTGGTGCGCTCGTGCAATATCCCGACACCTTCGGGGCGATTCATGATTATTCCGGTTTCGCCGAGAAGGCCCATGCCGCCGGTGCGATGCTGACCGTCGCCACGGATTTGCTGGCGCTCACGCTCATCAAACCGCCGGGCGAATTCGGCGCGGACATCGCGGTGGGCAGCGCGCAACGCTTCGGCGTGCCGCTGGGTTATGGCGGGCCGCATGCGGGATTTTTTGCGACGCGCGATGAGTTCAAGCGCCAGATGCCGGGGCGCATCGTCGGCGTGTCCAAAGATACGCGCGGCAAGCCGGCGTTACGGCTTGCACTCGGCACGCGCGAGCAACATATCCGACGTGAGAAGGCCACGAGCAATATCTGTACGGCGCAGGCGCTGCTTGCAAACATGGCGGCCCTCTATGCGTGTTACCATGGCGCGGATGGATTAAAAAAAATTGCGGAGCGGGTTCATGCGCTCGCGCAAATTCTTGCCGCCGGCCTGGAAAAAATCGGGTGCAAAGTCACTGCGAAAAACTTCTTCGACACGATTTGTATCGAAGCAAAGTCTTCTGCTGAAATTTTGAAAATCGCGGAAACGTATCAGTTCAATTTCCGGCAAATCAGCATCAACCAGATTGGAATTTCGCTTGATGAAGTTGCGTGTCCGATCGGCGTCACAAAAATCTGGCAGGTTTTCAACGGCGGTAAGCCGGTGGATTTTGCTTTCACGGATTTTTCAGCCAGATCATCCGTGGCCAATCGCGAATCAAAATTTCTCGCACACAAGGTTTTCGATGCGTATCACAGCGAAACCGAGATGCTGCGCTATATCAAGCGGCTGGAATCGCGCGATCTTTCGCTCACGGCTTCGATGATTCCGCTGGGTTCATGCACGATGAAGTTGAACGCCGCGGCGGAGATGTTTCCCGTGTCGTGGCCGGAGTTTGCGAAGATCCATCCGTTCGCGCCGCTCAGCCAGTCGCGCGGTTATCAGATTCTTTTCCAGAACCTCGAGGATTGGCTGGAGGAATGCACCGGTTTCGCCGGTATTTCATTGCAACCGAACGCCGGGTCGCAGGGCGAATACGCGGGGCTGCTCGTCATCCGTGCGTATCATGAATCGCGCGGCGAGAAGCACCGCAATGTCTGTCTCATTCCCACTTCCGCGCATGGCACGAATCCCGCCAGCGCCGCGATGGCCGGCATGAAAATCGTCGCCGTCGCGTGCGACACGAATGGCAACATTGACGTGGCCGATCTCAAGGCCAAGGCGGAAGCGCATAAAAACGATCTATCCTGCCTGATGGTGACGTATCCGAGCACGCACGGCGTGTTTGAGGAAACCATCCGGGAGATCTGCGAAATCATCCATGCCAATGGCGGCCAGGTTTACATGGACGGTGCGAACATGAATGCGCAGGTCGGTTTGACCTCGCCCGGGTTCATCGGCGCGGACGTTTGCCATCTGAATTTGCACAAGACGTTTTGCATCCCGCACGGCGGCGGCGGTCCCGGCGTGGGGCCCATCGGCGTCGCAAAACATCTGGTGCCATTTTTGCCGAGCCATCCGGTATTCACCGACCGGCTGGTTGAAGATCATTCCAAAAAGCATATCGGTCCGGTGAGCGCCGCACCGTGGGGCAGCGCGAGCATCCTGCCGATTTCGTGGATGTACATCGCCATGATGGGCCCGGATGGACTGACCGAGGCGACGAAATACGCCATCCTCAACGCCAATTATATCTCCAAGCGGCTGGAAAATTATTTCCCGACGCTGTACCGGAGCAACAACCTCGTGGCGCACGAATGCATCCTCGATCTGCGTGCGTTCCACGCCACCACCGCCGAAGATGTGGCGAAACGGCTGATGGATTACGGCTTTCACGCGCCCACGCTTTCGTGGCCCGTTGCCGGCACGTTGATGGTGGAACCGACCGAAAGCGAATCCAAATACGAGCTCGACCGTTTCTGCGACGCGATGATTTCCATCCACGCGGAAATGACGGCGATTGAAAACGGCACGGCGGATGCAAAAAACAATTTATTGAAAAACGCGCCGCATACCGCCGATCAGATCGCCAGCGATGGTTGGAATCGTCCGTATTCGCGTGAACAAGCGGCGTTTCCGGCGAAGAGCCTGCACGACTATAAATTCTGGCCCCACGTCAGCCGCGTGGACAACGTGTTTGGCGACCGCAATCCGGTTTGTTCGTGTGTGGGGATGGAAAATTACTCGTAGCCACAGTTTCACAGAGGTGAAACACAGATTAGTTTCAACGCAAAGGCGCAGAGCCGAAGCGTGAGTTTTCTCGCAGCCGGAACCGCCCGGTCTTCATGGGTAAAAGACCCCATTCCACCATCTGGTAATTTGATTTACCTTGCTCGTACATGGAACAGAAAACTTCTCTCACCAACGGAATCGGTTACGAACCGGTTTTTCAGCACTTCCCCCTTTATAAGGATATATTAGCGGCGAAAGAGGATGCGTATGAGCGACCTGATACCGAAGTCTTACGCTGCCCCGGTGAGCGATTAAATGCGGGCGAAATTGAGACGGATCAGGCGGGCGCGCTTGATCAAAGGATAAAATTCATTCTCCAGGATTGTCTGACGGGCAGGTTCATGCGCTGCGATTCCATGTGGTCGGATGACATGGATGAGGCCCTGAATTTTTTGTCAGCGCCCCGGGCCGTTTTTTACGGCATGAAGGAACTCAAGGCGGAATTCCACCTGCTGCAAATCGGTCACGCCGGGATCATGGCCACCTCCACCATCAATCCGGGATTGCTTAGATGGACCAAAGCTCCGCGAGCCGCCCACGTGGCCGAAGAGGTCAAGGTCGCGAGGAAGTTGCCGGCTCGTTTGGTACCGGAAGTTTTGCCGAAGCCAGTTCTGACTTTGAAGACACGCATGGCACTTCATAAGTTCACGCCCTAAGTGCGAGCCGCACGGGCTAATTCCTTCAACCACGGATGGGCACGAGCAAGCCTGAGTTTTAAGTTTTTAGTGCTTAATTTTTAGTTATTCAAACGGTACCCCCCGCCCCTTGCGACGGAACGTCGCAGGCACTCTTGCCTTCGGTTAAAAATCCAGGGGCTGCATGTGGAAAATCTTCCCGGGTTTAAACCACGGATGGATACGGACCCATACGGAAATAGCGAATTACAAGCATTGGAAAGGTAGAATTACACCGCGTGACAATTCACGCGAAGCTGCTAGATTGATTCCGATGAAGATAGTGCAAACATTTCCGCCCTCGGTGCCTATCTGGGTTGACCCGGAACGCTTGAGCGGCGCGCCCTGCTTCAAAGGCACGCGCGTACCGGTGGACAGCCTCTTCACCAATCTCGAAAGCGGCTTGAGCCTCGACGAATACCTTGAGTGCTTTCCCGACGTGACGCGCGCGCAGGCCGTGGCCGTTTTGGAATACGCGCACAAGGCCGCGTTGCATGCTGCATGAAAATCCTGCTGGATGCCTGCGTCCCGCGACCGCTCCGAAATTTTCTTCCCGTTCACACCGTCCGCACCGCCCAGGAAATGGGCTGGGGCAAACTAAAAAACGGTGATCTACTGAAGGCTGCGGAGACGGAATTCGACGCTTTTCTCACCAGTGACCAAAGCCTCAAATATCAGCAGAACATTGCCGGACGAAAACTTGCAGTCCTCATTCTACCGACCAATGACTGGCCTGCGCTTAAGCAAATGGGAGATAAGATTGCCAAGGCTGCCAACCTGCTCAAACCTGGTGATTTTGTGGAACTGCCGCGGGACTGACCAGCCACGGATTTTAATAGATGAAACATAGGTGAGTTTCAGTGCAGAGATGCAGAAGTGCGGAAAAAACTAAAAAATCTCGCCGCGATCACCCATTGCTGTTTCAACAGCAAGGTGAATACTCATTCATATAAACAAAGGATTCTTAAAGTAGAACTCTCCGGAGACCGCTTTAAGAATGGAACATTCCCCAAAATCCGCCTTGAAGGCAAATGGCTTGCCGCTTCTGGATTCCATCCGAACGGCGTCGCTATCATAACCCAGACCGGCCCGGGAGAACTTCTATTGCATTTCACAACCTTGTCACTATCAAATAGACAGACGACTAAACCACGATTAAAAATTTAATTGCCCTACCACTCACGACTCCTCATCCCGGCCCTCCTCCTTTAGCAAGAGGGAGAAAATTTGCACGGTTCGGGGGTTTTGCGGGTGCCTGTGCGGCTCGCACTTCTGTGCCTTTGCGTCTTGACGGTTTTAATCACTTACGGGCGCGGAAACAGGTGGCGAGGTGGTCGTCCACCATGCCGGTGGCTTGCATGAAGGCGTAGCAGATGGTGGGGCCGACGAAACGGAAGCCGCGCTTTTTCAAATCGCGGCTCATGGCGTCCGCTTCCGCGGTGCGGGCGGGGATATCGCCCATTCCGCGACGACGGTTCTGCAGCGATTTGCCGACGACGAACTGCCAGATATAGCGGTCGAAGGTGCCGAATTCCTTGCGGACGGCCAGATACGCCTGCGCATTGGCGATGGTGGCGCGGATCTTCAGGCGGTTGCGCACGATGCCGGCATCGGCCATGAGCCGGGCAAAATCTTTTTCGCCGAACCGGGCGATTTTTGTGGCGTTCCAATTGGCAAAAGCGCGCCGGTAATTTTCGCGTTTGCGAAGGATGGTGATCCAGCTCAGGCCGGCCTGCGCGCCTTCGAGGTTGAGCATCTCGAACAGGTGGCGGTCGTCGTGCGAGGGCACGCCCCACTCGTCATCGTGGTAGGCGATGTAGAGCGGGTCGTCCCCGGCCCATGGGCATCGTAATTTCATGGCGACAGATTGGTGCGCAGAATCAATTTTTTCAATGAGTTGTTTTATCCGATGTGATTACGCAGGGCTTTTGGATGGCATAATTAAAGCAAACAATGATTACTTTTACTATTGACTAAATTTACATTGTTGGCTGTAGTGGGGCGGGAAATGAGTTGATGGGGTGCCGAGCCGTACGGGCGCACCAACCTGGTGCGAGGCATCGGAATTTCCGATTGGCAATTGCCAATTACGGATTTGCGGATTGTTCTTTGACATTTTAGAAATGAGAAGGCCGAATGGCCGAGGCAGAGCGGCAGCTCTGCCCTACCGGGGACTTTAGCTGGCAGGCCATTCACAACCCAAGCGAATCAAACCGAATCCGACCAAATCCAACCAAAATCGAGGTGAGGGGCGATAGTTGAGGGTTGATGGTTTTTAGGGCGAAGCGGCTCTATAGGCAGGAAGATTCTTCGGTTCATAGACCTGGGCTCCGGAAAATGGGATGCGAATATGAAAATTACGAAACGAACCCACTTTTTTATCTGAAATGCCAATGAAAGTGCATAAGTGTCCAAAAAAACGAACCCAATTTTAAGCCAAACGAACCCAATTTTCAGGGTGAATCAAGCCAAATTCGACCCGCTTTCTCCCGTATGCGGGATACGGCGCGACCAGCCAAATCCAACCCAATCCAACCGAATCAAGGTAAATCAAACCAAACATGTGACCTGTTACGAGGTCTAAAATCCAAAGTCGAAGGACGAGGGACAAGAACGAAGACGAGGAGGAAAGAAGACAGCACGGCAGCTCTGCCCCTGCGGGGATTTTAGGTGGGCGACCAGTTTGATTGAAATAATGGCCCGTGCGGCTCGCACAGGATGCGGATTGGCTTTTGGCCTTCATTGTGCGACTGTACGGCGCGGCTTCCGGAGGCGGGGCCATACAATTCAATAATGCAACTTTCACCACAACTATATCTTCCGATGTCGCGCGCGGACATGACGGCGCGCGGCTGGGATGAGCTCGATGTGCTGCTCGTCACGGGCGATGCGTACATTGATCATGCGTCGTTCGGCGCAGCGGTGATCGGGCGGGTGCTGGAGGCGGACGGGTTCCGCGTGGGCATCATCTCGCAGCCGGACTGGCGCAATCCGGAGTCGCTGAAGTTGCTGGGACGGCCGAAGCTGTTCTGCGGCGTCACGGCGGGCAACCTGGATTCGATGGTGTCCAATTACACGGCGGCGCGGCACAAGCGGCGCGAGGACGATTACACGGAGGGCGGCGTGACGGGCAAACGTCCGAACCACGCGGCGGTGGTGTATTCGCAGTTGTGCAAGCGGGTGTTCCCTGGTTTGCCGGTGGTATTGGGCGGCGTGGAGGCGAGCCTGCGGCGCGTGGCGCATTACGATTATTGGTCGGACGGGTTCAAGCCGTCCATTTTGCTCGATGCGAAGGCGGACGTGCTGGTCTTCGGCATGGGCGAACGCTCAGTGCGCGAGATCGCAGCGCGGTTGAAGGATGGCAAGGACCTTATAGGTGTCCGCGGCACGGCGCGGTTGCTCGGGGGCAAGGCAACGGCGGCGATGGATTTTAGCAAACATCTGGAATTGCCGAGCTACGACGCGCTGTTGCAGGACAAGAAGCTGCTCGTGCCAATCACGAAGATCGTGGAGCGCGAACAAAGCCCGTTCAACGGGCGGCCGATGTTCCAGCGGCATGGCGACCGTTGCGTGGTGATCGAACCGCCGGCGTTTCCGCTGAAGAGCGCGGAACTGGATGCACTTTATGATCTTCCGTTCACGCGCCGGCCGCATCCGGCTTATCGCGGGACGATCCCGGCGTTCACGATGATCAAGGATTCGATCACGGTGGTGCGGGGTTGTCCGGCGGGCTGCACGTTCTGCGGTATCGGCGTGCACCAGGGAAAATTTCTGACGAGCCGCAGCGAAAATTCTGTGTTGAAGGAAATCCGGCAGATGACGGCGCAGCCGGATTTTCGCGGCACGATTTCGGACCTGGGCGGGCCGACGGCGAATCTTTACGGCTGCGAAAACGACGTGGAGGAGGCGTGCAAGGTCTGCCGCCGGCCGAGTTGTTTTCATCCGACGATCTGCACGAAGTTCCACATCGAGAGCGCACCGGCGATCGATTTGATGCGCGCGGCGCGCGGGGAGGAAAAAGTGAAGCATGTGCATGTGCAATCGGGCATCCGCATGGACGTGGCGTTTCGCCAGCCGGATTATCTGAAGGAACTGATCCATCACCATGTGTCCGGCCACCTGAAGGTCGCACCGGAACATCTGCATGCGGATGTGCTGAAGAAGATGCGCAAACCGGCGGGGTTGTTCGAGGAGTTCCAGACGATGTTCCGCGAGGAGAGCAAGGCGGCGGGCAAGGAGCAGTATCTGGTGCCGTATTTCATCTCGAGTTTCCCCGGTTGCGGCGACAAGGAGATGACGGCGGTGGAAACATTTTTGAACAAGTCGAAGTGGAACCTGCAACAGGTGCAGGATTTCATTCCCCTGCCCTTGATGCCGGCGACGGCGATGTACGTGAGCGGTTTGGACTACGACACGCTCCAGCCAATCACCGTGGCGCGCGGCGCGGGTGACCGTTATCGCCAGCGGCAGGCGTTGCTGAATCCGCATCTTCGCAAGGCGACGCAAGGCGCGCGGCGGAATTTTCCGAAACGGGAAGAAAATCCGATGAATACCGTCGAGACCGCGGAGGAAGAAGCCGCGCCGAATTGGTGAGCCAAAACCTCTGCGCGGTTATTGTAATTTGGCCTTGATGGCGGCGAGTTCCGCATTTGGATCGTCGGCAAAGTGCGGGAGCTGGTTCGCACGGTGATACCAATAGCGCGCATTGCCCGGGTCGCCCTCGATCTTATGCAGCACGGCATGGATCCAAGCCGCGGTGTCGTCGTCCTCGTAGTGCTGGACGAGTTGATGCGCGGCGTCCCACTGGCCAGCCAGCGCCAGTTCTACCGCTTGAAGCAATTCTTCCTTGGGTGCGCTCATGGTTTTTAGCAGGGTCGGACAAAATGAACCACGCCTCACGATTTAAAGCAAGCTGACTCCGACAGCGAGGCTGCGCTGCTTCCGTCAATAGGTCGCGCGGCCACCTGACAGATCGAAGGCGAAGCCCGTGGTGAAGGAGTTTTCCGGCGATACGATGAACGCCACCATCGCCGCGAATTCATCCATCGTGCCGCAGCGGTGCATCGGAATTTTGTCCGTCATGTATTTCACCTGTTGCTCCGGCATCGCCTCCACCATCGCGGTGCGGATCACCGCCGGCGCGAGGGCGTTCACCGTCACGCCGGTCTCGGCATATTCTTTTCCCTGCACCTTGGCCATGCCGACCACCGCCGCCTTGGACGTGGAGTACGCCAGCATGCCCGCGTTACCTTCCTTGCCGGAAATCGAGGCAATGTGCAGCACCCGACCGTAGTTGCGCGCCAGCATGTGGCCGATGACCGCCTGAAACATGATGAACGAGCCCCGCACGTTCACGTTCATCACTCGGTCAAAATCATCCAACGCAACCTCGTGGCTCTTGATGCCGGTTTTGCCGGTGATGCCGGCGCAATTCACCAGCACATCCACCCTGCCCTTTTGCGCGACCAGATCGTTCATGGCTTTATGCGCGGCGATGGGATCGGTCACATCCAATTTGAACGTAGCGGCGTCCGTTCCGAATGCAGTTTTGGCGCGTTGCAGCTTCTCCTCGGAGAAGTCAACCAACGCCACGAACGCGCCTTCGCCGGCCAACCGCCTGGCCAGAGCGAAGCCCAGTCCATCCGCTCCACCGGTGATGACGGCCACCTGGTCCTGAAATCGATTGCTCATGGGATTTATCAAATAGGTTCCAGCGCGACGGGATTGGTCAACGCGCCGATCTTTTCAATGTCAATGGTCACCGTGTCGCCCGGCTTCAACCAGCGCGGCGGCTTGCTCGCCATGCCGACGCCGTGCGGCGTGCCGGTCAAAATCACCGTGCCCGGCAGCAACGTCGTTGAGCCGCTCAAAAATTCGATGAGCGCCGGCACGTCAAAAATCATGTCGTCGGTGTTCCAATCCTGCACCGTTTCCCCGTTGAGGACGGTGCGGATCCGCAGCGCATTCGGGTTTGGAATTTCGTCGCGCGTCACCAGGCACGGCCCCAGCGGCGCGAACGTGTCGAAGAATTTTCCACGGCACCACTGGCTACCGCCGCGTTTGATCTGCCAGTCGCGCGCACTCACGTCGTTCGCACAGGTGTAGCCCAGCACATAATCCAGCGCCTGCGCGCGGCTCACATTTTTGCACGCCTTGCCGATGACCACGGCCAGCTCGCATTCGTAGTCCACCTCGTCGCTGGCCAGATGCGTCGGGATCAAAATCGGATCGCCCGGATTTTGCAAGGCGTTCACGCCCTTCACAAACAAGACCGGAAACTGCGGCGCGGGCAGGTTGCTTTCCGCCGCGTGGCGCTTGTAATTCAAACCGATGCATAAAATCGCCTTTGGCTCGATCGGCGCAAGTAATTTGGCAGGCGAAACTTTTAGCCCGGTCAGGCGCGGTGAATGATAGATGTCGCCCTCCAGCGCGAGATACGAACCATCGGTTTGCAACGCGGCAAAACCGATCGCGCCGTTGGAATCTTGGAAACGGATGATTTTCATAAAGTCTTTATTTGGCGGCGCGGACGAGCAAGTCGCGCAATAGAATAGTTTCGGAAAGCACATCCACCTCGTTGCAATGCTCCCAGTCGATCCAGACGTATTCGAGGGCGATCCAGCCGCTGAATTTATTTTTCGCCAGCGCCTTCACGAGGCGGGGAAAGTCGATCGTGTTTTCCTTCAACGGACTTTGCAACCGACCGCGCCGGGCGCAACGCGCGTGCAGGTGCGTGGCAAACTTCGCCAGCGGCTCGATGCGCGCATCCGAAATTCCCGCGCGCGTGAAATGCGCATAATCCAGGGTGAAACCCAACCCGGGCACGCGTCTGACCAGATCCAACGCGCGTTCCGGCGTATCAATCAACGAACCGACGTGCGGCTCGACGGCCAGTTGGAGTTTTGCGGCCTGCGTCTGCGCGACACGCCACGCAAGCTCGTCCGCGCTGCGCGAGACCGAAGCCGGTCGCGATCCATTGACCACGCCCGGCAGAATGGTGACGTGCTTAGACCCGGCAGCCGTGGCGTATTCCAATGCGCGCAAAAATTGGTCACGGGCAAACTCGCGGCGCTTCGCTTCGGGATGATTGACGGCAAATTCGACAAAGCCCGCGTGGATCTGTAAAAAAATGTCCGCGGCCTTCAAGCCGTGCGCGGCGAGTCTTTTTTTGAGCGCCGCACCGCTGCGCGCGGGGTGCAACAACTCGCGGCTTGGCTTCAGATGGCCGTGGCCTTCAAATAATCCGATGTCCACACCGCGCAGGCCGAGCAGCGCGATGACGGCCAGTGCCCGGTCGTGGTCCAGCAATGGAAAGGTAAAATCGGTGCAGCTTAGATTCAGTTTCATGGGTCAGTTCGTTTGAAATACCTCGCCACCGCGCTTCCGTGATTCGCGATACAGTTGATCCAGCTTTTCCAGCGTCACGTCCAGGCTGCGTCCATCGCGCAAACATTCCTGCAGCACGTTGCCGCCGTCGGTTTGCAGCGCGACATACCCGCTGTAACGCGGACGAACGATGGCTTCCTCCTGTGTAATGCGAGTACCGCTGAAAAATCCGCCGCAAAGCTGATCAGCAAACGCATCATCCCATGCCGCGCGGTGGGACGGCTGGCCGCTGGCCTGGACATAAATTGTTCTTTGCGTATGGCCGTTGGCTGTGAACAACGCGAAATCCAAGGCTGCTTCTACATTTTTGCAGTTCGCAGAAATCGCGATGCCCGTGCCACCCAAAACGCTGTGCAACCGCCGGCCGCCGGGCTTGAGTGAGATCAAATTTCCGAAGCGCAGTTGCTTCGCGGCGAAGCCCGGGCGTGCGTAATTATTGTAAGTGTAGGCGAACGCGTTCCACGCGAAGTCGTCGGTCGTCGTCATGCGCTCCGCAACCTGGATGGGGTTCATCGCGAATATTTCGCGCGGCATCGGCGCAGTCAGTTCGCGGAGCAGTTCCACGCCCTGTTGCATGATTTCACGCGGTGCGATTTTTTCACGGTCAGCGCATGGCCCGGCACCGAGCGCCTTCACCAGCATGAGGAAATGCAGAAACAAGTCCGCGTTGAAGCCGGGAGTGATGGCGAGTTTGCGATCCGCGAGCGCCATGGCTTCCGCCCACGTTTGCGGTGGCTGGACACCGGCGCGTTCCAGCAAATCCGGCCGCCAGCTTGGCGCGGGCGTGGCGGCGTCAATGGGCAACGCGAGAATCTTTTCCTGCCACAAATAGCTGTTATATGTCTGGCCGATGGAATTTTGTTTCAGTTCCGCGAGCGCGGCAGGGGGCGCCACCCTGGCAAGGTCCAGCACAAGATTTTTTTCAAAACAAAATCCCGACCATGGATGATCAATGACGATGAGGTCGAATTTCTGCGCCAGCACATCAACCGGCGCGTGGCCGAATTCATCGAGCGTGCGTTTCTGCCAGTGGATCCGGACGCCGGGATGCGTTTCTTCGTAACGCTGGGCGGTGGCGACGAGCGGCGGAAAAGCCCGGCTGTGATCCCATGCGATGCCGGTCAGGTGGACGGGCAAACTCATGCTGCGGCGGTTGGCGTGGAAATTTTTCGGACGGCGGGTTTCACCGATTTATTTTCAACCAGGATTTGGCGGTCACGAATCTTTTCGTTGCGCCCGGTCTGTGCCGACTCGCACGCGGCCTCGATGATCTCCATCGAAGCCAGGCCGAATTCGCCCGGCGAACCGTTCACGGCCCGGCCAAGAATGGTATCGATGAAATTCAACGCCGGTGACCGGCTGGGATAAACTTCATCCTTCGCGAGCGGTTTGAATTCGGTGCGTTTGTCATTGAAATCGATCATCGTCATCGTGCCGCGCCAGAGCTCGAGCTGCAGGATGCCTTTGTTGCCGAAGATACGAACCTCGTAGTTGCGCTCGGCCAGCGGTGTGGCACCGGTGCTGGCGAGCGAGACCAGCGCGCCGTTTTCCAGCGTGATCGCCAACGTGTTGTAGATGTCGTTTGGTGAACCGTCGCGGTCGAACCGCGCAAAAACTTCCGCCGGCCGCAGGCCGGTCAGAAACGTAAGATACGCCGCCGCATGCGAAACCTGGCAGTAGATCTGTCCGCCCCCGGCGACTGCGGGATCGCTGTAGGAACCTTTGCGCGGCTCGACATATACTTTTTCCATTCCGTGCGTTGGCGAAGTGTTGATACCGCGCAGCAGCTTGTCGATCGGGTTCGTCATCAGCACGGAAATCATTTTGATTTCGCCGAGCGCGCCGGACTGGATCAACCGCCGCGCCTCGATGCCATGCCGTGTGTAATGCCACGGGCAGCTCATGAGGAGTTGCAGTTTTTTCTTCGCCGCCAGTTCAACGAGTTCGCGCGCCTCGTCGGTGGTCAACGTCATCGGTTTTTCGAGCAAGACGTGGCGGCCGCTGTTCAGCGCGGCCCTGGCCTGCGCGTAATGAACGTTCGGAGTTGAAGCGATGATGACCGCGTCCACTTCTTGCAGCGCAAGTAATTCTTCCACGCTGGTGAAGGTGTGTTTCGCGCCAAAGTCACGGGCGATGCGCTCGGCCTTGGCGCGTTCGCGACTTTGCACGGCGATCAATTCAGCGCCGCGATGCGACTGGATAGCGGGAATATGGGCGGTGGTGGCCCACCAGCCCGCGCCAATCACACCTATGCGAACCGTTTTCATATTCAACCCTTGAAAGGTGCCAGCAACTCGCGTTTCAGTTCCACGCCAAATCCGGGTTTGTTGGGATCGAGCGTGACTCTGCCGTTGACCGGCAGCGGTTCGCCTTCGAGCACGGCGAAGATCGGCTGGATCGCATCGCCTTTGCCGACGGAGAGGTACTCCGCGTAGGGCGAATTGGTGTTGGCCATGACGAAGTGATAGTTATAAACGCTCGCGCCATGCGGAATGACCGGCATGTCGTAAGGTTTGGCCATCGCCGCGACCCAGCGGCCCGGCGTGATGCCGCCCATCCATTGCAATTCAGGCTGGATGATGTCGGTGGCATGATTATGAATTATATCATGGAACGCCTTGGGGTGATATTCCAGGTTGCCGGTCGCGAGGAGAATCGGCGAAATGCGGTCGCGCAAAATGCGGTTGCTCTCGGTGGCCCAGCCGTTTTGCAGCGGGTCTTCAAACCATTTCACATCGTAATCGCGAACACGTTCGGCGACGCGCGTCGCGAATTCAATGTCCCACGACAAGTAACAATCGATCATGATTTCCATGTCGTCGCCGAGATTTTTGCGGAGCTTGCCGACCAGTTGCTCCATGTTCTTGATGCCCTGGCGTCCGCTCTC
>Ga0210388_10001507_pt1 | contig 18335 bp, 14 predicted proteins | sample IncBWC19OmetaG_FD_155485 | JGI IMG/M metagenome (GOLD analysis project Ga0210388, IMG submission 155485) | Forest soil microbial communities from Barre Woods Harvard Forest LTER site, Petersham, Massachusetts, United States - Inc-BW-C-19-O ... | reverse complement strand
CGGGTCGTCCCCAGTTGTCAAATCGGGGCCTTCGCGACAGCGCGCCGTGCGACACGAGGAGTTTCTGATGAGGATAGTTGTTGCGGGAGTGATGGCGATTGTTTCCACCCTGACGTCGGCGCAGCAGCCATGGCAGAAGATTCAAATGCCAACGGCCGCGCAGGTAGCACAAATCTGGAAGGCGCCTCCTCCGGAGTATGGTCCCGAGCCGTACTATGGATTGAATGGGACGGTGGACGAGACAGTCATTCGGCGCGATCTCGACACGATGAAATCGCTTGGCTATCAGGCTGTGACGGTGCAAGCGGGCTACGGAATGCCGTTCGCCTACCTCTCGCCGGAATACTTCAGGTTCTTCCGAACCTTCGTCGAAGAGGCGAAGAAGCGCAATATGCGCGTCTGGATCGTTGACGACGCGGGCTATCCCAGCGGTTTTGCGGGAGGCAAGTTTACAGAGCAGAAGCCAAAGTTAAGGATGCAGGCGTTGACGGCGGCGCAGAGGATTCCCGCGACTGCAGGCGAGTCAGTGAAGACAACGGTGGGGCCGGATACTATTGCTGTGACGGCGATCAATGCAGACGATGGCACGACTGTGCCTGTTACGGTTACAAATAATGCAATCGATTGGACGCCGCCTGGCGGAGGTTGGACGGTAATCGTTGTTGAGCATGAGTTCAAGACTTCGCCGACGCGATCCGACACCAATCCGAAGCGGGTGAAGGATGGAACCCAATCGCTCGAGGACTATCTGAACCCCGCTGCCACGAAGCAGTATCTCGAGTTCACGCATGAGCAGTATAAAAAGGCGGTGGGAGATGAGTTCGGCAGGACGATCATGGGATTTCGCGGAGATGAGCCGGACTATTCGATCAATGGCCTGCCGTGGACGCCGGAGTTCTTCGACCGCTTCACCGAGATCAAGGGTTACGACATCAAACCGTACCTGGCCGCCTTCCTGCAGGCGCGCGGCGCGAAGCTGACCGACCAACAACTACGCGCGAAGGCGGATTATTACGACGTGTTTTCGCAGATGTTTCGCGATGGATTCTTCAAGCCTCAGGGCGACTGGTGCGCCGCAAATCACCTCGAGTACCAGGTTCACCTGAACCACGAAGAGATGGAGATGGATCTCACCCGTTCTGAGGGAGAGTTTTTGCGTGACATGCAATATGTGCAAGTGCCGGGGATCGATACGATCTGGCACCAGATATGGAAGGACACGATCTCCGATTTTCCGCGGCTGGCGGCGTCCGCTTCACACGTGTACGGGCATCCGCGAGCATTCACTGAGAGCTTCGCGGCGTATCGGCCTGCACCGGATGTAGATATGGCGCGCTACATTCTGAATGAGCAGTTTGTGCGCGGGGTGAATCTGGTCGAGACGATGTACTTTCCCGCAACCAGCACTCCCGATGCGCACAAATCGTCGTACATGGAGGATCCTGCGTACCCTGCTCTGTTGACCTATGTGCAGCGCATGTCGTATCTGATGTCGATGGGCCGGCCTGCGGCGTCGGTGGCACTGTATCTCCCGTCCAGCTCGATGTGGATGGGCGATGCCGCGGCAGATGCGGCGTTTGTCACGACGGAGCGCTTGCTTTCGGAGCGGCAGATCGATTTCGATATCGTCAATGACGACGCGCTTGCCAAGGATCTTACCGCTGGCCATGGCGCGTTCGAGACGGCGAGTGGAAATCGATACGCGGCGGTCATTCTGCCTGACATTTCTCTGCTTTCGCAGGCGGCGCTCGATCGCTTGCATGCGTTCGCGAGTGGTGGCGGTCACGTTCTCTTCCTTGGTCGGACGCCTTCGCTGATCTCCGGCAAGACAATTTTGGATGCGCGCTCTGCGACTGCTTCGGATTTCTCCTGGGCCTCGGTAGCCCCGGGCGAGCTGCCTCCGACACCGACTCCGCCCGCTCAGCCACCGGCCTCACCTCCGACCGCCCTGGTAGTTCCTGATGCGATCGCGCAAGCCGTCAGCGCGGCAGTTCCCTTACCGGATGTGACTTTGGATACATCCGATACCGCGTTGCGAATTATCCGGCGCCGACTCAAAGATGCCGATGTCTACCTATTTTTCAATGAAGGGCCGGAAGCGCTCTCTCGTGCGGTAACGGTCAGAAGTGAAGGCAAGACGGCCGAGCTGTGGGATGTGCAGACAGCAAAAATAGTGACCACGAAAGCCACGGGCGAGAAGGGAACAATCAGGATGCAACTGGATATGAAGCCTTACGAGACAACTGTTCTGATCGTGAGATAGGTCTTCGCAGCGCGGTCGCGGCTATATGGTTTTGTTGTCGGCACTCTCGAGTTGGGTGTCCTTGGCCGCGCGGCTGAGAAGGATTCGCAGATCGGTGACCTTGTCGAGGTAAAACGCGGGATTTGCCGTCGGCGCGGTGACTGCAATGAAGTCGGCGCGAGCGACGCTGTCCAGGAAGAAGCTTGGCCGCGGGTCCGGTTGCACGGGGGCGATCTCGACGTGGCTCATCTCCAGATTGCGAATGTGGCGCAGATAAAATCCTTGCGAGGGCATTGGACCGAACATCCCTGGATCAGGGTACTTGTTTTCAAACTCAGGTGGACGGATGGCAAGCGTATCCTGCGCGGCTCCGCCCTTATGCTGCTGGAAGACATTGGCAATCTTGAGGTCCTGAATCGCATAGTCGGGAATTCCGCTGATGATGGAGCAAAGCCGAGAACCGGCGTCATGACTGACCAGATTGTTGATGAGGATGCGCTGCATCGTCCCCACCTTCGTTGTGTCCTTTGGTCCGCGCAACCGCGCTCCGAGCCGAATGAAGATCGGAGCCGTAAAGATGCCGCGCATGGAGATATTCGAGATGGTGATGTCCTCGCAGAGCGCACCGTCTTCGCTCTCGAGCGCGATGCCGTCGCACTCTTCGAAGACGCAGTTGGAGATGGTGATGTTCTTGAAACCTCCATTCGACTCGGTGCCGCATTTGATGCGCCCGGTGTGAGGAACGCGTGCGTCAGCGGCGAATTTTTTGAAGGTGCCGTCGAGTATCGTGCCTAGCTCATAGTTTCCCGTGACGTAGCAGTTCGTGATGGTGAGGTTCTCGGTTGCCCTGTTGTAGCCGAGCGCGTAGCTGCTCTTGGGGCAGATGCCGTCGTCCCACGGCGAGTTGACGGTGCAGTTGGAGACGTGGACATTCTTGCAGCAGTCGATGTCCATGCCGTCACGGTCGGTGTCTATCTTCAGGTTGTCGATGGTCAGGTTATCGACGCCCGTGAGGAGCAGGCCAAAGTGACCGCCTTTGAGGATCGAGAAGTCGCGAAAGATGACATTGCGGCAGTTCTTCAGCGCGATGGCTTTGTTGCCGACACCAGGCTGCTCGGCCTGATACATCGGATAGTTGCCACGTGGAGGACGAACGATAGCCTGCGCTGGCGGGTTTGTTCCAGTCGCTGCCGCAGCGGGAGCGGCGGCGGCACCTGGTCCTACAGGTCGCCCAGGTCCGAAGCCTTCGCGAGGGGGACCTACGCGGCCAGGACCGGCGCCGAAGCTGAGCCCCTTCCCGTAGATCAATCCAGGACCGCTAATTCCGATATCGTTGAGCGACTCGCCCCAGATCAGGGAGTTGTGCCAGTGGTTATGGCCGTAGTCCTGGTAGGGGTCCCACTCGCCATTCGGCTCGGCCGCGTCGTAGCTGCCGCCGTTGTAGCCGGTGGTCTGTCCGGGCAGCGGAGATTCGGCCGCAATGATCGTGCAGCCCTGAGAGAGATAGAGGTGGACATGACTGCGCAGATGAATTGAAAAGCAGACGAAGGTTCCGGCCGGAAAATTGACGGTTCCGCCGCCGGCTCCAGCAGCGGCTTCGATGGCCTGGTTGATCGCGGGCGTGTCGACGGTCTTGCCATCGCCTTTTGCTCCATAGTTGCGAACGTCGAAGACCAGAGGCGATGTGTTGGAGTAGGACTTGGGAAGAGCGAGGGAGTATGGAGCAGAGGTTGCGGCTGCAGCGGCAAAACCCATGCCACCAAATCGAAGAAGTTCGCGTCGGGCCGAGTTGAAAGAGTCCATAGAGACGCCATGCTAGCAGAGGCAACGCATGATTGAGAAAGAATTTCTATACAGAAACTCGTAACGACAGACGCCCAATCAAAAATCGTCGTTGCCGGTCGGGCGGAAGCGGTACCCGATCCATGGTTCGGTGACGATGTAGGCGGGTTCTTCGGAGCGTTCGATCTTCTTGCGCAGCTGGCCAATGTTGACGCGAAGATATTCCGGTTGGTCGGCGTTGGTTCCCCACACAGCGTGCAGGAGAGCCCTGTGAGTGAGCACCTGACCCGGATGTTGTGCCAGATGGACCAACAGGTCGAACTGCTTCGGCGTGAGGTGAGTGTCCTGGCCGCGAACGACGACGCGGTGTTGTGGGATATCGATGAGAAAGTCGCCGGCCTGAATGATCTGCGGCGATTCCCCGGTGGTGACGCTGGTGCGACGCAGTTGGGCACGCACGCGGGCCTGGAGCTCCTGGATGCTGAAGGGCTTGGTTACGTAATCGTCGGCGCCGGCGTCGAGCGCTTCCACTTTGACTTGATCCTGGTTGCGCACCGAGAGAACGATGATCGGCACCTGCGAGACGGTTCGTATCTCTCGGCACAGCTCCACGCCATTCATCTCCGGCATCGAAACATCGGTGATGACGAGATCGGGCCGCCATTCATGCACCGCCTGCATTCCCTCGACACCGTTGGCGGCAATCCGCAGAGAATAACCCTGCGTCGAAAGCGCAGTCTTCAGGACGCGCGTGATCTGTGCCTCGTCGTCGACGAGGAGAATCTTTGCCGGGTGATCGTTGTTGTTCTGTTTCATTCGTGCTCCGGATGCTGTTGCGTGACGATGTGGACGTCGACGTTTGGGGCCTCTTTGAGGAAGTGTTGAATCGCCCAGTAGTAAAGATACTTGCGGAAGCCGTGGATGGCGCTGCGGCCAAAGACGATATGAGTGATTCGTTTCTCGCGAACGAAGCTCGCCGCGCCGTGAGCGATGCTGCTCCCCTTGATGGTAAAAACCTCTGCGTTAAGGTTACGCGCAAACTGCATGTTCGCGGCGAGCGCGCTTTTCTCCTCTTCGCTCAGGTCCTCGCCAGTATCGATGTGCAGGACGAAGAGTTCGCCGCCAACACCTTCGGCCACGCGGGCTCCGCGGGCGATGAGGGTCTGCGCGGCGCTGTTTGCGCTGATGCAGACGGCCACGCGCTCGCGCACGGCCCAGTGGGCCTCTATCCGCTTTGCATCCATGTACGCGGTCAACGTGCGGTCGACCGCCTTGGTGACGTGTTGCAGGGCCAACTCACGCAGCGCGATGAGATTGCCGCGCCGGAAGAAGTTCGCGAGGGCTTTTTCTGCGCGGTCGGTGCCGTAGATGTCGCCGCGGCGCATGCGGGTTTGCAGCGCTTCGGGAGTCAGGTCGGCCATCACAATTTCATCCGCGCGCTGAACCACCCAGTCCGGCACAGTCTCGCGAATAGGGACGCCTGTGACGCTCTGTACGGTGGGCGCGACGCTCTCAATATGCTGAACATTCATCGTCGCCAGCACGTCGATACCGGCCGCCAGCACGTCGAGCACATCTTCGTAGCGCTTTCGATGTTTGCTGCCCTCGATATTTGTGTGCGCCAGCTCGTCGATCAGGACGATCTGCGGGTGACGAGCGATAATTCCGTCGAGATCCATCTCTTCGAACGGGACACCCTTGTACTCGATCGTCTTTCGCGGCACCTTTTCGAGCTGCTCGGCGAGCTCCGCGGTGCGCGGCCGGCCGTGCGCCTCGACCACGCCGATGACGATGTCTTCCCCGCGCTGATGGCGGCGAATCGCCTCGCTGAGCATACTGTAGGTCTTGCCGACGCCGGGGGCGTAGCCGAGGAAAAGCTTGAACGTGCCGCGTGTCTTTTCGGGCGCGACCTTTTCCAGCCACTCTTCGGGGCTCTTCACGGCGGGGTTCGGGTTGGTGCGAGTACCCATAAGGATAAGATAGATTCGTGCAGCGCAAGGTGCTACGCAGTATCGTTCGCTACAGTGTGTCGACGGCAGCCGCCGCTGTCATTGTAGCCGTCTATTTCCGCTGGCTCCATGTTAATGAGACCACGGTCGCGCTGACATTTCTCGTCGGCATCCTGTTTGTGGCTGCAAACTGGGGACTGCGGCACTCCATCTATCTTTCGATTCTCTCGGCGCTGGCCTTCAACTTTTTCTTTCTGCCGCCAGTCATGACCTTCACCATCGGCGACAGCCGCAACTGGGTTGCGCTGCTGGCATTTCTGGTGACGGGCATCGTTGCGAGCCAGCTCGCGGAACGCGCTCGAAGAGAGGCAAAGATTTCGCGGCGCCGCCAACGCGAGGCGGAGAGATTGTACGAGTTCAGTCAGCAGATGCTCGTCGCCGGCAATGTAATCGACCTCCTGAATGTTCTTCCTCAGATGATCGCCGCTACCTTCAATCTCGCCGGAGCTGCAATTTATCTGCGCGAAAGGGACCGCGTCTACCGCTCGAGCCCCAATTACATGGACGTCACCGCAGCCGAGCTGCGCGACGCCGCGTTCACGCGCGACCATCGCCGCGATGAGGAGCGCAACGTGACGCTGGTCCCGATTCTCCTTGGAACCCGCCCCATCGGAGCCGTTGGAATCACGGGGTCGGGGACTTCGCCCGAGGCCCTCGACGCGGTCTGCGGTCTCGCGGCGATCGCGATCGAACGCGCCGGGGCCGTGGAGACGCTGACGCGAGTGCAGGCTTCGCGCGAGAGCGAGCGGCTGCGCAACGCCCTTCTAGATTCTGTGGCCCATGAGCTGCGAACGCCGCTGACGGCAATTACAGCAGCGATTACGAGTTTGCGAAGCGATCCGCTGCTCGACAAAGAGCAAAGCGGCGAGATGATGCAGGTTATCGAAGAAGAGGCCGCGCGCCTCGACCGGCTCGTCGGCCAAGCGATGGAGATGGCCGAGTTGGATGCGAAGGACATCAAGCTCGATCTGCAGCTTCACTCCATGCGGGAGGCGGTCGATCTCGCACTCGAAGCTGTGCAGGGGCCACTCAAAACGCATCCGCTAGAGCTGCGCCTGCCCGATACGCTTCCCCTCGTTCAGATGGATCTCGAAAGAATCGCAAAGGTTCTGCAACACCTGCTCGAGAACGCGGCGAAGTACTCCGCGGAGGGAAGCCCCATCTTCGTCAGCGCCGAAGTAGCTCATGGACAGCTCGTGACCAGCGTAGCCGACCGCGGCGTTGGAGTTGACGACTTCGAGCGGATGATGATCTTCGATAAGTTTTACCGCGGCCAGGGCCAGCGCTATCGCGTACAAGGCACAGGCATGGGGCTCGCCATCGTGAAGGCGATCGTCGAAGCGCATGGCGGATCGATCGAAGTCACGAGCCAGGCATCGCAGGGCTCAGTGTTTTCGTTTTATCTGCCGCTGCAGCTCTCGGGCCGTTAGAGCTTGGGCAGATCGCTCACGTTCCATCCGCCGCCCAGCGCCTTAATCAGCAGAACGCTGGCGTCCATCTGGCGGCGCATGATATCGATGTCATTTCGCTCATTAGACAGAGCGGTCGTCTGGGCTGTGACCACCTGCAGATATGTGTCCAGCCCGCCGACGTAGCGGTTGTTGAAGATCTGCTCAGCAGACTCCGCGGCCGCCGTGGCCTGATGCTGATGGTCGGCCTCCTGCTGCAACACGCGCAGCGCTACCAGATTGTCTTCTACCTGCTGAAATGCGGTCAGCGTAGTCTGGCGGTAGGTGGCGACGGTCTCATCGAAGCTGGCGTTGGCCTGTTCGGAGACCGCGGCGCGCCGGCCGGCATCGAAGATCGTCTGTGACAGCGTTGGGCCGAGCGCCCACACAAGACTTGCCGGATTGAAGAGATTGCCAAAGGACGTGGCTTCCACACCGACTGATCCGTTCAGTGAAATAGTCGGGTAAAACGCCGCCCGCGCGATGCCAATCCGATCATTTGCTTCAGCGACTCGGCGCTCCGCCGCAGCGATGTCTGGACGCCGCTCGAGGAGTTCCGAAGGCAGCCCTGGAGGAATCGCCGGCGGCCGCGCAGCAAGCGGCGCGGTGGCTAACGTGAACGTAGCTGGAGGCTGGCCCAGCAGGACAGCGATGGCGTGCTCAAACTGTGCGCGCTGCAGCGTGATATCGCGCGCCTGAACTCGTGCCGCTTCAAGCTGTGTCAGTGCCTGGTCGACGTCGGACTTCGGCGAGACACCGCCTTCGAAGCGGTTATTGGTGATGCGATACGCCTCCTCGTAACTTTTTACCGTGTCATTCAGCAGCTTTTCCTGCGCGTCTGCGCTTCGAGCCTCAAAGTAATCGACCGCGAGCTCTGCCTGAAGGCTCAGCATCACCGTCTGCCGGTCGCCCGCGCTTGCCTGGGCCTCTTCGCGCGCGGCGCTGACGGTTCGACGAACGCGTCCCCAGACGTCGATCTCATAGTTCATATCGACCGGGAGCAGAATATCTCCCACGCCTTTGCCTTGCGGGGAGGAGGTGCTGAAGTAGGGCCGGTTAGCGGACTCTCGCAGGCCTCCGGCAAACGGCTCGGCCGTTACCGTGGGGTAGAGTGAGGCGTGGTTGAAGCGAATCAGCGCGCGGGCCTCGCGAAAGCGCGCATCCGCAACCTTCAGGTTCTGGTTGTTCGCCGCAACCAGTGGTTCCAGACCATTCAACTGTTCATCGCCGAAGATTCGCCACCACTCTCCGCGCTGGGCCGTGTCCGCAGGCTGGGCGATGTGCCAATCAGTGCTCTCCTTGTACATATCCGGAGTGGCCTCTTTAAACGCGGGCGAAAGAGGGACCGCGGGCTTCACGTACTTCGGCCCGACCATGCAGCCGCTCAGCATCAGCGCGCCAATACTCGCTGCAACCGCCGGAATTACCTTCATTGCTGGCCCGCCTTGGTCTGTGCTCCGGGTTGGTTGGTGCGGCTCGCGATCTGGACCTCCTGTCCGTTGGCCAGTGAATCCGAGGGGTCGAGGATGACGGGATCGTTCGGGGTCAGCCCGGAGGCAATCTCCACTGTAGCTCCTGCATCTTTGCTGATCTTCACGGGAACCATCTGCACACGACCGTTGCGTACCACGCCGACCCGCAGGCCTTCTGAGCGGAACAGCAGCGTATTGGATGGAAGCATCAGTCCGGTCGCGTGCTCCGGCACCTTGAAGTGAACGAAGACATACGCGCCGGGGAGCAATTCGCCCTTGGGATTCTCGACATCGACTTCTACGTTGAGGGTTCGCGTCGACTGGTCGATCGCGTTGGAGTTCCGCGCGATGGTGCCCTCGAAGGCCTTGCCGGGAAACTCGTCGAGCGTCAGCGTCGCCTTGCTCCCGACTTTAATCGCAGCGGAGTACGCCTCCGGCACAGCGACGTAGACTCTCAGCTTGCCGATCGCCGCCAGGTGAAAGAGCTCCTGCGGCGTAGTGTTTTGCCCAGCCGAAATTAGCCGCCCTATGTCCGTGTTGCGTGCCGTGACGATTCCGTCGAACGGAGCATAGACCTTTTCAAAGGACTGCAACTGTTGCAGCCGCCTTACGTTCGCCAACGATGCATCGACCGCAGCCTGCTTTGCTGCTGCGTCGCTCATCGCCACGTCCGTCTCCTGCTTCGATACCGAATTTGTCTTGAGCAGATTCTGATAGCGCGTCGAGGTCGTGTTGGCGAGGTCTAGATTCGCCTGCGCGCTCTTCAAATCTGCCTGCGCGACCTGCAACTGCTGGTCCAGCTCCGGGGTTTCAATCACTGCCATCAGCTGTCCCTTGCGAACGTGCGCTCCGATGTCGAAATACCAATCCTTCAGGTAGCCGCTAGTGCGGGAGTAGATCGGCGCATCTGTATAGGCCTGCGTGTTGCCCGGCAATGAAATCTCCGACGACACCGTCGAAGCTGCCGGATAGACCACGTTCACAGAAGAAATAGCCGCAACTGCAGTGTCCTTCTCCAGTTTGTTCTCGGTGTTGTGCCGCGCGCTAATGCCGAAGACCACAACTGCGGCTATAACCAGAGCCACCACCATAAGTCCGATCCACGTACCACCCGACAGGCCCGGCCGGGCAGGCATAGGAGGGACTGCTTCGACCGGATAATCACTCGTGGGCGCAAGTCGTGCAGGGTCAGTCTCTGATTTTGTCGCACTGAAGGTCGCTCGTTCGATAGTCATATCTTAGTTTCTCTCAGGCTCCGGCGGTAATGTGGCGCTCAGCTGGCTCATCTACGGGCTGTGTCGTCTTGCGCCGTCCGTGCAGAAGACTGAAAACGGCTGGAACGAAGATCAGCGTGGCTACGGTAGCCAAAAGCAAACCCCCAATGACCGCGCGGCCAAGCGGAGCATTCTGTTCTCCACCCTCACCAGCGCCCAGCGCCATCGGCACCATGCCAATAATCATTGCAAGTGCGGTCATACAGACGGGGCGGAATCGTGTGGCCCCGGCTTCTACGGCCGCCAAGACAGCATCGCCATGGTGCGTCAGCCGCTCCTTTGCGAAGGAGACGACCAGGATACTGTTCGCCGTGGCTACGCCCATGCACATAATCGCACCCATCAGCGCAGGCACGCTCAACGTCGTGCGCGTCGTAAAAAGGAACAGCACAATACCTGCAAGCGCCGCAGGGAGCGCTGTGATGATGATGAAGGGGTCGAGCCATGACTGGAAGTTAACCACCACAAGCAGGTAAACAAGAGCAATCGAAAACGCAAGACCGGCGATCAGGCCGACGTAGGAGGCCTGCATCGTCTCAATCTGCCCGCGAACTCGCACAAAAGTTCCGCGCGGAATCGTCTTCTCGTTTTCCGCGATGATCTTGTTGATCGCCTTGCTGACACTTCCGAGGTCGCTGCCTTGCACCGCTCCGTAGATATCAAGCACTCGCCGAATGTTGTAGTGATTCACCACTTCCATCTCGCTGCTTCGGCTGATATTTGCTACGTCCGCCAGAATCTCTGGTTGCCTGGCGGTCGGCGAGGAGAGCGGTACGTTCTGCAGATCGTTCATCGACTGAATGTCATACTGCGGCGCCTGGGCCACGATGCTGTAGGTAACGCCGTTTTTGTAATTGAGGAAAAACAACGGGGAAAGCTGCGAGCTGCCGCTTAGAAGGTTCTGGAGGCTGCCGCCGACGTCACGGAGCGCGTAGCCGCCTTGTGCGGCCTTAGTGCGATCTACATCGACCGTGAGCACGGGATAGTCATCCGGTTGCTGAATACGAAGATCGACCAGGCCGGGCACATGCCGCATCTGCTCGAGGACGTTATTGGCGATCTTGCGCGTTCCGGCAAGATCAGCGCTCTCAAACTGCACGTCGATGGGCGAAGGCAGTCCGAAGTTTAGAATCTGCGTCACGATATCCGACGGCAAGAAGTAGAACGTGACGCCCGGGAAATCGCGTGGCAGATTTTGGCGCAAAGCGGCAATATACTCCGCGGTCGGGCGGTGTTCGTGCTTGAGAGAAACAAGAATATCGGCGTCACCCGCGCCGATCACGCCAGACGTCGCATGTTGTGTGTTCAGCGTGCTGTAAGGCAGGCCAATGTTATCGAGGATGTTGTCGACCTCACCCGGCGCAACGGTCTTGCGGATGTTTTGCTCCACAAGATCGCATAGCTTGGCAGTCTCTTCGATGCGAGTTCCACTCTTGGCACGGAGATGCAGAATGAACGACCCCGTATCGCTGCTCGGGAAGAAATTTCTACCCAGGAATGGCACCAGCAGGAAGCAACAGAGACATGCTGCCAGGAAAATAGGAATAAAGACCGCCCTGACCGCCACCAGACGCTCAAGAAGTCTCTCGTACGCTGACCGAACTCTCTCGAAGTAATGCTCGAACCGTCGCTGAAAGCGCGCTAACGGATTCGAAGACGGAACTGCGTGGGCGTCATGCGGCTTCAACAGAAACATCGCCAGCGTAGGCACAAGAGTCCGCGACAGAATATAAGACGCGAGCATCGCGAAGACCACGGCCTCCGCCAGCGGCACAAAGAGATAACGCGAAACCCCTGAAAGGAAAAACATCGGCAGGAAGACGATGCAGATGCACAGCGTGGAAACCAGCGCCGGCACCGCGATCTGCTGCGCACCATCCAGAATCGCCTGCAGCAACGGCTTGCCCTCTTCCAGGTTCCGATTGACGTTTTCAATCTCAACCGTCGCGTCATCCACCAGGATGCCGACCGCCAGCGCGAGTCCGCCAAGCGTCATGATGTTGATCGTCTGTCCAATCAGTCCGAGCACAATGATCGACGTCAGGATCGATAGCGGAATGGAAACAGCGATGATAATCGTGCTCCGCCAGCTTCCCAAAAACAGCAGAATCATCAGGCCGGTAAGCACAGCGGCGATGATCGCCTCGCGCACAACTCCAACAATGGACGCACGCACAAAGACAGATTGATCGCCGATCAGCTTGATCTGCAGTTCAGGCGGCAGCGTCGATTTAATTCGTGGAAGCAACCGGCGAATGCCGCTCACAACCGAAAGCGTCGACGCGTTGCCCGACTTCAGCACCACCAGCATCACGCCGCGGTGTCCATCCTGATGCACGATGTTTGTTTGCGGAATACTGCCGTCGCTCACCGTCGCAACGTCGTGCATGTAGATCGTAGTGCCGTTGACCTGGCGTAGCGGCAGGTCGGCAATTCCAGCCAGCGTGATTGGCGAAGAGTTGATGTGAATGTCGTACTCATCCGTCCCGATCTTTGCGGTGCCTCCCGGCAGCACAAGATTCTGGGCGTTCATCGCATTCAGCACATCGACAGGCGAAAGCCCCTTCGCCTGCAGCAGCTTCGGATCCATAAAGATCATGATGGATCGCTGTTTGCCACCGTAAACGTTAGGAACCACCGCACCCGGAATTGTCACAAGCTGCGGCCGGATGAAGTTCAGCCCCATGTCGTTCAGTTGTTGCTCGGAAAGCCCTCTCCCCGAGAGACCCAGCTGCACAATAGGAACCGTCGACGCGCTGAAGTCGATGATCTGCGGAGGCAGGATGCCGGGGGGAAGACTCTTCACGATGAACTGCGACGCGGACGACACCTGGGCATTCGCCGTATCCAGGCTCGCCCCGGGTTGCAGGTAGACCTTGATGATCGACTGCCCGGCGATTGTCATCGACTCCGTGTGCTCGATGTTGTCGACCAGCGTCGTCAGCACCTTCTCATACGGAGTGGTCAACCGTCCTTCGAGCTCCTCCGGATTCAGCCCCGTGTACTGCCACGCAATCGAGATGACAGGAATGTCGATGCTCGGAAAGATGTCGGTGGGAGTGCGCGAGATCACCACTGGTGCGCCAATGAGAATGAGAATCGCCAACACGATGAACGTGTAGGGACGGCTCAGCGCAACTTTGACGATCCACATGCGACAGACCTCTTTCTAGGTGGGTGCTCTTATAGAGTAAGACATTTCCCGATACATAAAGGTTTGTCAGGTATTTCCGGGACTAGCCATCGGAAAAACCGATACACTGGTTCTGCAGCACGAAACGCGAACACCATGGAACTTAGACACCTCCGTTATTTCTGCGCCGTCGCCGACCATGGCAGTCTCAGCGAAGCCGGGCGGCAGCTTCATGTCTCTCAGTCCGCTATCAGCGAGCAGATCGCAGACCTCGAGCACGAAGTCGGTGGGGCTCTCTTAAATCGCAGCTCCGGACGCGCCAGACTAACGCCCCACGGTCAACTCTTCCTCGCCGAGGCCCGCAAGACCCTCCTCGCTGCAGACCGTGCCATCGAGATCACCAACCGCTCGCTTCTCGGGCAGGTCGGCTCGCTCAACATCGGCTTCTTCCTCTGGGGTGCCGGAGGCTTCTTCGCGCGCATCATCCGCGACTACCGCAAGCTCCACCCAGACATTAAACTCTCTCTCTATGAAATGCGCACGCCCGAGCAGATGGAGGCGCTCACCAGCGGCAAGATCGACGTCGCCTTCGCCCGTCCGCTCGAGCCGCCTTTCGACCGCACCCTCCGTGCCGAGTTGCTCTATCGCGACCCCGTCGTCGTCGCTCTACCCCGCGACCATTCTCTTGCCGGCAAACGCATCACCATCGAGGCCTTGACCGCGGAACGCTTCGTCCTCTGCGATCGCCAGATGACGCCCGGGCTCTTCGATGGCATCGTCGCCCTCTGCTCGGCGGCCGGTTTCTCGCCGAACATCGTCAACACCTCCGGCAACTGGTCCGGCGTCCTGACACTGGTTGAATCCGGCGAGGGCGTCGCGCTGGTTCCCTCAGGTGTCCGTTATCTTTGCCCCCCTGGTGTAGTCATCTCACCGCTCGTTTCCCAGAAGCTCTACATGGGTCTCACCGTCGCTTGGAACCCTGAGAACGAGGGCCCCATCCTGCGCGACTTTCTGCGTCTCGTGCGCGAAAACAAGGATCGCATCCAGCGCACCAACGGAAATTAGCCTTAGCCGAGGGTGGTGGGCCAGTTCGATCAGCGTGACTGTGTCAGGAATTAGTTCGGGCGCGTCGGTATCGACACATCTTGCTGCAGCGCGAAATCGAGCAGGGTTTCACTCGGCACCTTTACCTGGTCGCCCCCGGTGATGATCTCCGAGGCTGCGCCAGCAGTTGCGCCGGCGCCCGCGCCGATCGCTGCTCCCTGGCCACCGTCGGCAGCGGCACCGATGATCGCTCCAAGAGCCGCTCCGCCGACCGTTCTCTTCGCGGTGCTCGCGCCGCGCGACTTGCCGGTCACTTCATATTCTCCCGTCACTATAGGCACCATCTTTCCATTCACTACAATCCCGGTCAGCTCCAGACGTAGCTGCGATCTGCCGGCGAACGTTCCTGATTCCTTCGATTGTGTCAGCCGACCATAGACGGGGGAATCTCTCGCGACTACCATGTTGCCCTGCAGCATCAGGGGTTCTTCGAGCGAAGCCTGGAAGCGGTCTCCCACAACGTTATCGGCGGAATCGATGGCATCAATCGTGCGCACAGAAATTCGTGTCCCGGCTGGGATAGTGACAAGGGCCGGCTTCACTTCGACATGAGCTACGGTTGCCGGATCGTCAGGAAGCGAACTCAGGGCCTGCGGCGCCAGGGCACCTGCTCCATGCGCTACCGTCGCGGGATCGTCGGGAAGCGAACTCTGGGACTGCGGCGCCGGGGCACTTGCTCCGCCTTCCGAATCGAACTTGAGCGAAACGACGTCGGCGACGTTATATTTCTGTACCGTCGAGCCGACCTGGAAGCTGATCTCAGTCGCCGTGCCACCCAGGAACTTGCCCTTAATCAGGCTGCCGTTCTTCAACTCCAATGTATCGGCCCACGCCATCGACGCCGCCAAAGTCAGCGCAGTAAGGAATCCGTATTTCAGCTTGAGCCTCATGATGTCTTTCCCTTCGATGCCCCGGCTTACTTCCCCGATTTATAAAAATTGTAGACCCGTTTGGGACTCACCTTGAGACGAAGCACTGTTTGTTCAACATGATTCCTTCCCTGTCGAATCCTGATTGGTTCAACTCGGTCAAGAACCCCATAATCTCTGATCGGCGCGCTATCTGGAAGTGATCCTGCGTAACGCCTGCAAAGTCGTATCTTCGGAAACTTCAGTCATTCACTCCAAACTGACCCACTACCTGGCCGAGCCTTCGTTTTCCAGCCTCACAATACTAATGTTCTAATGCTTGGCATGAACAGGCCTTGCTTTCTCGTCATCGACCGCGAATTTCCCGGCAGCATCTCGACCCGCAAACTCGTCATCGAAACCGCCAAGTTCAACGTGCTCACAGCGTACAGCGGGCGGGAGGCGCTGGAGGTCTTATCAAGATTTCCAGCGGTCAGTGGCGTTGTTCTCGACGGAGGCATTGAGGACATCCCCTGCACCGAAGTGGTCAAACGGATGAAATCTCTTCATCCCTCTTTGCCGATCATCGTTATTGAAACGCCGGGTTTCGAAGACTGTCCCGGGGCGGACTTCCAGCTTCAATCGTTCGACCCCGCCAAACTCTTGGAGACGCTCCGCAGCTTGAAGCCCGAAGCCTCTGCCGAGATTGAAAAGCGCAACGAGGATCTCAGCCGAGGAAAAAGTTAGTACTACGTACGACGCAAAAAGGCCCCGCCTGCTGCGGAATCCGCAGCAAGCGGGGCTCGCATTCTTTTACTGAGCAGGCTTGCCAGCTTCGACGTCAATCGTGAATTTGACATCGTCGCCGAGCATCGCAGCTCCGAACTTCGACCCAAAGTTGAAGTCGCTGCGCTTCAGCGTTCCAGTGGCCGAGAAGCCCGTCACCAGTTTGCCGCCCTGGCCTTTGATAGGAGCCGTCGGCCCATCCACCGCGAGCGTGACGCTCTTGGTCACCCCTGCCAGCGTCAGGTCGCCGGTCACAGTCAGCTTGCCAGCCGCGCCGCTCACCGAAGTCGACTTGAACGTCAGCGTCGGGTATTTCTCGACGTTGAAGAAGTCAGGCGACTTCAAGTGCTTGTCGCGCGCGTCGTTGTTGGTCGAAACCGTGGTCGCGTCGATCGTCGCCTCAACGCTTGACTTGGTCGGGTCCTTATCGTCCCACACCACAGTGCCGGTCACGCCGCTGATCGAGCCGCGCACCGTGCTGACTCCCATATGGGAAACGGCGAAATTGACCTGCGAGTGATTCTTGTCGATAGTCCAGGTGGAAGGTTGCGCAAGCGCGCTGGCTCCGGTTAGAAGCAGGGCTGCGAGGGTTGCAGTAAACGTGCGACGATTCATCGGGTGGTCTCCTTGTAGAAAACGTTTTGGTGAAAATGTCCTGATTGGTATGACCGGCTCAAAATCATTTGTGCCGGTCATCGTTGCTTTTTGTTTCTAAGCTAGCCGTTTGTTGCAAACTCAGTGACGTTTCAGGCGAGGTCGAACAATAGTATCTCGCTGTTGGCGGTGCCCTTCGCAATCACTTCGAGCTTTTCCTCCTGGTCGGCGGCTACGGCATCTCCCGCGTGCAACTCCTTGCCGTTTACCGTCACAGCGCCATCGACAACATGCAGCCACGCATGCCGTTTCGCTCCCAGCGGATAGGTTAACTCCTTGCCCGGAGTAAGCTCGGCGACCGAGACCTTCGCGTCCTGGTTGATCGTCGCGGCGCCGGCAACCTTCTCCTGCGAGGCCAGCACCTTGAACTTATCCAGCTTCTCGGTGGCGTCGAACTTCAGCTGCTCATAGCCCGGCGTCGTTCCGCGGCTCTTCGGCTCAATCCAGATCTGGAAGAAGTGTACTGGCTCCGTCTCCGATCCGTTGAATTCGCTATGCACCACGCCGCTGCCGGCCGACATCTTCTGAATCTCGTTCGGCCCCAGCACCTCAACGTGACCCATGCTGTCCTTGTGGGCCAGCTTGCCCTTCAGAACATAGCTTAAGATCTCCATGTCGCGGTGAGCGTGCGCTCCAAACCCACGTCCCTCAGCCACGCGGTCCTCGTTAATCACTCGTAACGAGCGATAGCCCATGTGCGCTGGGTCGTGGTAGTTGGCGAACGAAAACGTGTGGTGCGAATCCAGCCAGCCGTGCTCGGCATGGCCTCTGTCATTGCTCTTCCGTACTGTCAGCATAGTTTCTCCTTGCTTCAGGCCGAGCGCTCAGGCCGAAGCCTCCTGCTTTGCTTCCTTGCTCCCGGCCGTAGCAGCCTTCGCCGCCCGTCCGATCTTTTTCAACCCCTCATACATCGTGTTGCGTTCTTCTTCGCTCAGCGCGGCCGTTACCTTTTCAAGGTCAACTTCGTGCCGCGCAAAGATCTCTTCAATAAACGCCTTACCGCCATCCGTCAGATCGACATACCGCAGGCGCCGGTCCGAGGCGCAGTTTCGTCGGGCAACCAGCCCGCGTCTCTCGAGTCGATCAATCGCCGAGGTCATCGACGCACTGGCCAGCAGGACCTTCTCTCCAATTGCAGAGATCGGGAGCGGACCTTTGTGCAGGAGAACCTCCAGCACCATAAAGTCGCTGACCCCAAGCCCTTGCGTATGGATGGAGTCCTCGATGTAATCCACGATCGATCCATGCGCCCTGGCCAAAACCAGCCAAAGCCGGGCTGCCGAGATTTTCTTAGCTTCAACCGTCATCTCGTACCTCCCAACTCCTACGACATAAGATATTTCGACAGCGAGATAAGATTCAAAAATCTGTCAACTAGATGAAAATATGAGGGTTCCCGCGGTCTCTTTTTGACCGTGTCCACCCAAAGCCGTCATTTCGACCGCACCCTGAGCGTCGTCGACGTAGTCGAACTGAGGAGTGGAGAAACCTGTTTCTCTACCTTCGGACCGACCCCGGTCAGCCGGCCTGATTCAGCCGCCCCGACATCCGCCCAGCCTCTTTCATCTGTTCCGTCATGTCGT
>Ga0210388_10001506_pt1 | contig 18338 bp, 15 predicted proteins | sample IncBWC19OmetaG_FD_155485 | JGI IMG/M metagenome (GOLD analysis project Ga0210388, IMG submission 155485) | Forest soil microbial communities from Barre Woods Harvard Forest LTER site, Petersham, Massachusetts, United States - Inc-BW-C-19-O ... | reverse complement strand
CGAAACGCTGCCGGTGGGGAAGCCATCAAAACGAAATCGTCGCCAACTCAACCGGCTTCGCGGGAGAGAGTAACGACAAAAACAGGTCCATACCGTCGCGACTGACCCCGGCGCCTGTGCAGCGTTAGCATGTTCGATCCGCAAAATTTCGATTTTGAAATAGAATATCTATTGAAAATGTTTCTGGATCGCGATTACACTCCTTTTGCAGTGGAACCCCGGGGAGGACTGGCGTGGAAGTGAATAGTAAAAGCGTCGAAAGGGCAATCGCTGCCCTGGATGACCTGAAGATAGAAATCCCTTCTTGGGGTTTTGCTAACACGGGTACGCGCTTCGGCAAGTTCCTCCAGGCCGGCGCCGCGACCAATTTGGAAGAGAAATTCGCAGATGCCTCTCAGGTTAACGCCTTCACCGGCGTTACGCCGCAGTTGGCCCTTCATGTACAGTGGGACCTCCCGGAAGGAGCCTCAAGTGTTGCGAATCTAAAACGGCTTGCGGCGAAGTACGGAGTGCAAGCGGGCTCCATCAATCCGAATCTATTTCAGGATCAGGAATATAAATTCGGTTCTTTATGCAACCCCGATCCGGAGGTGCGTTGCAGGGCTGTAAATCACCTTGTTGAATCAATCGAAATCGCAAAGGCTCTGGGATCCAGAGATGTTTCTCTCTGGATTTCCGACGGATCAAACTATCCGGGAGCGCAAAGCATCCGCAAGCGGATCGTGTGGCTAGAAGAAGCTTTGAATACGGCCCATGACAAACTGGATGGCAGCCAGCGTCTCCTTGTCGAGTACAAGCCGTTTGAGCCAGCCTTTTATCACACCGACGTGGCGGATTGGGGAATGGCAGCGCACCTCGCACAGGCTTCCGGTCCTCAAGCGCGGGTTCTGGTTGATACGGGGCATCATTACCAAGCGCAAAATATTGAGCAGATTGTTGCGTGGCTGCTGCACCTGCGATTGCTGGGCGGATTTCATTTCAACGATCGCCGTTACGCAGATGATGATCTGACACTCGGCTCGATTGATCCTTATCAGGTCTTCCGGATATTCAATGAGATCTTTTGTGAGCCGGAGGTTGAAGTCGTGGGCGAAATAGCTTACATGATCGACCAGAGCCACAACATTAAAGGCAAGATGGAAGCCATGGTCCAGACCGTGGTAACGGCACAGGAACTCTATCTCAAAGCGGCACTGGTGGATCGTGAACGGCTCTCAGAGTTGCAATCCAAGGCAAGGACAGTTGACGCGGAGGAATGCCTTCGTGCGGCCTTTTGGACAGATGTCCGTCCAATGCTACGAGATTGGCGTCGAGAGCACGGTCTTCCTGAAGACCCACTGGAGGCTTTGCGCGAGAGCGGATATGTCGAGCGAATTGAGCGAGAGCGGGGTGAGCGGAATGCAAAGCTGTCAGTTAGCTACGCCTGACGTTTTATGGTTTCAAACGATGATTGCCGAACGATCTGGCGCTTTGCATTGCTCTGCTCCGAAGCGGATAAGCGGCTCCAAATGTCAGAATTCAGTCGCCAGTTTTCGTACAAATAGCCCATTGATCGACGATGCCGGACGGAAACGGCCACTCCAAGAAGTGAGGATATATGTCAGTAGTTACAGAGACCGGCGATCGAGTTAAATTTCAGTATCTCGAAGACCTGTGGGATGAGAACGTGGCAGCGGGAATGGATGCCGCCGAACTGTTGCGTTATCGATCGAATCTGCTCGGTTCCGATCTTCGAATCACCAACTTTGGAGGCGGTAACACGAGCTCGAAGATTGAGATGCTTGATCCGCTGATACGCAAAGAGACAAAGGTGTTGTGGGTGAAGGGAAGTGGTGGCGATCTCGGCAGCATCCGGCGTTCGGGGTTTGCGACTCTGTATCTGGACAAGCTGCTGACACTCGAAAATCTCTATCGCGGCGCAGAATTCGAGGACGAGATGGTGGAGTATTACCCCATCTGCACATTTGGCCTGAATCCTGTGGCCGCGTCGATTGACACGCCCTTGCATGGCTTCCTGCCTTTCCCGCATGTCGATCATCTGCATCCGGATTGTGCGATTGCGCTTGCCGCTGCCGCGAACGGAAGAGAGAAGATGGAGGAGTTCAACAACATTTTCGGCCATAAGCTGGTATGGCTGCCGTGGCAGCGACCCGGATTTGAGCTGGGGATGATGCTAAAGAAAGCCGTCGCAGAGCGACCGGATTGTGACGGCGTAATCTTGGGCGGACATGGACTCTTTACCTGGGGGGAAACCCAGCGCGAGTGCTATCTCAACACACTCACGGCAATCGATCAGCTCACTGCATTTATAGAAAAGCACCTGGAGGAGAAGGGCGACCGCATCTTCGGCGGGCAGAAATATCCTCCCCTCCCAAATCGCAAGGAGCTTGCGCTGGAGATCCTACCGTTCCTGCGGGGACGTGTATCGACGGCAAAACGTCTTATCGGCAGCTACTCCGAGCGTCCAGATGTAATGGAGTTCATCAATTCGGCGGACGCGGAGAAGTTGGCGTACCTTGGCACAAGCTGTCCGGATCATTTTATCCGCACAAAGATCCGTCCTATGTATGTTGCATGGAACCCAGCCAGTGGAATGGACGCACTCAAGAAAGCAATTGAAGCGCGCATTCGCAATTATCGTGACGAGTACGCGGACTACTACCGCAGACATGCAGAACCCGCATCACCATCCATGCGCGACGCAAATCCAACGGTGGTATTGATCCCAGGTATTGGCATGTTCAGCTTCGGGAAGAACAAGCCCGAGTCGCGGATTACCGGCGAGTTCTACGTCAATGCAATCCACGTCATGAAGGGTGCCGCTGCGCTGGAGGTTGGACTTCGGCCGTCGCGAGTACCGCAATGCGGATCGGATGCGCTTCTCGAGGCCTTTCAGGTTTACAGCAATTACGTCGCGCTTCCTGCATCGGAAGCTTATCGCATTGAATACTGGTCGCTTGAGGAAGCCAAAATTCGGCGCCAACCTGCAGAAAAGGAACTCAGCCGGCAGGTTGCGCTCATTGTCGGCGGTGGAAGCGGAATTGGACGCGAGGTTGCTTTGCTCGCTGCGGAGCGAGGAGCTCATGTCGTGGTTGCAGATCGAGATCATGAGAGCGCGGCGCGAGTCGCTGATGAAGTGAAGGCGATCGTAGGCAGAGAAGGCTCTGTGGCCTCGCCTGTCGATATACGAAACCGTGACTCGATACGTGAGGCTCTGCGTCGGTCGATAGCTGAGTTCGGAGGAGTGGACATTTTGATAAACACGGCCGCTCTGTTCCCCTCTTCGCCGTCCGGGATTATTTCGGATGCGCAATGGGCTCTGACACTCGATGTCAACGTCACGGCGAACTTTCTCCTAGTCGATGAGATTGGCAAGCTCCTGCTAGATCAAGGGCTGACTGCCAGCATCGTGCTCACGAGTTCGGCGAATGCAGTGGTATCCAAGCGTGGCAGTGAAGCGTACGACGTAAGCAAAGCGGCGTTGAGTCATTTGATTCGTGAACTCGCCGTTTCGCAATCGCCATTGGTGCGCGTGAATGGCATAAGCCCGGCAACTGTGGTGAAAGGCTCGACGATGTTTCCTCGCGACCGGGTCGCGGCTTCGTTGAAAAAATACGACATCCCATTCGGTGAGGAAATGAGCGACGATGAAATGCGCGAGCTCTTGGCGGCGTTCTATGCAAAGCGTACATTGACGCACCAGCCGATCGATCCCCGCACCTGTGCCGAAGCTATCCTCTTTCTTGCCGGCCCGAAGGCGCCCTGCACCACCGGGCATCTCATTCCTGTGGATGGTGGACTGACAGATGCCTTTTTGCGGTAGTTGAAGTCAGAAGTTGGAACGGATCATGGTCCTTTCATATGCTCGGCAGCACTCCTCCCAATCTTGTCGCGATCGATTTAGGCGCCGAAAGCTGCCGTGTCTCCCTCTTGCATTGGAAGGCACAATCGCCGCACATCGAGTTGATTCATAGATTCAGCAATTCTCCTGTGATGATGGGTGCCCGGCTGCAATGGGACCTGACGCGCATCCTTCGGGAGAGCGTGAAGGGGCTTCACCTCTGCGCGGAAAGGACTTCCACCCCTATTGCCTCAATCGGTGTGGATGGCTGGGCGGTGGACTACGTCCGCTTAACTGACGACGGTTTGCCCATGGGCCAGCCGTTTTGCTATCGAGACACGCGGACGGAAGTAATGGAGGCAGAACTGCGCAGGCGTTGCTCGCGGGAAAAGCTATTTGCTCTGACTGGCGTGCAACCCTTGCGGATCAATACGCTCTATCAGCTTATGGCTGATCGAATTGCCGGAATTCCCGCGAAAGCTCGCTGGGTCAATCTTCCCGAGTTTGTGCTGGCACAATTGGGAGGCCGCAATGTCGCCGAGTTTTCAAATGCCACTCACACCGGATTAGTCGACATTGCAACGCATGACTGGAATCGCGAGATATTCGAGATGTGCGGTTTGAGTTTCGAAGCAGCGCCGGAAGTCGTGGTGACTGGCTGTGAAATCGGAACGTTGACCGGTGCGCTTGGCAGTCAGTCCCAACTTGGCGCCGCGCGTTTGATTGCGCCTGCTTGCCACGACACGGCTTCCGCAGTGGCCGGCATCGCGATGGAAGGAGAGGATTGGGCTTACATCAGTTCAGGAACATGGTCCCTGCTGGGCACGTTGCTCGACCATCCCATCAAGACACCTGCCGCATGCGCGACTGGATTCACAAACCTGGGTGCGGCGGGCAGCCGTATCTGTTTTCATAAAAATGTGAATGGCATGTGGCTCTTAAAGCAAACGCTTAATCAGCTATGCCCGTCCGGGAATCTGTGGCCCATGCCAGAACTCGTGGCAGCCGCGGAACAGGTCGACGCTCCCGACGAACTGCTTGAGGTGGACGATCCGTCTCTGTGGGGTCAGGGAAACATGGCGTCGAGGATCAACGCCCAACTATCAATTCGGAATCTAGAGACAATCGAGGAGCACTTTTCATCGATGCCGGAGTTTGCGAGCCTGATCTTTCATAGCCTCGCTCATCGCTATGCCGAGGTTTTGGCTCATCTTGAAGAGATTACCAATAAGCCACTGAGACGGCTCGCAATTGTAGGTGGAGGAAGCCTGAACCAATTCCTGAATCGGCTGACGGCAGAAGCAACTGGCCTGGAGCTTTGCCGCGGCGTCGCGGAAAGCTCCACTGTTGGCAACTTCGCAGTCCAACTGGCTACGTTAGAAGGGAACCCCAATTCACGAAGCAGGATTGCTCATTGGGCAACCGTGCTGACCGCATCAAACCACTGCTGACAACGCCATTTCCCATAGCGTCCGTCAAGACCACCTCACCTTAGCAGTGACCACGGCAATCCAATGAGGGCCTACGCCGATTCGAGAATAATATTCGAGTATTGCAAAGTATCCCCTGTCCGGATGAGCCCAATTGCGCCAGGAACACGTTGCTTGAATTCAATGTGTGGTTCGTACTTAACAGTCACACCGTCAAGTGCATGGCGGAACTTGTCGATCGTTGCCTCTGAATTTTCTCGTCGGAACTCGTCGGCCATGTATGCCCTTCCAATCACGAAATTGAATCGTATCGCCTCCAGTACCTCGAGCACGCGCGGAATGTTATCGACGAGAGATACGTCGATCGTCTCCAGGTTTGGCCAGAAGGGGAATCCACGGTCGGCAATTACCAGAGTATTTGTGTGTCTTACGCGGCTGAGTATCGAATTAATGGAAGGATTGAGGATGCCCGTTTTTAACATGATTTTGTTCAGACCGCGGCTGGAGCGGTACGCTTGTGGGCCGATGACATTAAGCGAGCATCTGAGAAGGCATAGAACGCAATGAATAGATACGCGACCAGAGGAACCACATACGCGAGTGCGATGCTGCCCGATTGTATTGAGATGAGACCCATTAGCGGGGTCAGAACAGCGCCGCCGACGATGGCCATGACAATCATCGATCCCCCCAATTTTGTATTCTCACCCAAGCCGCGCAATCCGAGCGCAAAGATCGTCGGATACATGAGCGACATGAAAAAGCTGGTCAAAAGCAGCGCCCAGAGCCCGATCCATCCTGGGAAGAGCACGCCCAATCCCGCGAGCACTGCATTTGCGACGCTATAAACGCCCATCAATTTCCCCGGCGATACGAATCGCATCAGCCATGCAGATGTAAAGCGTCCAACCCCGAATGCGACCAGTGTGCCGGTCAGGAAATATCCGGCCATCTTCTCCGGTTCATGTGTGTAGTACTGGACGTAGGAAATGAAATAACTCCACGTTCCCACTTGAGCGCCCACGTATGCGAACTGCGCAATCACCGCGAGAAAAAAGTGAGGATATTGGAGCAGTGCCCGAAAGCTGCCGCTGCCTGCGTTTGATTCCTCAGTCTGGGTCAGAGAGGCGGGAAACTTCACTACGGCGATGAGAATCAAGATTGCGACAGCGAGTCCGCCTAGAACCAGGGAGTCACTACGCGCATGGTTTCAGATTGCAAATACGCAGTGTAGGCATGGCGTACCTTCAAGTCGACAATCTGTTGCGGCTGCAGTTCGACACCGGAAAAGATGAACAGTGTGCCGATGAGGACACCGCTGACGGCGCCGAGCGGATTGAATGCCTGCGCCAGATTGAGCCGGCGGGCAGCGGTCGATGGATCTCCAAGCTGAGCGATGAATGGATTCGCCGCGGTCTCCAAAAAGGACAATCCGCTTGCGATGACAAAGAGCGCCAGCAGGAAGAACGAGTAGCGGCCGATCACCGCTGCGGGCCAAAAGAGGAAAGTCCCAACACTGAAGAGAGCGAGGCCGACGACGAATCCCGATTTGTATCCCAACCTCCGCATGAGCAGGGCAGCCGGCATGGCAAGCAAGAAATACCCCATGTAGAACGCGGACTGAATCAAACCTGCCTGGAAACGGCTTATCACGAAGGACTTCATGAATTGCCGGATCAGCACATCATTCAGGTTATTCGGTATCCCCCAGAGGAAAAAAAGCGCCGTGATAAGAGCAAATGGAAGACCATAACCGTGAGGCAGGAGCGGAGCGGTCTCGCCTGTGATCTGTTTCGTATGGGTGGCGGGGCTGGTCGGCAACATCGGCATCCTTCTGCTGTCCTCAAACTAATCGAGAGTGATCATAATCTTGGTGAACCGGCCCGGATTTGCGCTCCACTCCTGCAATATCTCCGGGGCACTCTCCAGCGGAACAATTGAACTTACGGCTTCATCGACAGGAAAGCTGTGTTGTTCGAGCATCTGAATTACTTCGCTGAAATTCTCGGGCAGCGCATTCCGTGAACCCAGGATATCGAGCTCTTTCTGCACAAAGAACTTCGTTTCGTAGGTCACTGGTTCCTTGGCATAGCCAATGTAGACTACCCGTCCGGTAAAAGCCACTTCTTCCACTGCTGCGCGAAAAGTCTGCGGCATGCCAACCGCTTCAATCACAACGTTCGGCCCTCGCCCATCAGTAAGTGCTTTGAGCGCCTGTTGTAAATCTTCCTTTCGCGAGTGGATGATGTGTTTGGCCCCCGCGCGGCGTGCAATGGCAAGCTTGTGATCGTCGACATCGATGGCGATGGTCTTAGCCCCGCGAAACGCGGAAGCTGAAACAGCTCCTAAACCCACCCCGCCACAGCCAAATATTGCGACCGTGTCCTTCTCCGTCACGCGTGCCCGGGCCACCGCATGGAAGCCGACGGTCAAAGGCTCAACCAGGCAGAGTTCCTCCAAATTTAAATTTGCAGCGTAGAGCTTCTCAGCAGGTACGGCGATAAACTCGGTCATCGCTCCATCGCGCTGAACTCCGAGCGTCTCATTGAATTGGCAGGAATTTCTACGATTGCTCCTGCACGCCGTACACACTCCGCAGCTGGTGTATGGGGAGAGGGTTACATCCATTCCTGGCAGAAAGTGTGGATGAGGCTCGTTGAGCTTCACGATGGTGGCCGCCACCTCGTGTCCAGGGATTCGCGGAAATGACACGAGCGGATTTTTTCCTCGGAACGAGTTGAGGTCGCTTCCACAGAGGCCAATTCGACGCACTTTCAGAAGGGCGTCGCCGGGCTTCGTAATCGGTTCAGGAACTTCTTCTATGCTCGCCTTTCCAGGCTCTTGGATTACGACAGCTCTCATTCAATTGGACCCTTTAGCCTCGCGGCGCTGGCACGGCGTTCGCTCTTCCAGTTGCGGCTAACTATAACGGATAGTTATCGATAAAGTAAAGCATCCCGGCAATCGCGTCAGAGCGAAATCTCCGCGACGTTTATTCGTGAATTCAGCCTTGACGCTTAGCTTTGCGACCCACCGTGGAGCTTCGCTCGATCAATCGAGGTTCGAGGATAATCGCCTTGGGCTTCGGTGAAGTCTTAGCCTCGATCAGGTGCATTGCCAGCTTCGCAGTGCGTTCCCCAAGCTCTGCAGTCCGTTGATCGACGCTCGAGAGAGGAACACGCAATGAACGGTCGTAATGAAGATTTCCGCAGCCGATAATGGCGATGTCATCGGGCACGCGCAGACCAGCATCGAGCACGGTATCGATGGCGCCCATGGCGAGTGGATCGTTGAAACAAAAAATTCCGTCAGGACGCGGATGAAGCTTCAGCAGTTGCCGGGTTGCTTCCGCCCCTCGCTGATGGCTTTCAACGTCGACTTTCGTCTCATAGATGATGCATTTTTCCGGGCCTTTGAGTCCGTGGCGGGCCAGCGCCGCCTGGTAGCCTTTAAGCCTGCCGATCGCCGGACTGCTATTTTCAGGTCCCCGAATGTGAGCGATCCGGCGGCAACCTATGCCGATCAAATGCTCTGTGGCCAGTGTTCCCACAGCTTCGTCATCGATACCGACGAAATTTCCACTTATCTCCGGGGGACGTCGATCGATAAAGACAAATGGAACGCCGTTCTCTACCAGGCGTGCGAACGGTGCGGTGGCTGTGCTGGAGGTTGCGATCACCAGTGCATCCAGCTTACGGCCCAGCAATTGGCTGATCTGTTTCTCTTCCAGCTTTGAATCCTCCTCAGAAGAGGAAATGATCAGCGAGTAGCCCTTTTTGTCGAGTGCGGCGGAAAGGGCCTTGGCTATTTCCGCAAAGAAGGGATGAAGAAGATCAGGAACAATCAAACCCAACAGGTAACTTCGTCCAGTCACCAACCCTCGGGCCATGAGGTTAGGTTGGTAATTTAATTCCTTAACGCGTTGAAGGACTCTTTCCCGTGTTTTTTCGGAAATATCAGGGTTATTCCGGAGAACTTTGGAAATTGTCACCGTCGAGAGGCCTAATCCACGCGCGATATCCTTCATCGTCACAGTCATATCGTGCTCTATAGTACACAAGAGCATTTATCAGACGGGAGCCAGTATTTTCGCGGGCGGCTGGTGTGATGGTGTCAGGCCCAGGGATGATTCCACTGGCAAGTTGTTACGCCGGTATAGGCAGATTTTGTCGTGGATATCGGACGTGGGGTCGCTGCTATTGCGAGGCGGCGCTTGCGCGGTCCTGACCAATCCGCTTCGTCAATAGCAGATGATTCGAGCTGTCCTTCCGGGTATAAGCAACTTCGTCCATAAGGTCGTGAATAATCTGCAGGCCTCTCCCGCCTTCCGGGAGGAGCATCCTGTCACCCGTCTCTGCCTCAATTGACTTCGTGCCATGCAGCAGTCGTCGAACGTGCTCGACGCCCATCGGAGTGCCGCTCTCGGAGATCTCGATCCGCAACTCATCCTTATCGGTCGTAACGGCTATCGAGACGGTTTCACCAGTATTGCCGTGATATGCGTGGCGGATAGCATTCGTCACGGCTTCAGCAACGCACAGCTCAACCTCGTTGGCCTGGACTTCACCGAGGCCAACGTGCACACAGATTGTGTTGACAGCCATCGCAACGAGAGCTACTTCGCCCAGATCGCTGTCTATAACGAAGTGAACACGGCTCACAAGTGGCTCCGTCGGTTACAAGGTGGCGGCCGCAGCTTCCTCCGGGCTAGGAAACATGCGGAATACCTTATTCATGCGAGTCAGTTTAAACATGCTGGCAACGCTGTCTCGAACCCCGCAAAGCATCAGTTCGCCGTCATTGCCGATCACCTTCAGGCTTGCGATCAGCGCTCCGAGGCCGCTCGAGTCGATAAAAGTGACCTCACTCAAATCGAGAACGAGAGTTCGATTTCCTTTTGTCACATAGTTGATGATGTCCTCTTTGAAGCGCGGGGCGACATCCGCCGAGATGCGGCTCTCGAGTACCTTTGCGACGAACACTTTCCCTATTTTGCTCTCTTCGAATCTCATACAAACTCCATTTCAACGGTAATATTTCGACATACTCCAGCGCGTTCACCAGATCAGATCTCACGCAATCTCAATTGCCAGCAGTGATACGTCGTCACCGAACTCTGCGGTTCCGCGCCATTTTCTAATTTCCATCAGCAACCCGCCGAGCATTGCATCCAGAGGTCTCGTGGCCCAGGACCCCAAGCATGTCAGCAAGCGATCTTCACCAAACGCCTCACCTTGCGCGTTCATGCATTCAGTTACTCCATCGGAATAGAGGAGGAGTCGATCCCCGGGATCGATCGCCGCTTCAAAGCAATCGAATTCCAGCTCGGGCCAAAGACCGACCGGCATACCGCCAGTGCCAAGAATCCGTGACTCGCCGTCTTTCTTAATCAGAAGAGGGCCGGGATGCCCAGCCTGGGCCACACGCAACGTCGATGAACGAGTATCGAGGAGCCCATAAACCATGGTGAAGTACCGGTCATCTTTCGACTGGAAGCGACGATTGAGTTCGCGAATCGCATCGCCCGGCGACATGACATCGAACTCCCCGGTATGCCGGTCATGGCGCTTCAAGGGGCTTCCATGCGTGGCGTCCGGACTCATCATCATGCTGAGCGTGACTGACAGCATTGCCGCCGGCACTCCGTGACCGGAGACATCCAGAAGGTAGAAGCCCACCTGGTGCTCGTCCATCGCAAAGAAGTTAAAAATGTCGCCGGCGACATAGCCGGAGGGTTGAAAGCGCCACTCACACTTAACCCCATGGGCCTCCAGCGCGGGCGGAGGGAGTAATCTCTGCTGCATCCACGCGGCGGCTTTAAGGTCATCCTCGATGAGTTTGTGTGCGGATTGAAGCCGATTGTTGATCCCCGCAAGCTCACGATTCTTATCCGCGAGGCCCTGTTGCAAACTCAGGACGCGCTCGCCGGCTCGCACCTTTACACGCAGCTCCTCCGGGCTTATGGGCTTGACTAGAAAATCGTCCGCGCCTGCATCCATGCCCTCGATCAGGTCGGACTTCTCTCCTTTCGAAGTGCAGAGGATGACGTAGACGTAACGCTCAAGGTTTGCAGAGCGGATTTTACGGCACAGATCCACGCCAGCGAGGTTTGGCATGATCCAGTCGCTCACAACGAAGCTGCACTGACCCTCTTCCACAAACTTCCAGGCTACCTCCCCATCGGAGGCTTCAAGGACGTCGTGGCCTTGCATCTGCAGAATCATCGAATGAATTCTGCGCGCTACTGGATCATCATCGACCAGGAGAATCTTCACTTGATGTCAGATTCCGCCGCCGGCGGAACAGCCCGGATATTCCAAATGTCATGCGCATACTGCCGGATGGTTCTGTCACTCGAGAATTTGCTCATTCGTGACACATTCAGAATCGCTTTTGAAGTCCATGCCGCGGAATCGAGGAATGTGTTCGATACCCGTTCCTGAGCGGCGAGATAAGAGTCGAAATCCGCCAGATGGAGATAATGATCACCTTCCTCAAGGAGCGCTTTTCGGATGGGGTCGAAGATTCCCGGTTCGTCCGCCGAAAATGCATTGGCGCTGAGGCTGTCGAGGATCCGCCTGATTCTGGGGTTGTGGTGGTAATAAAACCATGGGTCGTAGTTTTCGGCCCACAACCGTTGAACTTCGTCGGCATGGAGACCGAAGATGAAGATATTGTCGGCTCCTACCTCCTGCAACATTTCGACATTGGCTCCATCGAGCGTCCCCACTGTCAGGGCGCCATTCAATGCAAATTTCATGTTACTTGTCCCGGACGCCTCCATCCCTGCGGTCGAGATCTGTTCACTCAGGTCTGCAGCGGGAATGATGATCTCGGCGAGCGACACCTTATAGTCGGGGAGAAAAACAACTTTCAGGACGTCGCCGACCTTCGGATCGCGGTTGATGACTGCGGCAATGTTGTTAATTAACTTGATGATCAGTTTCGCTCGGAAATATCCCGGAGCAGCCTTCCCGGCAAAAATATGGACGCGCGGGGCGGAAGGACTGTTCCCATCTTCAACAATGCGGAAATATTCGTCGATGATCGCGAGCGCATGCAGCAGCTGACGTTTGTATTCGTGAATTCGCTTTACCTGCACGTCGAACATCGCGCGTGAATCGACTCGTATGCCCGTAGAATCGAGAATCGTTCGTGCGAGCCTCTGCTTGTTGGCATACTTGACGGCGAGAAAGTCGCACTGCGAAACCGGGTCGCCGCTGAACGGCTCCAGATAGCGAAGGCGGTTCAGGTCCTGTCGCCACTCATGGCCGATCCGGTCGTCAATCCATTGGCACAAGGATGGATTGGCGTGCATTAACCAGCGTCGCGGCGTCACGCCGTTTGTCTTGTTGCCGAATCGACCCGGGTAAAATTCATTGAAGTCGGGAACCAGTTGTGACCGCACAAGTTCGGAGTGGAGCTCAGCTACTCCATTCACCGCGTGGCTGCCAACGATGGCCAGGTTGGCCATCCGCACCAGTTGCGGCGAGCCTTCTTCGATAAGCGACATGCGCTCCAGACGCTGGTGATCGCCAGGCCACCGCGTGGCAACCTGGTCGAGGAAGCGGTGATTGATCTCGTAAAGAATTTGAAGATGCCGCGGCAACACCCGTTCGAACATCTCGACGGGCCAGCGCTCGAGCGCTTCAGGCATCAGTGTGTGATTGGTATAGCCGCAGGTTGCCTGCGTGATCTCCCACGCTTCATCCCAGCGCATCTCATGTTCATCGATCAGGGTCCGCATCAACTCGGTGACGGCCAGCGCCGGGTGGGTATCGTTCATCTGGATGGCAACCTGATCCGCAAAATCCCGGGGGTGTGAGTACCGTGACTGGAAGCGTCGGAAGATGTCTCGTATAGCGCAGGCCACCAGGAAATATTCCTGCGTAAAACGCAAATACCGGCCTGAATCCACTGCGTCGGAAGGATAGAGTACTTTGCTTACGGTCTCGGACTGTATCTTTTGCTCGACGGCACTCAGATAATCGCCGTCGTTGAATATCCGGATGTCGAATTCATTCGAGGCGCGTGCTGAGAAAAGCCGGAGGGTATTGATCGTGCGCGCATCCTGTCCCACAACCGGGAAGTCGTGGGGGATGCCGATCAAGACCTTCCAGCCCATCCACATTGGATTGTAATTTCCCATCCGATCGACGCCGTGCTCGATGCGCCCGTAAAGCGGGATGGTGAAGGCCTGATCCTGGTGTTCGATGAGCCACGGCGACTGCTCACTGGCCCAGTAATCCGGTTCTTCCTTCTGGCGGCCGTCTTCGATCTCCTGGCGAAAGAGCCCAAACTCATAGTTGATGCCGTATCCATAGCCGGGCATGTGCAGGGAAGCAAGCGAATCGAGGAAGCATGCTGCCAGCCGGCCCAGCCCGCCGTTGCCAAGAGCGGCGTCCGGTTCCACTTCCAGCACATCGGAGAGGCGAAGTCCGAGCCGTGCCAGAGATTCCTCCATTGCGTCGTAAAGCCCAAGATTATGAAGATTGTTCCGAAGCGAGCGACCGAGCAGGAATTCCATCGATAGGTAGTAGACAGATTTCACGCCGGCGGAGCGGAATCGTGCCGCCGTCTCCAGCAAGCCATCCACGATGCGCGGCCGCAGGGCGGCGGCAGTCGCTCGAAACAACTCATCGGGCGTCGCATTTGAGACACCTTTGGCGAATTGATAGCGGAGGAGTTGCTCGATGGGCGCCGTCCAATCGCTGAGATTGGATGGCGAAGCGGGAACAATCGTTTCATGCCGAAGACTCATGCCGGGAAGCCTCACTACTGCCGGGAGCCTGATCTTCCACGCGAGCCGTTTGCGGGAAAGCGCGCCCATTCACTATATTGTGACCTTGCAGGCAGCATCGTCGGAACGTCGCCGGAAGCGGCGAGCGGGTGACAATTGCCGAAGCAAGACCAGTTCACATTGCTGTCGATTTCGGATCGACAACAACGCATCCGTTGTAGGGATCGTTGAGGGGAAACTCCTCGACGACCACTCAAGTCTTATATCTACGAACGCAACGAACAGGTCTGGGAACTGATCAGGAACGGCAAGTGGAGCGTAAGGCGCGTCATCGACCGGTGTAAGGTCTGGTAGATGCTTCACGCCAGATTATGAGAGTATACCGATTTGACTCGCCGCGCGACTAAAACAAAAACTCCCCCGAAGGACGGTCTCGAAAGTTGGTTTCTGTGACGAACACTCCCCAACCGCTGTGGAAACTACTCGGCATTCTCTTCAAACCTCATCCATGGCATGGAATTTCACCCGGTGAACAAGCTCCGGAGAAAGTCCAGTGCTTCATCGAAGTTGTGCCGTCGGATACGCTGAAATACGAAATCGACAAGGTTTCCGGTTATCTGAAGGTAGATCGCCCACAAAAATACTCAAATATATGCCCGGCATTGTATGGCTTCGTTCCGCAGACATTTTGCGGGGAAAGCGTTGCCGCATTGTCTTCTGAAAAGACCGGGCGAAGCCTGGAAGGCGACTGCGATCCGCTTGATATCTGCGTGTTGACCGACCGTCCGATTCAACATGGAAACATTCTCGTTGAATGCATTCCAATCGGCGGGCTTCGTATGGTCGATCAGAATGAGGCGGATGACAAGATCATCGGAGTCCTCAAACAGGATGCGACCTACGGTTCATGGACCGACATTAGCCAGGTACCGGAATCAATGCTCGACCGGCTTCGCCATTACTTCCTCACCTATAAACAGGCGCCCGGATCGACGTCCAGCGGTTGTGAAATTACCCACACCTACGGTCGCGCTGAGGCACATGAAGTCATAAGGCGCAGTCTGAATGACTACCATGTCAGGTTTGGCGATATCGAACAGATCCTTGGGGCAGCTTTGAGCGTGATGAAGTAAATTTTGCGTCTCGTCGAAAATCTTAACGACGTCTCGAGATCCGAACCCGGGCGCTGTCTCCACGCATCGTGGTCGGCGGGGTGAAGACGCGTCTATCGACTACCTGCGTTGACGAGCCGCGTGGAATTGCCGGAGCCATCATCCGGTTCGCCTCCTTCGCGGTCGATTCAGTAAAAACGGTGAGTACAGTAAATCGTTAAACTCAGAGAGAGCTTTGAGGAGTTGTGAGTCGGATGGCTGGAAGCAAATTGGACATACACGGTAAGGAAAGCTCTCGCTGGGATCTGGTAAGTCTGGGCGAAGTGATGCTTCGCCTGGACCCAGGCGATTATCGTATTGCGACCGCGCGGCAGTTTCGCGTCTTCGAGGGCGGCGGCGAATACAACGTAGCGCGCGGGTTGAAGCGCTGCTTTGGGCTCGACACGGCGGTGGTCACGGCGCTGGCCGATAATCCCATCGGCCGCCTGGTGGAAGATCTCATGTACCAGGGTGGCGTCGACCAGAGCCATGTCCGCTGGGCGAAATATGACGGCGTGGGGCGAACGGTTCGCAATGGCCTGAACTTTACGGAGCGCGGATTCGGCGTGCGGGCAGCGGTTGGCTGCTCTGATCGCGGTAATACTGCTGTCTCTCAATTGGCTTCAGGTGATATCGACTGGCAGAGGATTTTCGGAACGGAAGGCAGCCGCTGGTTTCATACCGGCGGCATCTTCGCAGCGCTTTCGGCAACCACGCCGCTCGTTGCGGCGGAAGCGATGGACGCGGCGCGCCAGCACGGAACATGGATCTCCTACGATCTGAATTACCGTGAGTCTCTCTGGAAGGCGAATGGCGGGAAGCAGGAGGCAACCCGCGTGAATCGTGAGTTGGTCCGCAAGGTCGACGTGCTCATCGGCAACGAAGAAGACTTTACGGCAGCCCTCGGCTTCGAGGTCGAGAACGCGGATGAGCACCTGAGCCAGCTCGACATCAGCAGCTATCAGCGAATGATCGAGCGGGTCGTGGCGGAATTTCCTAATGTGAAAATCGTCGGCACGACACTCCGCAATGCCAAAACAGCATGTGTGAACGACTGGAGCGCGATTGCGTGGCATGACGGCACGCTCTATCGCTCGTTGGAGCGGCCTGACTTGGAGATCTATGATCGCATCGGCGGCGGAGACTCATTCTGTTCAGGGTTGATCTACGGATTGCTGACTGGCCACGATGTGCAATGGGCGGTTGAATGTGGCGCAGCGCACGGCGCTCTCGCAATGACGACTCCGGGAGATGTCAGCATGGCGACGCTGGCGGACGTGGAGCGAGTGATGAAAGGCGGAGGCGCCCGCGTGGCGCGATAACCATGGCCGACTCGAAAAAACAGGATGTCATCGACACGATTGTGCAGGAGGGCGTGGTTCCGGTACTGCGGGCTGAGTCCCACGAGATCGCTCTGCAGGCAGTAGAAGCGTTGCGTGCGGGCGGGATCGGTGTGGTCGAAGTAACGATGACGGTGCCAGGCGCCGTTGAATTGATTGCAAGACTCAACAGTGAGATCGGCGGCGAGTGCTTGATTGGCGCGGGCACTGTTCTCGATGAAAGAGTTGCGGCCCGGTGTGTTGACGCAGGCGCACGCTTCATCGTCAGTCCTGCTTTGAACGTGGCCACGATTGAGTTCTGCAACACGAGAGATATTCCCGTGCTGCCCGGTGCTTTCACTCCAACCGAAGTGCTCACGGCATGGAATGCCGGCGCGGATATGGTCAAGCTTTTCCCTGCGGGCGCCGGTGGAGGGCCAAGCTATCTCAAATCGCTGCGTGCGCCTCTTCCCGAGGTGAAGTTTGTTCCCACCGGCGGCGTCTCGCTGGAAAATGCGGGAGACTACATTCGTGCGGGCGCGATGGCAATAGGGATCGGCGCTGATCTAGTGGACACGAAGGCGATTCGCGCGGGAAATGCGAAGGTTGTGACGGAGCAGGCGAAACGTTACCTGGCGGCAGTAAGCGCAGCGCGTTCCCGATGAAAACGAATCGAATATCATAATGAAAATTGTCAGCGCGAAGGTTGTTGTCTGCAGTCCCGGTCGAAACTTCGTGACGCTGAAGGTTGAGACCGACCAGGGGATCTACGGTCTTGGCGACGCCACGTTAAACGGAAGGGAACTGGCCGTCGCCAGCTATCTGCAGGATCACCTCATCCCTTGTCTCATAGGTCGCGATCCCTTTCAGACAGAAGATATCTGGCACTACTTCTATCGAGGCGCCTACTGGCGTCGCGGACCCGTGACGATGACCGCGATCGCGGCCATCGACATGGCGCTGTGGGACATCAAGGGAAAGGCTCTTTGCGTTCCTGTCTACAATCTGCTCGGCGGCAGGAGCCGCGACGCAGTCCTCGTCTATGGGCACGCGACCGGGCGCGACATCGCTGAGACTGTTGATGAAGTCGCCCGCTATCGCGACATGGGCTATCTCGCCATTCGCGCGCAGAGCGGGATTCCGGGGCTCAAATCGACTTATGGCGTGCCAAAGAACGACAAATACTATGAGCCAGCTGAGCGTGGATTGCCTTCCGAAAGTCTGTGGTCTACGGAGAAGTATCTGCGGCATGCGCCGAAGTTATTCGAGGCGCTGCGTCTCAGGCTTGGCGAGGAGTTGCATCTGCTGCACGACGTTCACCATCGGCTGACTCCGATCCAGGCCGCGCGGCTGGGCAAGGAGCTTGAGCCTTATCATTTGTTCTGGATGGAAGACGCCGTTGCGGCCGAATTGCAGGACGGCTTCCGTATTCTGAGGCAACACACGACTACTCCGCTGGCGGTCGGCGAGGTCTTCAACAGCATATGGGACGCGGAGCAGCTGATGCGCGAGCAGCTCATTGACTATCTACGCATGAGCGTCGTGCATGGAGGAGGCATCACTGCGATGAAGAAGATCGCAGACTTCGCCGCCCTGTATCATGTGCAGACCGGTCCTCACGGAGCAACGGATCTTTCCCCAGTGGCCATGGCGGCGGCGCTGCATCTGGACCTCGCCATCAACAATTTCGGCATCCAGGAATACATGCTGCACAACGCGGAAACGGAAGAGCTGTTTCCGCATGCATATGCTTTTCTTCAGGGGCACATGCATCCAGGCGAGGAACCCGGGCTGGGCGTTGACATCAGCGAAGAGATGGCGGCGCATTTTCCTTATCGGCAGGCGTATCTTCCGGTG
>Ga0210388_10001505_pt1 | contig 18342 bp, 17 predicted proteins | sample IncBWC19OmetaG_FD_155485 | JGI IMG/M metagenome (GOLD analysis project Ga0210388, IMG submission 155485) | Forest soil microbial communities from Barre Woods Harvard Forest LTER site, Petersham, Massachusetts, United States - Inc-BW-C-19-O ... | reverse complement strand
TCGAAGCCGAACTACACGGTCGACACGGTCCGGCGGCTCAAACAGGCGTCGAAGAAAGCGGACAGGCTCTTTCTGCTCATTGGGATCGATGCGTTTGCGGACATTGCGACGTGGCACCAAGCCGAGCCACTATTCCGGGAGTGTGAGTTTGTGGTTGCTAGCAGGCCGGGGTATTCGCTGGCGGATGTGGCGAACGCGCTGCCTGCGAGCCTGCGGCCGCGGATGGAAGTGACGCGTCCATTTCACAAGCAGGCGGCTACGGGCGACCTGGTGCTGAAGGGTGTAACGATTCATCTGCTCGACGAGGTCTACCAGCCGATATCCTCAACGGCGATTCGGGAGGCTGCGGCCGCGGGCAAGCCGCTGGGGCGGTTCGTGGATCCGGCGGTCGCGGATTACATAAAGAAGATGGGGCTGTATAAGGGTCGTTAGTCGTTCGTCGTTGGTCGCTTGCCGAAGCACTTGCCGCAGGCTTCAGATTCTGACCGGGAAAAACCTCGGGAAGCAACTGTCGTTTACAATAGGGACTCTGCCCGGGTTGGGCCAACGACGAACGACCAACTAACCACCAACGACTAACGACCGATTCTCCGCATGAAAAAAAACGAATTGAAGGAACAGGTAACGGCGGTCATACAGGCTTGCCTCGACAAGAAAGCTGAAGAAATCTCCATCCTGGAAATGGAAAAAGGGTCGGGAGCATTCACCGACTATTTCGTGCTGTGCAGCGGCACGAATCCGCGGCAGGTGCAGGCCATCGCGGACGAAGTGGAGCTGCGGTTGAAATCGACGGGTGTGCGGCCGGCACACGTTGAGGGCTACCGGCAGGGGGAGTGGATCCTGGTCGACTACGTCGACTTTGTGGTGCACGTATTTTCCGAGAAGGCGCGGAAGTTCTACGATCTGGAGCGGCTGTGGAAGACAGCTAAGCGGCTGGAGCCCTCGGAGCTGACGCCCAAGCCGAGAGCTAAGGCGATGGCGAAAAGCAAGACAAAGCCCGTCAAGCGCGCGGTCGTTGCGCGGCGCAAGAAGGCGTAGTCTCGCGATATTAGGCCAGTGCCTGAAGACGCTCTCATCGCACAACGGTTACGGTATGCCTGAAGGTATACCCTGATCCGAATCGTCCCTCCTCACTACGATGCGAGTGTCAGCGTTGCGGGTGTCAGCGTGAAGATCAAGATTGTCTGGATGGGGAAGACGAAAGAGCCGGCGATTCAAGCGCTGACGGACGAGTATCTTAAGCGGATCTCGCATTACGTGCCGGTCGAAGGGATGGCACTGCGGGATGAAGCGGCACTGCTGCAAATGTGCGGGCGGGGCGCGCCGGGGAAAGCAAGCAAGACGGCGAGCTCGGGGAAATCGACGCTTATGCTAATGGATTCGCGGGGAAAGCAGTTCTCCTCGGAAGAGTGGGCGCGGTTTCTGGGGGACTACCAAGATCGCAATCCGCTGCCGCTGGTGTTTGCGGTGGGTCCGGCGGATGGATTCAGCGAAGAGGCGCGGGGCGCGGCGCAGCATACGATCTCGCTGGGCCGGATGACACTGGCGCACGAGTTGGCTCGCGTGGTCTTGCTGGAGCAGGTCTACCGCGGGTTCACGATTCTGAAGGGGCATCCTTATCATTCGGGGCATTGAAGGGACCGCGGCGTGCACTTTCGTGTGTTGTTCCTGGACGGCACAGCGACCTAGAGTTGGTGAAGGAACATGAATTTCGTTAGAGCAATCATTGGAGAGTAGTCATGAAAGATGTGATGGAGCTACTGCGGGCAAAAGAACAAGAATTATCGAAAGTGAAGCGGCAAGTCGAAGCCTTGCGGATTGCGGCGCCTCTGTTGGGCGGTGACGAGGAAACGGGGTCCTCGACTACGCCGGGCGGAATCAAGGAAGTAGGAAGGTCGAGATAGTTTTGTCCTTCATTTAGCTTTGGGTTTGCTGTCTGAGGCGACCGCGATAATGTTGAGGATCTCTCTGGCCAGGGCCCCGGGGTCTTGACCTTCCATATTAGCCAGCACTACGACGCCGGCGCGCTGCTCAGCCGCAATGAGGAAGGCGGTGCTGGTGCCCTGCTGTCCTCCGTTGTGGCCCACGGCTGCGACTTCGTTGCCTGTCGCTTTTCTCCAGCCCCAACCTAGCGCGTAAGGATCTTCGGCGCCGTCGGAGGGTTTGAGGGGAGTCCACATCAGGTCGCGGGTGGCGCGGCGAACGAGCTTGTCATTCAAAATTGCGACTTCGAATTTTGCCATGTCTTCGGCGGAGGAGAGCCAGCCGCCGCCGGGGATTTTGTAGCTGGAGTCGAGGAAATCGGCATTGAGCACGGCGCCCGACGCTGTTTTTGCGTAGAAGCGAGTGCGATACGGGATGATGGCGAACCGGTCGTCAGCCTGCGTCTGTTCCATCTGCGCGGGAACTAGAACGTTTTTGCGCATGAAGTCGAGATATTTGGCGCCGGATGCTCCCTCTATTACGCAGCCTATTAATGTGTATCCCTGAGTGGAGTAGTGGAACGAGGTGCCGGGCTGGGCTACGAGGGGATCGTCCTTGAAAAAATTCAGCCCCGCCTGGATGGGATCGTCGAAGTGTTTTGTATTGCCGCCTTCGGGGTCCTGCTGGTTTTCTCCGGTCTTGTAGTGGCGAATTCCACCGATGTGTCCCAGCACCTGGCGAGTGGAGATGGGCCACGGCTTTTCAGGAAATGATGGGCAGTACTTTTGCACGGGAGCATCGAGATCGAGCTTCCCGCGTTCCCAGAGCTGAAGGGCGGCGACGGCAGTGAGCGATTTGGAGATGGAGGCCAGGCGAAAGAGCGTGTGTTCGCTGGCGGGGACATTATTCTCGAGATCGGCGAATCCGTAGCCTCCGGCCCACTCATACTCGCCGTTTTCGACGACGGCGACGGAGACCCCGGGAATATGGGTGGAAGCCATGAATTTGGAGACGGCAGCATCGATCTGAGCGCGCTTGGCGGAGGCGAGTTTGGATTCCTGAGCGAAGGAATGAGTTGGGACGGAGGTACAGAGCGCGAGCAGAATCGCGAGAAAAATCGAGTGGGATAGGCGCAGATCAGTAAATGGACTGCCGGTTCGTCTCATAGGGCTCTCCTCGGAATAAAGGAGCTTATTGTAGATCACGGGAGAAACCAGAATCACTTCGCCGGCAATGACAAATGAAATGGTCGAGCTTCGCTCGACGGACAGCCGGGGGCGGCTGTCCCCGCGTTCACATCTACCGATGGAGACTGGAGTTTATTGGGTGACGGTGGCCTGGTAGCTGACGGTTTGCCAGCGACCGTTGCGGCGAACCCAGACGCGGGTATAGCGATAGAGTCCGCTGAAATCTTCACCCAGTTGGTGACCCTTTACGTCGGCGCGGGCAGTGACGACGGCAGTATCGCCGTAGAGGCGGACCACCATGTCGGTGACGTTCATGGACTCGTAGCGGAGTTGTCCGCTGTGGCGGGCGGAAATAGCTTCTTGTTTTGTGGTGACCTGGCCGAGCGGGGTGATGGCAACGTAGTCATCGGCAAGGGTGCGGAGGGAGAAGTCGGCGTCCCGGCGGAGGCTGGCTTCTTTGGCCTGGCGCTCCATGTCGACGACCTGGCGGATGATTTCCTGGTCGCCGGAGTCGAGGCCGGGTCTGGGGTGAAGGGCGACGTGCTGAGCGGAAAATGCAGGCATGGCCGCGAGCACGCAAAACAATAACAGAAAACAATTGTTGATCACGTCGAGACCTCCGCAGTCTGCGAGGGGACAGAGATCTGCTTGCACCCGGGTACGCAAGGTTGGATGCACGAGTTCCGTGGAAAGTTCAGGCATTAATAGCATTGTAGTGGTCAGTGAGCGAGAGCCGGTAGAACACATCGTGATCATCATAAGGCTGCTGGCCACTGTTCTTAGCTGCTTCTAGTAGAATCAGGAATCCTGTCATGAATGACGTACGCCGCGGTCTGATCATCGTAAATACGGGGCCCGGCAAAGGGAAGACTACTGCGGCGATGGGGACGGCTTTGCGCGCGGTGGGGCAGGGGATGCGAGTGCTGATGCTGCAGTTCCTGAAGGGCTCGTGGCATTACGGGGAACTGGATGCGGTGAAGGAGTTTGGCGACAAGTTCGTGATGAAGCAGATGGGGCGGGGATTTGTGAAGGTGGGCGCCGAGAAGCCGGACCTGGAAGATGTGAAGATGGTCGAGGAAGCGTGGGCCGAAGGCGAGAAGGCGATCCAGTCCGGGGAGTGGGATCTGGTAGTGCTGGATGAGATCAACTATGCGATCAGTTACGGCATGCTGGACCCGGCGAAAGTGGTGGAGAGCCTGAAGAAAAGACCGGCGATGGTGCATGTCATCTTGACGGGGAGGAACGCACACCCCACAATTGTCGAGGCCGCCGACACGGTGACAGAGATGCGGCAGGTCAAGCATGCTTACGAGAAGGGCGTGATGGCGCAGCGGGGCATAGAGTACTGAGTACCTGGTACCCAGTACCGAGTCAAGACCGGTCGTTTTTCTTGGTACTGGGTACTTGGTGCTGGCGACTTTTTATGGCTTGGTTCAAGCGTGAATCCGGGGAACTGAACACTTCGGGCGAGAAGACGGTTCGCACTGAGGGGTTGTGGGTGAAGTGTGAGAACTGCCGGCAGATCATATGGAAGAAGGATCTGGAAGAGAATCTGAATGTGTGTCCAAAGTGCGAAAAGCATTTTCGCATTGATGCGCGGACGCGGCTGGCGCTGTTGCTGGATGAGAATCAGTATGAAACATTCGACGGGAATCTTTCGTCAACGGATCCGCTGAAGTTTGTGGATTTGAAGCCGTATTCGTCGCGGCTGCGGCAGGCGCAGCACGATACGGGTCTGAAAGACGCGGTGATCAACGCGCAGGGCAAGTTGCTGGGGCGGCCAGTGACGGTGAGCGCGATGGAGTATGCGTTCATTGGGGGAAGTATGGGCGCGGTGGTGGGGGAGATGATCACGCGGGCGGTGGAGCGGGCGCTGGATTCGAAGACTCCGCTGATTATTGTGTCGGCTTCGGGCGGGGCGCGGATGATGGAAGGCGTGGTCAGCCTGATGCAGCTGGCGAAGATTTCTGCGGCGCTGGCGCGGCTGGATAAGGCGAAAGTTCCCTATATTTCAGTGCTGACCGATCCAACTACGGGTGGAGTGACGGCATCGTTTGCCATGCTGGGGGATTTGAACATTGCGGAACCGGGGGCGCTGATTGGGTTTGCCGGGCCGCGGGTGATTGAGCAGACAATCCGGCAGAAATTGCCGGCGGGCTTCCAGCGCAGCGAGTTTCTGCTGGAGCATGGGATGTTAGATGCGGTGGTGCCGCGCAAGGAACTCAAACCTTATATTGGGCGGGCGCTGGATTTTATGGGGGGAGCTGTTAGCGCTTAGCTCTCAGCTTCTGGCTCCTAGCTTCTTGCTTCCAGCCAACGCTTGTCTCTGTCTCTCTTTACTTTTGACCTTCGATAATCCGCCCTGCATCTTCGCGACGGTTTGATAATCTGAAAGCTGTGAGTTTCACGCTAAAGGCTAACGGCTAACAGCTTTGCCCACTTCCTACCAAACCGCGGTGGCACGCATGTTTGCGCTGGGGCACGAGCTGGCGCAGACGCCTTCGCAGAAGTTTGATCTGGCGCATATGCGAGTGCTGCTGGCTGCGCTGGATCATCCGGAGCGGCATTTCCCCAGCGTGCTGATTGCGGGGACGAATGGCAAGGGGTCGACGGCGGCTACGCTGGCATCGATTCTGCGGGCTTCGGGGTTGAAAACCGGGTTGTATACCTCGCCGCATCTGGTGCGGATCAACGAGCGGATCCGGGTGGACGGTGAAGAGATCGGCGACGACGATTTTGCGTTTCTTCAGGGTGAGGTCGATCGGGTTGCAGAGCAGTTGGTGGAGCGAGCGGAGTTGCCGTGGCACCCGAGCTTTTTTGAGATGATGACCGCGATCGCTTTTGAGGATTTCGCACGGCGGAAGGTGGAACTAGCGGTGCTCGAAGTGGGCATGGGCGGGCGGTTGGACGCTACGAACGTAGTCGAGCCATTGGTCAGCGTGATTACCGACATTTCGCTCGATCATCAGAAGTTTCTGGGGGATACGGTCGGGGAAATTGCGCGGGAAAAGGTGGGGATTATTCGTTCGGGCGGCGTGGCGGTGGTATTGCCGCAACAACCAGAGGCCAATGACGTGATCGGCAACACGATTCTGGAGTTGGGGGCGCGGGGAGTGAATGCGGCGCCTTATGTGCCTCCGGTTTCGCCGGGGAGTGCCCAGTACCTGGTCCCCAGTAGCAAGCAAGGCAAATCTGGATTCGTTTATCGCTATCCGCTTCAGGTTTTGGGTACGGAGATTCTGGTGGAGACTTCTCTGGTGGGGCGACATCAGTTGCGGAACGTCGCTTTGGCGATTGCCGCGGCTGTGGAGTTGAGTCAGCGGGGATTTGGCAGCATCACCGCTCCGACGATTGAGCACGGCGTACGGGAGACGCGGTGGCCGGGCAGGTTTGAGGTGATCGCGGCGCGGGAGGGGTGGCCTGAGATTGTTATTGATGTGGCGCACAATCCGGCGGGGGCGTGGGCGCTGCGCTCCGCCCTTTCGGAGCGGTATCAGGACCGTCCGCTGATTTTTGTTTTCGGGGCGATGCGGGATAAGGCAATCTCAGAGATGGCGGAGATTCTGTTTCCGCTGGCGGAGCGGGTGATTGCGACGCGGCCGGAGAATCCGCGCTCGGCCGCGCCCGAGGAGATTCAGCAGGCGGCGGGGCGGACCGGGGTTGAGATTGAGGCGGTCGAAGATGTCGAGATCGCCTTGCAGCGGGCGCGAGTGCTGGCGGGGTCGCGCGCGGTGGTCGTGATTACCGGATCGATTTATCTGGTGGGGGAAGTGATGCGCGTTGCGGGCGTGAACGTTTGAGGCGGCGCGTGGCAGCGGTTTCCCCTAGAATGGAAGTGTGGAGGAAGTGAACTCATCACCATCGGTGGAAGTGGAACGCGACGCAGAAGTTGCGGCGGTGGTGGCGCCGCGGCCAAGTCCGCATGCGATCCCGGGGGAGAAGTATGGGTGGGGGAGCCGGCTGCGGTCGTATTTGATTCTTGATCCTCTGATCTGGCTCTACACCCTGGTTCTGGGAATGCTGGCGCTTCCCGGCGGATTGTTTGACCGGGGCGGGCGGCGGCTGCACTGGTTTTCGCGGGCCTGGTCGTGGCTCATCATGAAAACGATTTTGTCGCCGGTGAAGGTGACTGGCCTGGACAAGATCGATACCTCGAAGGCTCATGTTTACGCGGTGAACCACGCCTCGGCGCTGGATATTCCGGTGCTCTACGTTTACCTTCCGTTTCAATTTCGCATTGTTTTCAAGAAGGAATTGCTGGCATATCCGGTGGTCGGCTGGCAATTGAGGCGGTCCGGGCAAGTGTGCATCGACCAGCAGAAGCCTGCGAATTCGATTGCGGCGATCCGCTCGGCGGTAAAGAGTTTGAAGGCGGGGCTGCCGCTGGTGATTTATCCCGAGGGTGGACGGACGCCGGATGGCGAGATTAAAACGTTTCTGCCTGGAGCTTTTTTTCTGGCGATCAAGGCCCAGGTGGATATTGTGCCGGTGGCGCTGGTAGGAACTTACGAACTGCTGCCGATGGATACTTACCACATCAAGTGCCGACCGCTCGAGATGCGCGTGGGCGAACCGATCTCGACTGCGGGGATGACGATGCGGGATCTGGAGGCGGTGTCGGCCAGGGTGAAGAAGGCGATGGAGGATTTGTATTACGCAGCATAACTCCTGAGTGGTGACACGCGCAGCAAATGCAGCGCCTAAACGCGAAAATGATAACTTGGCAACCACGGCACGCTTGAAGGCGTGCCCCGATACGATTGTCACTTCCAGCAAAACCTGCCCCGTAACTTTTCCTGTTTCCTGCCGTTATCCCTGTGTAAGACTACTCCGCGCGGAGAATTCGTTGAAGGCAAACTCTTGAGGGCTCCGGGGAAAGAAGCGGGCGAGCGGCTTCTGGTCGAGGCGGCGCAGAAGGATCCTGCGCGCTTTGCGGAGCTTTACGAGAGCAACTTCGAGCGAGTTTATGCGTACGTGGTGCGGCGGGTGGGGGATCGCGCGGAGACCGAGGATCTGACCTCCGAGGTATTTCATCATGCGCTGGCGAACCTTCGGCGGTTTGAGTGGCGCGGAATTCCGTTTGCGGCGTGGCTCTTTCGGATTGCCGCAAATCTCATTTCGGACCGCTGGCAGCGCATGGGCCGCGAGAATGTCGCGGATGAGCCGGAGCAGATCGAGTCGGCGGCGGCTTGTGGCGTGGAATTCGAGGAAGTGGAGCGGCGGGCTACTTTGTTTCGGCTGGTCGACACGCTGCCGGTGGAGCAGCGTCGGGTGGTAGTGCTGCGGTTCGTGGAGCAGAAAAGTATTAAGGAAGTGGCGCGGGAGATCCGCAAGACGGAAGGCGCTGTGAAGCAGTTGCAGTTTCGCGCGCTGACAAGTTTGCGGGCGCGCATGGAGGGTGCCGATGCCTAAGCGCTCTCTGGGACCAGGAAATGGCGATGCGAAGAAGATCGAGCAGCTGAACAGAGCTGTGGAGTTTATCGTCGCACGCGCGTACGGCAAGCCCGCGAAGGTGGAAACAAGCGTCGAGCCGCTGCTGCGCATCGCTAGCGAATTGCGCGATTTGCCGCGGGAAGAATTCAGGGCACGACTGAAGTCCGAATTACTGGAAGGGAGAAAAACCATGAGCACCGTTGCCGAACCCATTGCGGCCGTTCACACGAGCGCGACCCCGAGATTAACTTTTAAAGACGCGGCCAAGGCTATCGAGTTCTACGAACGAGCCTTTGGCGCGAAGGAAACGATGCGGTTCGAAGTTGGAGGATCGATCCCGCACGCCGAGATCAGGATCGGCGAGTCGTCGATCACGCTTACCGAAGAGTGGCCGGAGGGCGGAAGATACAGCGCCGAAACGCTGGGGGGGACTTCGGTGCAGATGTCGCTGGTCGTCGAAGATGTCGATGCCTTCGCGGAGCGTGCCGTGGCTGCCGGATTGAAGGTCATCTTGCCGATCAAGAATCAGTTCTACGGCCGCCGCGAAGGGAGCTTTGTCGACCCCTTCGGCTACACGTGGAACATCTCCACACTGGTGGAAGAAATGTCGGTCGAGGAGATGCACCGGCGCATGAAGGGGCTGACGACCGGGCCTGAGGGCGGACAGATGTCCGCGAAGGACGAGGGAGTGAAGCCGGTTCCGCCGGGCTTCCGCATGGTGACGCCATATCTGGTGGCTGAAGATGGCCCGGCCCTTCTGGACTTTGCCAAGCAGGCATTCGGTGCGGAAGAAATGCTCCGAGTTTTGACGCCAGTAGGGGGAGTGCACGGGGAAGTTCGCATTGGCGATTCCAGGCTGATGATTGGCGGTGGCACTCCGGGTCACAAATTCCCCTCTACGCTGCATCCCAACGCGCTTCATGTTTACGTGGAAGACGCCGATGCTGTCTGCCAGAGAGCGCTGGCGGCGGGCGCGACTTTGATCGACGAGCTGCGGGACCAAGAGTACGGCGAGCGCTCCGCCAGCGTGAAAGATGCGGCGGGCAACTTCTGGTACATCGCCACTCATAAGGGAGACAGCTACGTTCCTAAGGGCCTGAACGCTGTGAATGCGTATCTGCATCCGCTGCGGGCAGAGCCGCTCATTGCGTTTCTGAAGCGGGCGTTTGGGGCGCAGGAGGTGGCGAAGTATGCTTCACCCGATGGCGTTGTGCACCACGCACAGATTCGCGTCGGCGATTCGGTGTTGGAGATGGGTGACGCCCATGGCAAGTATGAGCCGATGCCGGCGATGTTCTATCTGTATGTGCCGGATTGCGACGCGGTTTACCGGCGGGCGCTGGCGGCGGGCGGGAAATCGCTCCACGAACTGACGGACCAGCCTTACGGCGATCGCAGTGGGGCGGTTACGGATCCGTTCGGTAATATCTGGTATATCGCGACGCATATCAAAGATGTGTAGTATTGGCGGTCACTTGCACGGCCGCGGTATATTGGTGCCTTCGCTGGATTTGAGCCGTGTGTGAGGGGAAATGGGCGCCGCGAAGAAGAGTAGCATCCCTGCCGATAAGTCCGAACTGTATGACAAGCTCATCGCAACCCATCCGAAGGTCGAGCGCAAGGGCGCTGCGATGGGCTACACCTCGCTGAATGGTCACATGTTTACGCTACTCGGTCCGTCTGGCACGCTTGCGCTGCGGCTTCCTGACGAAGAGAGAGAAAAGTTTCTCAAGAAATATAAGACCACCTTGTACGAGGCCTATGGCGCGGTAATGAAGGAATACGTGGCGGTTCCAGACGCTCTGTTTGAGAATACGAGGGAATTACAGAAGTATTTGGCGGTGAGCTATGACTACATTGCGACCTTGAAGCCTAAGCCTACCAAGAAGAAGCGTTGAGCGCGGTTGCTGGCTCTGTTTCGTTTGACCCTCCGGAATCCCTCCAATAAACTGAAAGATTCAATACTCCTGCAGGTCTCAAACTTATGGCAGACAGCATTCATGTGAAGCTTCCGGATGGAAGCGTGAAGGATGTTCCCAAGGGAACGACTGCGCTCGATATTGCGAAGTCGATCAGCCCGCGGTTGGCGGATGCAGCTTTGGCCGCCAAGACCAACGGCGATCTTATCGATCTCACTCGGCCTCTGGAGAAAGACACCGATCTGCGCCTGCTCACGGAAAAGGATCCGGAGGCGCTGGAAGTTTACCGGCATTCTTCGGCGCATCTTCTTGCGGCGGCCGTGCTGGAACTTTTTCCGGAGACCAAGCTGGGACATGGACCGGCGACCGAGAGCGGATTCTTTTACGATTTCTACCGGCCGACTGCATTCACTCCAGAGGATCTGGCGAAGATCGAGAAGAAGATGCAGGAGCTGGTGCAGCAGAATATTCCTTACGCGCGGGAGTTTCTGCCTCGCGATCAGGGGTTGGCGGAGTTTAAAAAAGAAGGCGATTTCATGAAGTGCCATTTCATCGAGCAATTCACCAAGCCCGATGAAAAGATTTCGATTTATCGCACCGGCAAGTTCATTGACTTCTGCCGTGGGCCGCATATTCCTTCGACCGGGAAGATCAAGGCGTTCAAGTTGTTTAACGTTGCCGGGGCTTATTGGCTGGGCGATGAGAAGAACCCGCAACTGCAGCGGATTTACGGGACATCGTTTTTCTCGAAGAAAGATCTCGACGCGCACATGCTGCAAGTCGAAGAGGCAAAGAAGCGCGACCATCGCGTGCTGGGGCAGCAGCTCGATCTGTTTTCGATTCAGGAGCTGGCGGGGCCGGGGCTGATTTTCTGGCATCCCAAGGGCGGAATCATCCGCAAAGAAATGGAAGACTGGATGCGCGAGCAGTACCTGAAGCGCGGCTACTCCCTGGTTTACACGCCGCATGTGGCGCGGCGGCAGTTGTTTTTTACTTCGGGTCACGAAGGCTACTACTCGCAGAACATGTTCGACGCCATGGAACTCGACGACGCCGAATACCGGCTGAAGCCGATGAACTGTCCGGGGCACATTCTGATTTACAAAGACTCGTTGAAGTCGTATCGCGATTTGCCGGTGCGGCTGGGCGAGTTGGGAACCGTGTATCGCTACGAGCGTTCGGGAGTGATGCACGGACTGTTACGGGTGCGCGGGTTTACGCAGGATGATTCGCACATTTTCTGCACGCCCGAGCAGGTTGAAGACGAGATTACCGGTTGTCTTCTCTTTGCCCTGGATGTGCTGAAAGATTTTGGCTTCGACAAGTTCCAGACCGAGCTTTCGACGTGGAATCCGGACGATCGGAAGAATTTTGTGGGCAGTGAAGAGCAATGGGTGCACGCCACTGAATCGCTTAAGAAAGTGCTCGATAGTAGGAACATTGAGTACAAGACGATTCCGGGCGAGGCGGCGTTTTACGGGCCGAAGATTGACATCAAGCTGGTGGATGCGATCGGACGCTTGTGGCAGCTCTCGACGGTGCAGGTCGACTTCAACTTGCCGCAACGCTTCGGCTTGGAGTACGTGGCGGAGGATGGTTCGCGGAAACAGCCGGTCATGGTGCATCGGGCGTTGTTCGGGTCGGTGGAACGATTCTTCGGCGTGCTGATTGAGCACTACGCCGGGGCGTTCCCCGTGTGGCTGTCGCCGGTGCAGGTGGCGATGATTCCGATCAGCGAACGGCATGCGCAGTATGCGAACAAGGTTGCGGATCAGTTGAAAGCTGCCGGCGTGCGCGTCGCTGTGGATGCGCGCAATGAAAAGATGAATGCGAAGATCCGCGAGCATGCCATGCAGAAGGTGCCATTCCTGCTGGTGGTCGGGGACAAGGAGGCTGAGGCTGGCAAGGTGAATGTGCGCACGCGCGGGAAAGAGAAGACTGAGGATATGGCGGCTGGGGACTTTGTGGAGAAGATTCGGAAGCTGATTGCGGAGCGGGTTTCGGGGCTGTGACGACGATTCGGCTAGATCGAGTTTTCCCGTTCAACGAGAAGCTCAGTTTTTTGATTCCGCACGAGTGGACCGAAGAATACGACACAGATCATTATCTCTATCAGGCACCGAATGCCGATTCGGGCTGGTTGCGCGTGAGCCTCATTACATTAACGAACCCCGGCCAGTGTTCCAAAGGACGACTCAGTGAACTTATAAAGGAACGCGCACAACAAGAGGCTGGCGAACTCTGCGAGTCTGGTGAAAATATCGTGGCGACTTGGAAGCAGTTTTCTGAAGAAAGTGGATCTCCACTTTGCAACTATTGGTGGGCGGTCGGCCATAGTTTCGGCCCCAATCTTGCCCGGGAAGCCCTCTTCTCCTACACAATTCTCCGGGAACGGAGCGAAGACACTGAAACCCAGGAAACTGTCTCGATGATAGGCAGGCTCGTTGCCGAGGCGCAGTTCCCAGACCCTAACAGTGCGTAAGCACCCATCTTCATCGCCAATTGGGATTGCACGACGGTTTTTCGCCCTCCTCACTGCTGTACCATGTCTCCGTGCGTGAACTGGCAGAACACGTATTGAACCATATCCGGCGGGAGGAATTGCTGCGGGCTGGGGACCGGGTTGGAGTTGCGGTTTCGGGCGGGATTGATTCGGTTGCGTTGCTGCGGCTGCTGCTTGAGTTGCGTGGTGAACTCGGCATCGTGGTTTCCGTCATTCATTTCGATCATCGGCTGCGTGGGGCGGAGTCGGATGTGGATCAGGAATTTGTTGCAAACCTGGCGCGCCAGCATGGGTTAGAGTTTCATGCCGCGAGCGGCGATGTGGCGCAGCTTGCCGCCGAGGAAGGCTCTGGCGTGGAAGCGGCTGCGCGCGAGTTGCGGTATGGATTCTTCCGGGAACTGCTGGGTTCGGGGGAAGACAGTGATGCCCCTGGTCCCTCAGGGGCTGAAGCTCTTTACCTTGAGTCCGCCGATCGGAGCGCTGAAAGCGCTGCGCCGCCCCAACGCGTCCCTCAGGGGCTGAAGCCCGAGTCTTCAGTCGAACTCAGCCGCACCGCTGAAGCCGTGCCCTTCCCGAACGTTGCTCTGGAATCAGATGAAGCGGTGCCCCCCCCGAGCGTACGCCTGGACAAGATTGCTACGGGACACACGCAGGATGATCAGGCGGAGACTGTGCTGATGCGGGTGGTTCGCGGGACCGGGCTGCGCGGGCTGGGGGGCATTTATCCGCGCATTGTGGTTGAGCACGAGGATGGTGAGGGCCATGGCGAGATCGTGCGGCCGCTACTGGGGATTCGGCGGGGAGAACTGGAGCGGTATTTGGCCGATCTTAAGCAGACTTGGCGGGAAGATTCGTCCAACGCGGATGCGAAGTTCACGCGCAATCGCGTCCGCAAACTTGTGCTGCCGTTGCTGGAGCGGGAGTTCAATCCGGCCGTTGTGGAAGCTTTTTCTGAACTGGCGGAGATTGCGCGCGACGAGGAAGATTACTGGGAGAACGAAGTCTCCGGCTGGCTGGGGACGGTGGTTCAGTGGTCGCATCCGGAATGGACGCGCGGGCTGCCCGGTTTCGAGAGTTCGCCGGCGCTGGTGCAGATCGGAAATTTCCACTCCCACTCTCACCCTGCGTTGCCCGATCCTGAATTGTTGGCGAGGCTCGAGCAGTCCGGTCCGGCGGTGATGAATGCTTCGGTGAGCCGGCCCTGGTTGCTGACGGAGCCGCGGGCGGTGCAGCGAAGAGTGTTGAAGGCGATTGGGGAAGAAGCAGGGATTACGCTGGAGTTCAAGCATATCGACGAAATTCTGCGGTTCGCCGGCGAGGAGGGTCCATCGGGCAAGGAGTTGTCGTTGCCCCTGGGATGGAAAATCGTTCGCGAGCCCGAGGCGATGGTGTTCGTTACGCCTGACCTGCGGCAGCAGGAGCGGGCTCCGGACTACGAATACGCGCTGGCCGTGCCGGGGCGTGTACTGGTGCCGGAGGCGGGGGTAGTGATGGAAGCGTTGCGGGTCAGCGCGGCGGCCGCTGCGGAGGCCGGGGTTGCGGAGTATAATTCGCAGCAACTTCTCCGCGGAGATTTGTTGCGGGGAAGTTTGGTGGTGCGGAACTGGCGCGCGGGAGACCGGTATTGGCCGGCGCACACCAAGTCGCCGAAGAAGATCAAAGAGCTGTTGCAGGAGCGGCATGTGGCGCAGCCCCAGCGCAGGCTTTGGCCGGTGGTGGTTAGTGGGGATGAAATTGTGTGGATGCGCGGCTTTCCGGTTCCTGCTCGATTACGTGTTAATGAGGGGCAGGAAGCAGTGTTGATCCGAGAGATGCCGTGGGCGGTCGAGGAGCAAGGGAGCTAGAGTCTGGATAGTCAGGAAGCCGAGTTGCTCTCGACTGGACAGCCGAGGGCGGCTGTCCCCACATAAGCATTTTGGCAAAGTACGGATAGTGGGTAGAGGATTTGGAGGCGTTTCCACTTCATGAACAGGCCGAAAGCCGAGTCACTTCGCCAGGTCATTGCGGCCGAGCAGATCCAGAAGCGGGTGAAAGAGCTCGCGCGGCACATCTCCGATGACTACCAGGGACAGACGATCCAGGCACTGGCCGTGCTGGAGAATGCGTTCATGTTCATGGCCGACCTGGTGCGGGCGCTGGAAGTTCCGGTGGTGTGCCAGTTCATCAAGCCGAAGTACAGCAAACAGCAGGGCAGCCAAGCCTCAGACATCACGGAAATATTCTTTAGCCATGAACCGGATATTCGCGGGCAACACATCCTGCTAGTGGAAGGACTCGTGCATTCGGGAGTGACCAGCGAATTTCTGATGAACGACTTGCGGGCGCGCGGGGCGGCCTCAGTGAAGCTGGTGACGCTGCTGGACCGGCAGTCGGCTCGGCGCGTCGCCTTGCAGCCTGACTATTTTGGCTTTCTCGTGGATGAAGCTTTCCTGGTGGGCTATGGGTTGGGCGCGGTGGAGCAGACCAACCGCAATATCCCGTACCTGGCTGCAACTCCAGCCCCGCAAATGACTTAAGTCACGGGTGGTCTGACGCGCCTTTTTCCCCCAGAAAAGGTAGAATGGTGTTCTTAGGGAATAACCCTATCCAAATTGACTGAACGGCATCTAACTTAGAGGTAGGAGCCTTGGGTCGCTGCGCAGAGCGGTGAACTCCCCGGTTTCTTCAGGAGCTTCTTGGTGAATTCGACAGTAAAAACCGTACTTTTCTGGGTTGGGATTGGGGTGTCTGCCCTGGTGTTGTGGACCGTGATTCAGCAGGGGCGCAACGGGCAGAAGGACGCGGAGATCAACTTTTCCCAATTCATGACTGACGTGGATCAGGGTAAAGTGCATGAAGTCACTGTGGACGGCATGCAATTGCGCGGAAAACTTTCCGACAGCTCCGCCTTCCACACCACGGTTCCGGCGAATTATCCGGACATGATCAAGGAGCTTCACGACAAGAATGTTGCGATGACGTTCCGGGATGCGAACAGCGGGAGTTGGCCGCTGCAGTTGTTGGGAACGTGGGCTCCGCTGCTTCTGCTGGGCGCGCTGTGGTTCTTCATGATCCGGCAGATGCAGACCGGCGGCAACAAGGCGCTTTCGTTCGGAAAGAGCCGGGCGCGATTGCTTTCGATGCAGCAGAAGAAAGTGACCTTCAAAGATGTGGCTGGCGTAGAAGAGGCCAAAGAAGAGCTGCGCGAGATTATCGAGTTCCTGCGCGAGGCGCAGAAGTTCCAGAAACTTGGGGGCAGAATTCCCAAGGGTGTGCTGCTGGTTGGGCCTCCGGGAACGGGCAAGACGTTGCTGGCACGAGCGGTTGCCGGTGAAGCGAACGTTCCATTCTTTTCGATCTCGGGGTCGGATTTTGTGGAGATGTTCGTGGGCGTCGGCGCGAGCCGGGTGCGAGATCTTTTCGAGCAGGGCAAGAAGAACGCGCCGTGCATTATTTTTATCGACGAGATTGATGCTGTGGGACGGCATCGTGGAGCTGGCCTAGGCGGCGGTCACGACGAGCGCGAGCAGACTTTGAATCAGTTGCTGGTGGAGATGGACGGGTTCGAGTCGAACGAAGGCGTGATTCTGATGGCGGCTACAAACCGGCCGGATGTGCTGGACCCGGCATTGTTGCGGCCCGGGCGCTTTGACCGGCGTGTGGTGGTGAGCCGTCCGGATGTGCGGGGGCGAGAAGAAATCCTCCGCGTGCATACCCGCAAGATTCCCCTGGCTGAGGATGTTGATCTTTCTGTGCTGGCGCGCGGAACTCCGGGATTTTCTGGTGCCGACCTGGCCAACATGGTGAACGAAGCGGCGCTGGCTGCGGCTCGGCAGAACCGCAAGGCAGTGCTCATGTTCGACTTCGAAGTTGCTAAAGATAAAGTGCTGATGGGTGTGGAGCGCAAGTCGCTGATCCTGTCGGATGATGAGAAAAAGGTGACGGCGTATCACGAAGCCGGGCACGCGCTCGTGGCGGCGAAGCTTCCGGGCTCCGATCCGGTGCACAAGGTTACGATTATTCCGCGCGGAATGGCGCTGGGCGTGACCATGCAGTTGCCGGTGGATGACCGGCACAACTACACCAAGGAATACTTGAAAACCGACCTGGCGATTTTGATGGGCGGGCGGCTAGCGGAAGAACTCTTCCTGGGCCAGATGAGCACGGGCGCGGGCAACGATATTGAGCGAGCCACGGAAATGGCGCGCAAGATGGTGTGTGAGTGGGGCATGAGCGATCTGGGTCCGCTGACCTTTGGCAAGAAGGAAGAGCAGATTTTCCTGGGCCGAGAGATCAGCCAGCATCGCGACTACAGCGAAGATACCGCGATCAAGATTGACGGCGAAGTCCGCAAGCTGGTGAATCAGGGATACGAAACGGCGAAGGGCATTCTGGAAGGCAGCCGCGACACCCTGCAGAAGATCGCACTGGCCTTGCTGGAGCGGGAGGTGCTGGACGCATCCGAGGTTCTGCTGCTGGTGGACGGCAAGGAACTGCCGCCGATGAAGTCGCCTTCGAAGCCCGATGATGGCGGCGTGCAGCAGGTATTGAAGCCGGAGCCGGGGCGAGGAATCGCCAAGGGCGGGGAAAGTCCAGCGCGAGCCTGAAGGCAGTTCTCAGTTCTCGGTAGTCAGTTCTCAGTTTTAAAGGGCGGCCTCGCGGTCGCCCTTCATTTTGCTCAGAAAAGCTACGACGGGACTATCCGTTTACGATTTTCATCATGTGTTCGGGGTAGCGCTGTCCGGCCGCAGCGCCGGTGGGGAAGATTTCTTCGAGACGGTGCAAATCCTCCGCGGTAAGGTTCACGTCGATCGCAGCGACATTCTCTTCCAGATACTTGCGGCGCTTGGTTCCGGGGATGGGGACGATGTTCTTATCCTGCGCGAGCACCCAGGCCAGTGCCAGCTGAGAAGGCTTGCAGCCCTTTTCCTTCGCGATCTGCTCGACCTGGTGCACAAGGTCGAGATTTTTCTGGAAGTTTTCGTCTTGAAAGCGCGGAGACAATCGACGGTAGTCGTCTGCGGGAAAATCCTCAAAGCGCCTGAACTGGCCGGTGAGAAAGCCGCGGCCGAGAGGGCTGTAGGCGACAAAGCCGACGCCGAGTTCGCGGCACAGGGTGAGGAGTTCGTCTTCCGGCTCGCGGCTCCAGAGCGAGTATTCGGTTTGCAGTGCGGTAATGGGATGAACTTTCGCGGCGCGGCGCAGAGTTTGCGGCGACGCTTCGGAGAGACCGATGTGGCGGATCTTGCCTTCCTGCAGAAGTTCCGCCATAGCACCGACGGTTTCTTCGATCGGTGTAGCGGGGTCGACGCGATGCTGGTAGTAAAGGTCGATCACATCGACGCCTAGGCGCCGCAGGCTGGCCTCGCACGAGCGGCGGACGTAGTCGGGTTTGCCG
>Ga0210388_10001504_pt1 | contig 18351 bp, 16 predicted proteins | sample IncBWC19OmetaG_FD_155485 | JGI IMG/M metagenome (GOLD analysis project Ga0210388, IMG submission 155485) | Forest soil microbial communities from Barre Woods Harvard Forest LTER site, Petersham, Massachusetts, United States - Inc-BW-C-19-O ... | reverse complement strand
GAGCGATGTGCTTCTCGACGTACGCCTCTGATCCGAGCAGTCCTTCTTCCTCGCCGGCCCACAACGCAAAGCGAATGGTGCGTTTCGGATGAACGCCGATGCTGGCAAGAATGCGCGCCGCTTCCATGATCACCGCGCTGCCGGCGCCGTTATCGGCGGCGCCGTCGCCGGCGACCCAGCTGTCCAGGTGCGCCCCGGCCATGACATAGCCTGCATGCGGATCTTCGCCGGAGATGTCCGCGAGGGTGTTGTAGGCATTGTGATCGGCGTCCTCGAAATGGACTCGGCTGTCGATTTCCAGCCGCACTTCGCCGCGCTTTGCGAGGCGCGTCAGCTTGCGATAATCCTCCGCCGCGAGCTCGAGACCCGGCAGCTTTGGCGTCTTGCCGACGCGATAGCCGTAGCCTTCGCCGTGCACCAGGCGCCCTTCGGTGCGCGACATTTGCACCAGGGCGACGGCCCCTTCCTGCGCGAGAAACGCGTCTAAATTCGGTCTGAAGCGATAGCGCTCGATGCGCTTCTTACGCTGTGCCGGGTCGAACGTCGGTTGCTCGTATTTATCCAGCTTGGCGATCTCAGCATCCGTGAGGCGCTGAAAGGGCGCATCGCCGTCGTCCTTGGGCGGTGCGGGCCAGGTCACCAATACGATTTTGCCCGCCAATTTGCCCTTCCAATCCGCAAAATCGCTCTCGCTTGCCATGGGCGCAACGATGATGGGTGCGCTCAAGACCCCGTTGGTCGCGGGCGTCCACGCCAGCGGAATGGCACGCAATTCCAAGGCCCGAGGCGCGATCATCCGCACCTGCGAGGATTCGATCCACCAGCCTCGACCAAAATCAAAGCCCTCGGATCTAACGTCCTTCAATCCCCAACTCTTGAATTTCTCCTGAGTCCAGCGTTCCGCTTTGCGCATGGCGGGCGAGTTGGTCATGCGGCCGCCAATCTCATCGGCCAAATAGGCCGCCGTGTCGACGACCTCGCTGTGGTTGAATCCGACGTCGGAGATCCGATTGATCGTGATGGATTCGGCCACCACGGCAGCCTTGGGTGGCGCCGTGACGGCGGCCATCGACGCGGCGCTGAGAAACATACACGCACAGGACACAGCAAGCTTCATTGACATAAACTCCCCTCGCAAAAATAAAGAGCCGCCCGATCTCGCGACAGCATCGCTCAATCATTTTCCCAATTGAAGCGCCACACGGCGATTAGCGCAAACAGCGCCGACCAGCCCACCAAAATCGCCGTCGGTGCCCAGGCATATTGCAGGGGCAGACCCCGCCAGGTCATGTTATCGAGTCCGTCCACCGCCCAGCGGGTCGGTGTGAATTCGGTCACGTGCTGCAGCCATTCAGGGAAGAGGAACGACGGCACCCAGGCGCCGCCGAGCATCACCAGGATCAGCACGGAGAACATGGCCACGCCGCGCGTCGCGCCCACCGAGCGGCCGAGCGAGGCGATCATGAGTCCGGTCGTGGCCGCAAGCAGCGCGAACGCGCAGGCGACCATCGCAAAGCCCGGCACGCTGCCGGCGATGCGCACGTCAAACACCACGCGCGCCACCAGATAAACGACCGCGAGAATCATGATCGCGATCAGCGCGGTGCCCACCACGCGGCTGCCGAGCAACACGGCGCGGGACAAAGGCGCGGCGCACAAGCGGCGCCACAGGCCTTCTTGGCGCATCATCAGCAGCGCGATGCCGGCATCGATGCCCATGAACAAAATGAACTGGATGCCAATGCCTGCGAAAGAATGAGCGTACGAGTTGTAGCGGGGTCCGGCCGTGACTGCGACATTGTCGACATTAAAGGGGATCGGCTTGGCAGTGCCGATGAAGGCCGGCCGCGACAGCCGCTGCATCACGTGCTGGGACAGCAATCCGGCGACCATCGGTCGAATCATGGATTGCGACGGATCATAGAGCAGCTTGACGTCCGGCATGGCGCCGGTGCCGACCAGCGCGCCGGTCGCGGCTGCTTCGAAATCGACTGGAAATACGACGGCTGCCCGCAGCTTGCCGCTGCGCACCAGCTGCAGTGCCTGATCTTCCGGGAGTTCCTGGATCTCCAAGGACGCGTCCTGGTTCAAGCTTTCCAGCACCGCCTTGGTCAGCTCGCTGTGATCCAAGTCGGTGATGCCGACTTTCATACGTGTTACGGGGTTGCCGCCTGAACTGGCCGGGGCGAACAAGAACCCGAAGAATGCCGCAACCACGATCGGCGTCAGCACGCTGATAACCAAGGCGCGGCGGTCGCGCAAAAACAGCTGGATGTCCTTGCGGACCAGGGCGCGAAATGCGGTGAATGTTGCGCTCATGTGTCGCGCAGTGTGCGTCCGGTCAATGCCAGAAACACATCCTCGAGATTGCTGCGACGGCTGGTCAACTCCTGACAGCTGAAACCGCGCGCGGCCAGACGCTCGAGTACGCGCGGCGCCGCTGTGCCGAGATCATTCGCGGCGACCGAAACCTCGGTGCCGGCAAGATCGACTTGGACGACCCCGGGCAGATGCCTGATTTCCGCGAGCGCCGCGCTGTCCGGCGCCGCGTCGTATTTCAATGTCAGCTTGTTGCCCACCGGCGCGGCCGCCAACAGACCCGTCAGCGTGTCATCGGCGAGAACGCGCCCGTGATCGACAATGACGATGCGATCGCACAGCCGCTCGACCTCTTCCATGTAATGCGTCGTATAGACCACCGTTCGCCCCTGGCCGGCCAGCACCTCGATCGTCTCGAAAATGGCATTGCGGCTTTGCGGATCGACTCCCACCGTCGGTTCATCCAGCAGCAAAATCTGCGGCTCGTGCAGCAGCGCGCAGGCAATGTTCAAGCGTCGCCGCATGCCGCCGCTAAATGTGTTCGGCGGGTCGCGGGCGCGATCCGAGAGGCTGGTCAATTCCAGCACCGCCGCAATTCTTGCGCGCAGGGCTGCCCCGGTTAGGCCGTACAAGCCGCCGAAAAATTCCAGATTCATGCGGGCCGGCAGCTCTTCGAGCAGTGCGATCTCCTGCGTGACCAATCCGAGTTTGCGTTTGGTCGGGTCTGCGCCGGTTCCTAATGTTGCGGCGTCGATTCGCACCTTTCCCGAATGCGGCGTGGTGAGACCGGCGAGCATGCTGATCGTGGTGGACTTGCCGGCGCCGTTGGGTCCCAGCAGCCCGAGGATCTTGCCGGGCTCGGCGGTGAAGGAGACGTCCGCCACGGCTGTGATCGCGCCGAATTTCTTATGGAGGCGGTCGGCGATCAGATGCATCGCACGAATATGCCAGTTGAGCGCGTGCAGCGCTAGGAGCCTGAGCCCAGCGGCGCATGGGGGCCGGTCGTCGGGTTCCTAAATCTCCACGCCCTGGGATTTCAAATACTCATCGTAGGTGCCGCGGAAATCGACAATCTTGCCGCCCGGGCGCATTTCGATGACGCGGGTCGCGAGACCGCCGACGAATTCACGATCATGCGAGACGAAAATAAGCGTGCCGGCGTAATGTTCCAACCCGATTTGCAGGGACTCGATGGTTTCCATGTCCATGTGGTTGGTCGGCTCGTCCATCAGCAGCACATTGGGCTTCGTGAGGATCAATTTGCCATAAATCATCCTGCCCTTCTCGCCGCCCGACAGCACCTTCACGGACTTCTTGGTCTCCTCGCCCGAAAACAACAGACGCCCCAAGGTGGCTCGAACGATTTGATCGTCGTCCGCCTTGCCGGTGTACTGGGACATCCAGCCAAACAAGTCGATCTTGTCCTCGAACTCAGCCTGCGGATCCTGCGGCATATAGCCGGGTTGGGCATTTTCGACCCAGACGATGCGCCCACTGTTGGGCCGCAATTCGCCCGCCAGACAGCGCATGAGCGTGGTTTTACCGACGCCGTTCGGCCCGATGATGGCGATACGCTCGCCTGCTTCGACAACGAAGCTCAAGTTGTCGAGCACTTTTTCCGTGGCTCCCGGGTAGGCGAAGCTCAATTTCTCCACCGTCAATGCTCCGCGATACAGCTTTTTGCCTTGCTCGAAGCGGATGTAAGGATTTTGCCGGGATGAGGGTTTGATCTCCTCGATCTTGATTTTTTCCAGCTGCCGTTTGCGGGACGTGGCCTGCCGCGCCTTGGATGCATTGGCCGAGAACCGCCGCACGAACTCCTGCAGGTCCGATATGCGGTCCTTGGCCTTGGCATTGGCGGCTTCGACTCGAGCGCGCGCCTGCACCGAGGCCAGCATGAAATCGTCGTAGTTGCCGGGATAAACTTTCAACTGCTGAAAATCCAGGTCGGCAATGTGAGTGCACACTTGATTCAAGAAGTGCCGATCGTGGCTGATGATCACCATGGTGGCGTTGTAATTGTTGAGCGCGCCCTCGAGCCAGCGAATGGAATTGATGTCCAGATTGTTGGTCGGCTCATCCAGCAGCAGCACGTCCGGATTGGAGAACAGGGCCTGTGCAAGCAGCACGCGCAGCTTCAGGCCCGGGGGAACTTCACGCATGGGGCCGTTGTGCCGTGACTCATGAATGCCCGCGTCGGTGAGAATGCTGCCGGCCCGAGCTTCGGCGTCGTAACCGCCGTATTCGGCGAATACCCCCTCGAGTTCCGCCGCCTTCATGTAATCTTCGTCGCTGGCCTCCGGGTCGGCGTAGATCCGGTCTCGCTCCTGCATTGCAGCCCACAACTCCGTGTGGCCGCGCATGACCACGTCGAGCACGCGCTCATCCTCATAACCGAATTGGTTTTGATTCAACTTGCCGAGCCGCAGCCCGACCTGCAGCATCACATCGCCGGCGCTTGCCTCGAGATCGCCGCCCAGCACCTTCATGAGCGTCGATTTGCCCGAACCGTTGGCGCCGATCAGGCCATAACGATTCCCGTCGGAAAACTTGACCGTCACCTGCTCGAAGAGCGGCTTGGCGCCGAATTGAACGGCGACATTGGATGTAGAAAGCATATTGTCAGATCACCAAAAGATAAGCGGCCGCGGTGGCCACGATTGCCCAACAAAGCCTAGATGGAGTGCCGTGTCGTTCGCGCGAGGCACGCGAGGCGTCTATAAATCGCCTAATCCGGCGCGCCCATTTTAGCCGAATCAGGGCTTCAAGTCCGGCCTATTCGCTCACAGCCTGGGTGAGTCGTCGGACAGCCGCCAGGGCGGAAATCGGCGGGTATGCCCTGCGTGATACAGGCAAATGATGTTGCCGTCCGGATCTTGCAAATAGGCCTCGCGCCACAACCAGATCTGGTCCCTAGGCGCCTGGTTGAATTCGATTCCGAGCTTGCACAGCCGCTCGTAGGTGGCATCCAAATCGTCGCACTCGAAATAGACCACGGTTTGCGACGGCAGCACGGTGTCGAACGCGTGCAGCGAAAACGTCGCGCCGTTCTGGCACTCAAATCGGGCGTAGCGCGGCAGAGCGCTGACGATTTGCGTGAAACCTAAGCGCCGATAAAAATCGGCTGACCGCTCCACATTGGTGGCCGGCAGCGTCACTTGGTTCAGATTCATGGCAGCGATTATCCGGCAAACCAGTGCCCGGCGCGCGATTTTAGCGCTATTTTGGCAGTATATTGCGCGTCAGAACCATAAGTACATGATGGCGGGCAAATGGGGGGAACCATGAAACGACAGGCATCTTTACGCTCGATTGGCTTGGCTGGACTTTTGTTCAGCGTGTGCGGCGCACGATGGGGAATTGCCGATGAAACTACGCCGAAGATTCAATTTTTCAGTGCCGCGCAACTGGCTGCGCAGGTCGCGCATCCGGTTAAGGGAATCGCGGGCAACCAATTCTTAAATGGCCCTGGTTCCATCGTGTATATCCTTCGCCGCGACAAAACCGGTGAAGCGGAAGTCCACATGGCGTTCAACGACATTTATGTGGTCGAGAGCGGCCACGCGAAGATCACAGTCGGCGGCAAAGTGACGGGCAATCGCGAAACCGTTCCGACCGAGTGGCTCGGCGGCGACATCTCCGGCGGTACGGACTACGCATTGGCGACGGGTGACGTGCTTTTCATTCCCGCGGGCGTGCCGCACAAGGTGTTGGTATCGCCCGAGGGCTCCATCACCTATGTATTGGTCAAGACGCCGAAATAAACGGCGCGCCTACTTCTTACGTCGCGCTACCTTGACCTTGCGTGCCGAGTTGCGTGCTACGGCCTTGCGCTTGGCGGTCCTGGCCGGCTTTGGCGCACGCTTGGCTTTTTTGACCGGGCGTTTCGCGGCTTTTTGAACCGCTTTTGCACCGGTCTTGACCGCTTTCTTTGCCGCTTTCTTTGCCGCCTTCTTGGTCACTTTCTTGGCGGCTTTCTTTGCGGCCGGTCGCGCCACCTTCTTGTGAGCAGTCGCTTTCTTGGGAACCGTCGCTTTCTTGGGAACCGTCGCTTTCTTGGGAGCCGCGGCCTTTGCGACGGCGTTGGAAGCCAGGCCACGCAACTGATCGATAATGGCCGGATTCTCCAGTGTCGACATGTCCTGGGTGATTTCCTCGCCGCGAGCCACCGCCCGCAGCAAGCGGCGCATGATTTTGCCGGAGCGCGTTTTCGGCAGGTTGTCGGTCAGGCGAATTTCATCCGGCTTGGCGATCGGGCTCAGCTGCTCACCGACCCAGCTGCGAAGTTCATCGATCAAGACTTTGGCTGCGGCGCCTTGCGGCCTCGGCACATTCAACACCACGTAGGCAAAAGCCGATTCGCCCTTGATGTCGTGCGGCTTGCTGACTACCGCGGCCTCCGCCACTTTCGGATGCGCGACCAGGGCCGACTCAATTTCCATCGTGCCCAGCCTGTGACCTGCGATATTCAGGACGTCATCGATACGCCCCATGATCCAGTAGTAGCCGTCCTTGTCGCGGCGCGCCGAATCACCCGCGACATAGTAGTGATTCTTGAATTTCTCCCAATAGGTCTTGATGTAGCGCTCGTTGTCGCCCCAAATGGTACGCAGCATGGAAGGCCATGGGCGCTTGATCACGAGGTAGCCACCGGCATCCGGTGTCTTTACGGGGCGCCCGTCTTCATCGACGATGTCTGCGAAAATTCCGGGCAGCGGCTTGGTGCATGATCCGGGCTTGGTTGCCGTTACGCCGGGGATGGGCGCCATCATGGCGGCGCCGGTTTCGGTCTGCCACCAAGTATCGACGATCGGGCAGCGCTCTGCGCCGATCACGCGGTGATACCACATCCAAGCCTCGGGATTGATCGGCTCACCGACGCTGCCGAGCACCCGCAGCTTTCGTAAATCGTACTTCCCCGGTACCGCGTCGCCCAACTTCATGAGCGCGCGAATCGCCGTGGGCGCGGTATAGAAAATGCTGACGCCATGCGTCTGGCACATTTTCCAAAAGCGTCCGCCATCAGGATAAGTTGGCGCACCTTCATACATAAACACGGTGGCGCCCGCCGCCAACGGCCCGTAAACCACGTAGGTGTGCCCGGTAACCCAACCGACATCGGCCGTACACCAGTAGACATCCTCGTCCCTCAGATCGAAGGCCCACTTGGTGGTGAGCTTGGCGTTCAGCAAGTATCCGGCGCTGGAATGCTGGATCCCCTTGGGTTTGCCGGTGGACCCCGAGGTATAGAGCAGGAACAAGGGATGCTCCGCATCGACCCATTCCGGCTCGCAACTGAGCGCTTGCCCCGATATCGCGTCGTGCCACCACACGTCGCGCCCTGCACGCATCTCGCAAGGCGTGCCGGTGCGTCGATAGACGATCACCCGTTGCACGGATTTGCAGCCATCGGACAACGCCTTGTCGACCGCGGCTTTGAGTTCGACGGCGTTGCCTGCGCGCCATCCGGCATCGGCGGTAATGACCAGTTTCGCGCCGGCGTCCTCGATCCGATCCTTGACGGCGTTCGCGGAAAACCCACCAAAGACCACCGAATGCACGGCGCCGATGCGCGCACAGGCTTGCATCGAGACGATGGCCTCCGGGATCAATGGCATATAAATGATCACGCGATCGCCGCGGCCGATCCCTTGTGCCTTGAGCGCATTGGCGAACTGACACACGTCTTGGTGCAGCTGCGCGTAGGTCAGCTTGCGCACGTCGCCCGGTTCGCCTTCGAAAACGACGGCGACCTTGTCGCCCCGGCGCGCCAAATGCACATCCAGGCAATTATGCGACACGTTCAGTTGGCCGTCGGTAAACCAACGGAAATTGGGCGCGCGCGAGTCATCGAGCGGCACGCTAAAGGGCTGTTTCCAATCGATATCGGCCGTCGCCAAATCCGCCCAGAAGCCTACATAGTCGCTCGCCGCCTTGTCGTACATGCTCTGTAATTCGGCGGCCTTGAGCGTAGCTTTCTGCACAAAGGCATCGGTCGGCGGAAATACGCGGTCCTCCTGCAGGACCGATTGAATATCTTTCTGCGCCATGGTCACTCCCCCGTCTTCAAGCAGCGGTGGCGATGCGGCGCACCTGCTGTCGCAAAATATTCCCAAATCCATGGGCGTCAAAAAAAGTGTCGAGCCCGCTGCGATCCTGCGGCCTGGGTTTCAAGTCGTCGAGCGTCGCCTCGAGCGGGATGTCGCATACGATACCGGTCAAACGGCGGGCAAGATAAGCGGCATCCTTGTGAGCCAGTAGTTTAGCAGCGACCGCGGCGGCTCCGCGCAGCTTCAAGAATGGAATTCGATGAAGATTTGCATACAATTCATCGAGCGAACCGAACACGCCGAACAGCTCCGCGGCGGTCTTCTTCCCGACGCCCGGCACGCCGGGAATGTTGTCGACGCTGTCTCCGGTCAGGGCCAGGAAGTCGGCGATGAGTTCGGGCGCGACTCCGAAGCGCGGACCGATATCATGGTAGTGGTAGCGCGTGTTGCCGCTGTAATCCCAGAATACGTCGCCGTCCCGTATCAATTGCGACAAATCCTTGTCGCGCGTCACCAGAACGTTGCGCAGGCCGGCGGCCCGCGAGCGCGCCGCCAGGGTGCCGATGATATCGTCGGCTTCGTACTCGGTGCTCGCGAACTCCGCCAATCCCATATGCCGGCAAAACTCGCGGCATAACGCGAATTGCCGCTCCAAATCGGCGGGCGGTGCTTCACGATTGGCTTTGTATGCCGGATAAATGCCGTTGCGGAACGATGTCCTGCCCAGGCTCAAGTCGAAGGCGACGCCGATTCTTTCCGGACGCACTCTCTCGAGAAGATCGGACAAAAAGCGCGCGAATCCGTACAAGGCATGCGTGGCATTGCCGTCGGCGTCCACCATGTCGGGCGGCATGGAATGGTAGGCGCGAAAGATAAAATAGCTGGCGTCAACGTGGTACACGACGCCCGACCGCGGAACGGGAAACCCCGCGAGTGCGTTCACATCGGCCAGCGTTGCATGCGCTCGTGCAGCGGGCTGGAACGTGGAAAATGCGCCACCAGGTAGTCCATTTGATCCGCGAGCACGCGCCGGCCCTTCAGGAAAATGTACTCGGCATACGTGGGCGTAAAGGGCACGGCCAGGAGCTGCATACCCGCTTGCTCGGGCGTGCGGGATGCTTTGGCATTGTTGCAGCGGCGGCAAGCCGAGACTACGTTGCTCCACGTATCTTGACCGCCCCGGCTGAAGGGCGTCACGTGGTCCCGGGACAGAAGGCTATATGTAAAGCGCGCACCGCAATACAGACACAGATACGCGTCGCGGCGGAACAGCGTCTGATTGTTGAGCGGCGGCGTGTACCCCGCGCCGCGCAGGTTGCCCGGATTACCGGTCACGCCCAGCGTGGCAATAATGGAGTTGACGTCCACGATGGTTCGCAGTCCGGTTCGCGCGCAGGTCCCCCCGTACAGGCGATACAGCAGCGTCCCGCAGGTGTAGGCCACTTGTTCCGTGTGATACAGGCGCGCCGCCTCGCGGTAATCGACCCATTCCAGCGGCATACCGGAGACATCGGTGCGCAGGATTTGCTGCGACAAAGGATGAGCATGCGAAACCACCGTAAGGTCGTCCCGCCAATCCAGCAATTGATGCTTGTGTTGCTCGCTCATGTTCATAACACACTAAAGATAGTCGAGTCTTATGCCATAATTCAATGTTTGGCGCGTAACTTACGGCTGGGGAGAGTTTTGCATGTCTGTCGTCGTCGGTGTCCTCAAGGAGACCGCTGCCAAAGAAACCCGCGTTGCCCTGGTTCCGGAAATCGCCACCAAACTCAAGTCCCTCGGCGTCCGCGTGCTGATTGAACGCGGCGCGGGGGCGGCAGCGCATTTTCCCGATGCCCTGTATAACGATGCCGAATTCAGCGATGCCTCCACGATTCTTGCGTCTGCCGACGTTATCTTGAAAGTGCAGCCGCCCTCCTTGACGGAAGTCGCAGCACTCAAAAAAGGCGCGGTCATCATTGGCTTCATGCAAGCCTACGCGCGCCCGGATCTGGTTCTGGCGCTCAAAGAGCGCGGCGTTACCGCCTTTGCGATGGAGCTGGTACCGCGTATTTCGCGCGCACAATCGATGGATGCACTCTCCTCGCAAGCCTCGGTTGCCGGCTATAAAGCCGCGTTGATCGCCGCCAATACCCTGGAGCGATTTCTGCCGATGCTGACCACAGCCGCCGGTACCATTCGGCCGGCCACAGTCTTGGTAATTGGCGCGGGCGTCGCCGGATTACAGGCTATCGCGACCGCAAAACGCTTGGGGGCAGTGGTCGAGGCGTATGACGTTCGTAGTGCGACAAAAGATCAGGTCAAGTCGCTGGGCGCGAAGTTCGTCGAGACCGGCGTTTCCGCGGAAGGCGCGGGCGGCTATGCGCGCGAACTCACGCCCGAGGAAAAGGCCAAGCAGCAAGAAGTCCTGGATGCACGCATCGGCGCGAGCGATGCGGTGATCAGCACGGCGTCCGTCCCCGGACGCGCCGCGCCGCGTATCATTTCGCAATCCGCCGTGGCGCGCATGAAGGCGGGGTCGGTCATCGTCGATATCGCCGCCGAGCAGGGCGGCAACTGCGAATTGACCAAGGCCGGCGAGACCGTACTGCAAGGCGGAGTCAAGATCGTGGGCCCGTTGAATTTACCGGCCTCCTTGCCGTACCACGCCAGCGAGATGTATTCGCGCAATCTATTCAATTTTCTCAAGCCAGGGCTGCCCAAGGGCGAGCTGGCGATCGATTGGACCGACGAAGTATTTGCGGGCGCTGTGCTCACGCACGACGGGCAGATCAAGCACGAAGCTACGCGCGCGGCTGTGGAGGGGCAGAAGACATGATTGACGGCGTCATAGCACTCTATATTTTCATGCTGGCGGCCTTCACCGGCTACGAGGTCATTTCGCGCGTGCCGGTTATCCTGCACACGCCGCTCATGTCGGGATCGAACTTCGTGCATGGCATCGTCCTGGTCGGCGCGATGGTCGCGCTGGCGACGGCCGATACGACCCTGGTGCGGGTCATCGGCTTCGTTGGCGTGTTGCTGGCTGCCGGAAACGCGGTCGGCGGCTACGTCGTTACGGAACGCATGCTGAAAATGTTCGTGCTGGCCGGCAAGAAGAAAGGACCTTAACGGATGCCTTCCGCTTCGACCATTCAAACCCTGACCCAGCTTTCATATCTCATTGCGGCTGCGCTGTTCATTCTGGGACTGAAGCGCATGAGTTCGCCCGTCACGGCCGTCAGCGGCGTTCGCTGGGCGGGTGTTGGCATGCTGCTCGCCACCATCGTCACCCTGGCGTTCATGGGCACTTCCTCGCTCAATTTGATGCTGGTAATCGTTGCAATTGCGATCGGAACCGTCATCGCATGGGTCAGCGGCAAGCGCGTGGCGATGACGGATATGCCGCAAATGATCGCCCTGTACAACGGCATGGGCGGCGGCGCCGCGGCGGCGATTGCCGCAGTGGAGCTGTATAGCGGCAATGAGCACAACCCTGTGCATCTGACCATGGCCGCCGTCGGCGGATTCATCGGCGCCGTTTCCTTCAGCGGCAGCCTGATTGCTTTTGCCAAGTTGCAGGGCTTGATCACGAAATCGGTGCGCTTTTCCGGTCAAAAATTCGTCAATTTGGCCATATTGCTCATCACCGTCGGCTTCGGCTTCATGGTCGTGAGCGGCGCGGGAGCGGATTCCGGACTTCCCATCGTGTCTCTGCTCTTCGTGTTCGCGCTGATCTTGGGCGTCGCGATGACGCTGCCCATCGGCGGAGCCGACATGCCGGTCGTGATCTCCTTGTACAACGCCCTCACCGGTCTTGCAGTGGGCTTCGAAGGTTTCGTACTCGATAACGCGGCGATGATCATCGCCGGTACCGTCGTCGGCTCCGCCGGTACGCTGCTCACGCAGCTCATGGCGAAGGCCATGAACCGCTCGCTCGGCAACGTGCTTTTCTCGAATTTCGGCGAGACCTCGGCAGCGGGCAGCGGCGGCGTCACCGGCACGCAAAAGGCCATCGAGGCTTCGGATGCCGGCGTCATGATGGCGTATTCGCAAAAAATCATCATCGTGCCGGGATACGGTCTCGCGGTGGCTCAGGCGCAGCACAAAGTCTGGGAACTGACGCAATTGCTCATGGATCACGGCGTCAAGGTGCGCTTCGCCATTCATCCGGTCGCCGGGCGCATGCCGGGCCACATGAATGTGCTGCTCGCGGAAGCCGGCGTGCCCTACGATTTGATTTCGGATTTGGACGAGATCAACGCAGAATTTGAAACCGCGGATGTGGCACTCATCATCGGCGCGAACGACGTGGTGAATCCGGATGCGCGCGCCAACAAGAGCAGTCCGATTTACGGCATGCCGATCTTGAACGCCGACAAGGCGAAGAATGTCATCGTGATCAAGCGCGGCCAAGGCCAGGGATTTTCGGGTATCGACAACGCGCTATTCGTGCTCGATCAAACCCGGATGCTGTATGGCGATGCGCAGGCAGCCGTGAGCCAGCTGATCCAAGCCGTCAAGGCCGCAGGCTGATCTCGAATCGATCCTTGAGTAGCCAACGCGACGGGCGGCCGGCCGCATAGTCTTGCAAGCGAATCATCTGGCCGCTGAAGGTCGCGCCGCGCAATTCGAAGCGCACGTAGTGATAGTTCGGGAAATCCGTATCTTGATAGAGATCGGCCGCAGTGCGGTCGATGTCGTAGGGCGTCGCGCCGCCGCCGCCGGAAACCAGGTAAGTGACCCCATCCTGCGAGAGGCGCTCGTAGTTGTGAATGTGGCCCGCGCTGATCACGAAACGGGCTGCGCTGTGGGCGGCCGCCGTCTTGAGATACGCCGCGAGCGCTTGTTCATTCGGGCGGGGGTTATGGTCCACGAGTTTGACCGTCTGCACATCGGCAAGCGGCGGATGATGCATGACGATCAGCACCACGCGAACCGCCGGGTCGAGTGCAGTGATCTGGTCTTCCAGCCACATCCTTTGCGCACTGCCCGGCACGAGCGGCGCATCGCTGTCCAATGCGATGCCGAGCAACCGGCTGCCCACGGCAACCGAATACCAGCGCCGTCCCTGCAATTCGGGAAAAGTGTGCCACCACCGCTCGAGGCAGCTCGCTATGAAGCAGGCCGACAGCTCATGATTTCCGAGCGCGGGATAAACCCGCAAATGTTCGTCGCGCCAGACCCGGGTCTCCGCGCGAAACACCTGGTAGTCCGCGGCGACGCCGTGATACGGCAGGTCACCGTTGATGAAGATGGCCGCGGGATTCTCTGTCGCGATCTTCGCGATCAACGCTCGCCGTGCGCGCGGTGAACTGGCCGCGGTTTCGCCGGTGTCGGTGAAGCGCATGTCCCCGTAGGCAACCAAAATTAACGGCTCGGGAAGCGCCGCGTCCGGGATCTGGAAGGTCGCTGCGGCGCCGACAGGACCACTTAAAAATCCGGTCAGGCACAAAACCACGCGCAAAGAAGTTCGCATTGCGCGATGCTACGGCCCCGGAGGCGTATAAACCATGAAATTGTTATTTGCTGTGTTGTTGTGCATTCCCGCTGTCGTCAGCGCCGCCGGTGCCGGTACAGCTGCGAGTGAAAACGCCTGGCAACAGCACGCGCGGCATGTCCGCATCATTCGCGACAATTGGGGCATCGCGCATGTCTACGGCAAATCCGATGCGGACGCCGTGTTCGGCATGATCTACGCGCAGGCCGAAGACGATTTCAATCGCATCGAGCGCAACTACCTCACGAATCTCGGCTGGCTGGCGCAGGCGGAGGGGGAATCCGCTCTCTACAGCGATCTGCGCGCGCGCTTGTTCATCGATGTCGGCCGGCTGCAGCAACAATATCGCGCGGCACCTCCGTGGCTCAAGGCGCTCATGGATGCCTGGTCGGACGGCTTGAACTACTTCCTCTCGACCCATACGGCCGTACACCCCAAGGTCATTCGGCATTTTGAGCCGTGGATGGCCCTGTCTTTCACCGAAGGCAGCATCGGCGGCGACATTGAAACCATCGACTTGAAACAGTTGGAGAAATTTTATGGATCCGCCGCGCCGCCGACGGTGCACGCGCGGACGGCCGCCGATCCGGTTCCCGAGGAATTTCCGGGTGGCTCGAACGGATTCGCCATCGCTCCACAGCTGACCGCTTCGGGGCATGCGATGCTCTGGATCAATCCGCACACTTCTTATTATTTCCGATCGGAACTGCAGATGGTCAGCGATGCGGGCCTCAACGTGTACGGCGCGGTCACCTGGGGACAGTTCTTCGTCTATCAGGGCTTCAATGCGCACAACGGTTGGATGCATACCTCGTACGGCGGCGATGCCATCGATGAGTACGCGGAAGATGTGCTGAAGAAACCCGATGGGTTGTACTACCGGTACGGACCTGAGCTCAAGAAGCTACGCGCGAGCGTGGTCAGCATTCCCATCAAGCAGGCCGCAGGGTTGGGTAACCGCGCGTTCACGGTGTATCACAGTCATCATGGACCCATCATTCGCGCCGAAAACGGCAAGTGGATCGCCATCAAATTGTTGCAAGCCCCCGTAGCGGCATTGTCGCAATCCTTCTTGCGCACCAAGACCACCGATTACGCGTCGTTCCGCAAGACCCAGGACATGCGCACCGACACGTCCAACAACACCGTTTATGCGGACGCCAATGGAACGATCGCCTATTTCCATGGAAATTTCATACCGAAGCGCGATACCTCATTTGATTTCACGCATCCGGTCGACGGCAGCAATCCGGCGACGGAATGGCAAGCGCCCCATCCCATCGCGGACACGATTACCTTGTTGAATCCCAGCAATGGCTGGCTCTTCAACAGCAATAACTGGCCGTTCTCGGCCGCGGGCGAGCAGAGTCCGAAACTCGAGAATTACCCGCGCTACATGTGGACCAAGGGAGAGAACCCGCGCGGTCCCCACGCCGTTGAAGTGTTGAGCAAACTCCGCAATGCGACTTTGGACAGCCTGATCGCCGCGGGCTACGACGGCCACCTGACCGCATTCGACATTCTGCTCCCGCCGCTTTTCAAAGCGTACGACTCGCTGCCCGGCACCGATCCGCGGCGCACCGACTTGAGGGAAGCCGTCGACACCTTGCGCACCTGGAACCGGCGCACTTCCGTCGATTCGGTGGCAACCGCGGTCGCGATTTTCTGGGGCCAGGGATTGATCGAGCGCAACGGCGCCGCCGCCCGCGACGCGGACGAACCGGCTTATGACTATTTGGTGGACAAATTGACGGACGCCGAACGCATCGAGGGCTTGAGCGCCGCGCTCGCAAAATTGCAGCAGGATTTCGGCCGCTGGCGAATCGCATGGGGCGAGATCAACCGCTTTCAGCGCTTGACGGACGACATCGTGCAGCCATTCGACGATGCGCGACCAAGTCTGCCGGTCGGCTTCGCGCCCTCGCAGTGGGGTGCGCTGGCCTCGTTCGACTCATTGAAGCCCCGCAAAACCAAAAAGATCTACGGGTCGACGGGCAACAGTTTCATCGCGGCGGTAGACTTCGGTACGACCATCCATGCGAAGGCCCTGATGAGCGGCGGCGAGAGCGGCGATCCAGCATCGCCGCATTTCAGCGATCAAGCCCTGATGTTCAGTCAGGGAGAATTCCGCGACGTGCTCTTTTATCCCGAGGACGTGCGCGCTCATGCGGAACGCAGTTACCAGCCGGGTAAGTGATATTGACCGGGTCGTGAGCGCTCGGGCCGCTCAATTTCACGGTGTGGAGGTCTAGCGAGGAGCCCGATGCGGCGGCGGCGCCGCGTGCATGCCCTGTACCGCGCGGTGCCGTTGCTCCGGCGTCATTTGACGCCATTGCTGACGCAATTGCTGGCGCCTTTCCGGCGGCATCTGGCGGAACCGATTGAAGGATTCGCGCACTTCGCGTTGCCGGTCGGGCGGCAGCGATTTGAACTCCTGCCAGCGTTGACGCACCAATTGCCGCTGCTCCGGTGGCATCGCACGCCACTGATTGAATCGTTGCTGGGCGCCGGCGCGCTGTTGCGGCGTCATGGAAATCCAGCGTTGGCTGCCTTTGGCAAGCGCCTGCTGGCGCTCTGCGGGCAGGCTGTTCCACTTGCCTTGATAGCCCTGCAGTACTTGCTTCTGCTCCGGCGAGAGCGACTCCCAAGCCCTCGGAGCGGCGGGCCCGGGTGGGGCGGAGGCCGGGGTGGGCGGCGCCGGGGCGGCGGCGCCGGGCGGCGCGGACGCAGGGGCTTGCGCGAAGCTGGTGGCAGCGCTTAGCGCAAGGCCGATGCAGATAGCCAAATTCCTGATCATTTCTTTGCATCCTGCGGCGGCGTTGCGGGAGGAGGATCACTCCCCCGCGGCGGCGCCTTCTTCAAAAACTCCCACCAAGCAGTATCGCCCACGTCGTCCGAGCCCAAGAACTCGAGGAAGCTTTCATCCGGCGGCGGCGGCGGTTTGGCCGATGACGCGGGCGGTGCCTGAGTCGGTGCCGGGGTTTGCGCCGGCGCCGGCGCCGTTGGCGGTGGCGTCGTCTGCGGCGGAGTTGCACCCGCCGTCCCGCACAACACACCCAACAGCAGCCAGCTCCTTCCGAAGCCCGCGAAAGTCAACCTACGCAGCCGGTCCCGAGTTCGCGGCTTTGTCCGCAAATTCATAAAAATCGATATCGTCTTGCAGCATCTCCACGGCATCAGCCGAACCTTCGTCCGTCGCAGCGACGAGGTCAAGGTCCTCGAGATTCGATTCGGCCAGGGTTGCTGCCTGATGGCCAATCGGCGAACCGATCCACAGCCCGACACCCAAGATGGCTGCGGCGGTCACGCCGGCTGCGGGCGCCCACATCTTCCAGCCAAACAACCAGGGCCGCCGTCCATGCTGCGCGGCCTCGAGCGCCATGCTTCGCGCCTGCGTCAGACGCGAACGGATGCGCATATCCAGTCCATCGACACTGTTCTGAAACAGCGCGCGACTGCGCATCTCGAAGGCATCGTTATTTTTGTCGCTCATTACCAAACCTCGCCGAGCTGTTCGCGCAATGCATGCACTGCGCGCGAGTAATGCGTCTTGACGCTGCCTTCCGAGCAAGCCATGGCGCTCGCCGTCTCGGCAACATCCATTCCTTCGAAATTACGCAGCATGAACGCTTCACGCTGCCGCGCCGGCAATGCGCGCAGCGACTCTTCCAGCTGCTGCATCGCCTGTGCCTGCATTAGTTTCTCCGGAATGGTGGGCGCGGAATCCGCAACGTTGTCCAACGGGTCCTGCGCCTCATTCTCCGGATCCTCCTTCGGCCCCGGCAACCACGTCATGACCCGTTTGCGCACCGTTCGGCGCCGCTGCAGGTCCCGTATGCCGTTCTCCAGAATTCGATAAAACAGCGGCCGCCATTCCGCGCTGGGGCGTGAGGCGTAACTGCGGGTGAGCTTGAGCATGGCGTCTTGGACGACATCGAGAGCATCGTCCGGATCACGCAACGCGACTTGCGCCATGCGAAAAGCCCGACGCTCGATCTCGGCCAAGAATTTCTCGAGTTCTCTCGTGTACTCCAGAACCGCTCCCTCCGGCGCTGGAGCGGGATTATCCCAGACCATCCAAGCTGTATTGAGCGTATCAAAGCGAGCCATGCGTATCATCTCCATTCAAGGTATAAACGCTTACCCGCAGGGTTGGTTGACGCCGCGAACGGCGCAAGATCAGCGACTTACGCACATCGCATGTGACTCCCGTTGCAATATTTTCGATCATTACCTCGGCGTGAAATCCGGTGGGGGCCGTAATCCTTTGAATTTAAAAGAATCAATTCGATTTCGGGTGTTTTTCCACCAATTTGACAGGACCCGAAACGGAACGGGCACTTAGGGTAAATGACCCCCGCTTCTCAACAGACTTATCCACAGATTTTGTGGACAAATAATCCATGATTTTGCAGGTCGCGCTCGACACGCCGCTGCGCCGGGTCTTCGATTACCTCCCGCCGCCGCAAAAATCAGCATCGCAGCAGGCGCCGCTGCCCG
>Ga0210388_10001503_pt1 | contig 18354 bp, 36 predicted proteins | sample IncBWC19OmetaG_FD_155485 | JGI IMG/M metagenome (GOLD analysis project Ga0210388, IMG submission 155485) | Forest soil microbial communities from Barre Woods Harvard Forest LTER site, Petersham, Massachusetts, United States - Inc-BW-C-19-O ... | reverse complement strand
GAATTGCAGGCAGCCGTCGTATTCGCCGTGGTAGATCGTCTCGGTGTCGTCTGAGCCATGCTCTCCCAGCGCGATCCCGTTGGCCTTGGCGTACTCGATGAACTCGGCTTCTCGCTCACCCTCGTAGTACAGGTTGCGGCCGTCCGGGTAAAGAGCTTCGAGATCCATGTCAACCCTCACAGTCGAGATTGAAGACCCAATCGAGGGCCGTGGCGTCCAGGAAGAGCTTGGCGCGGGTGACCGCCACGTACATGAGCCGGATATCCGTCTCGCTCGGGCCGGTCTCGCTCTTGGCGGGCTTGAAGTCGCCGTGGATGAGCACGCGGTTCCACTCCAGCCCCTTGGCCTTGTGCGCCGTGATGATCGTCACGTCCGCCTGCTTGTTCCGCTGCTTCTTGTCAGCCCCGTCGATGCAGTTGGCCATCATCTCCACGATGGCATCGACGCCGTAGTTGTCGGCCAGCCGGACCATGGAGCGAAGCTCTGCGCCCTCGTCTGTCTGCGAGTACGCCTGCACGTCGGGCCAGTTGTTGAACGCCTGGAGCGCCGGGAACTTCCACGGGGACTCGCCGTTCATCAACATCTCGGCGGCCTCGCAGAACTTGCGGAGCCCTCCGAATCCACCGGACATGGTGACCTTGACCGTCTTGCCCTGGGCATGCTGCTCGATGGCCTGGGCGATGACTCCTGCGTTGGTCCGGCAGAGAATGGCGTCGAAGTCGCTCACTTGGATTCCGTTCGTTCGGGGCTTGCTTCGCACATTATACCACATGATGTGGCGGGAGCGCAAGGCCCACTGTCAAGGTTATGAAATGGGTCGGCTAGTGGTAGCCCCCGATCTCGACGCCGTGTTCCTTCTGGGCACCGCTGCGCTCCATTATACAGGATCGGACCTCGGCTGTCAACACTTAGTCGGTCGCATACTCCGCCTTGATCTTCGCCCAATCCTCGGGCACTCGGGTATCGATGGGGTCCGGATAGCCGGGTAGCTGCTCGTAGACGTGTGCCACGAACCATTGGCCAAGCTCTGCGCTCCCGATGTACTTCTTGCCCTCGGCGTGGAAGCGGTCGCCGGTCGTGACCACCACGAACACACGGGGCGCAGACCGACACTCATAGTCACGGGGGACGGACCAATTCACCCCCGGGACCTCGGCCCACATGACTAGCATGTCGTTCTGCTTAGCCACGGTGATAGGGTCCGCCTCGGCGGGCATCATGACTAGCTGCCGCCGGTCGGGCTCCAGCGTGTACTTGAGGATGCGCGTCTCGCTCACCGCCGAGAGACCTCTCCGGTCCCGTGACAGCGCCAGCATCGCTCGGTGGCCTTGTTCGGGTGGTACCAGCCCGCCATCTCGAAGAGGGTGGCGAGCAAGATCCAGAGCCCGATCAGCAGGGCGATACCAACCGCCATCCAGAGGATGATCTCGACCATACCTGGAAGCAGGCGAGCGCTCTTGGGGAACGGCCAGACAGTCTGGGAGCTTCCTCTGACTTCCCAGAGCCCAAACAGCGCTCCGAGAGCCATCGTCACCAGAATGGTGATTGCGGTGAACTTGGCGAAGACCTTGCGTGTCATTTCTTCGCGTCTCCCGTCTTGACCTTGTGGCCGCCCATGTTGAGGGACAGCCCGGTGACCTTGCTCACGCTCATGACTGAGCCTTGGCGAGACGGAGCGCCTCGCGGGTACCGGCGTGGCCGCGCGTGAGAGCCCTCTGGAGCTTCTCCTGCGTGCTCAGGCGGTCGTAGGCTGCCTGGCGGGTGTCCGCGTCCTCCTGGCGCTGTGCGAGCCTGTCAGGACGTGTGTGATTGTGACTGCGAGCACGATGGCCCATATGGTGCCTCTCCCCGCTGGCGAGACCGTGGCCGCGTCCAGCTTGAGTAGTAGGTGATGCGTGCCGGTTGTTCGCAAACGAACCGATCTCCGCTAGTGTAGGGACTCTCGAAGTCATCCGCAAGGACGTATTCGAGGAACTGCATCAGTTGGAGTAGCCGGATCACGACGCGGCAACCTCATCGAGAGAGGCGATCACTCGGTCAAGCTCACTGAAGGGCCGGACGGTGATGTAGTAGTTTGAGGTCTCATCGGCCGCAGCTTGCAGCCGGTCGATCTGATCCTGATTGTTGACCAGCACCCGAAAGAGGACCCGGCCGCCATAGCCGTCAGTGACCTCCGCGATCTTGGTCTTGAACTCCATGGCGGGCATCAGCGGTGGCTCCCCTGATCGTCTCCAACGTAGCCTCGTTGGCTCCATGCAGCCCGCTCGTTCGCGGCGCGGATGATCGCGTCAAACGCTTCGGTCCACGCCTGAACATTCCCTAGGTAGCTGTCCTGCGACCGGACCCACGCTCGGGCCTCGTCGCTGACGTGGATGTAGGCGTATGGCTGGCGATCAACGAGAGCGGCAAGCTGCTCGTCGGTAAGTTCGAGTGTGACCATTACGAACCCCACTTCCCGGCCGTCAGGAGATCTTCGCGCGGCTCGTGATCCGGAAAGAAGCTGCGGACGTGCATGACGGCTAGGCTCGTCTCGATAGGTAGCCGACTGTCTGAGTCAATGATCCGGGCGTTCGCCACGCTCCGGTCCTTACCGTCCGGCGAGTAGCAGTTCTTGAAGTAGCCGTAGACCTGGCTCAGCCATTCCTCGGTCGGCTCCATCTCAGCCGCTGCGTACAGCAGGGCGATCTCGGCCTTGATCTCGGCGGGCACGTAGTCCTGATCGATGGCATGCAAGAGGCTAAGGCTACTCGCCTCCTTGCCATTGGCATAGCGCTCGACCACATGGTACTCACGCTGCGGTGAGCCCGGAGGGTCCAGGAAGCTACTCATGCTCCCGGCGACGATACGGAACTTGTTGGGGCGAGGCATCAGACCTCCCGGAAATCGTATTGGAGAGCGTTCTTGAGGATCTCGCGGAAGCCATCCTGCGGCGTCCCATAGGTGCCTGGCGTGAAGCCGAGACCAAGCTCGACCTCGGTTGAGTAGCTCGGGTGCGGCTGTCGGCGGAGGCGCTCCTGCTCGTCCTCGTCGTAGACGCCGTAAAGCTCCCAGCGGATCGATTGGCCGTTACCGGCCTCGTGTCGTTCGAGCTTGAGGATCATGACTCGTCCCGGTTGTAGTGAAGTTGGACGCACGGTGCGAAGTGAACATCGTGCAGATACGGCGAGTAGTCGGCGGGGTCGCTCGGGTCATACTGGAAGTTGCCCGGGTCGTAGATGTTCTGAACTACCTCATCGACGCTCGACGCCTCGATGGTCCAGCCGTTCTCAGCCTCTTCGCGAATGGCTCCGCGCTTGAGATCGGCGCAACCCTCGGCGTGGACGTGGAAGGTACCCTGGCGCTGAAGCGAGCCGGGAAGGTTGGGGCCGACGATTGTGACGCGCTGGCTCATGATTGTGGTCATGGCTCTAGAATAGCACAAGTGCTAGTCCGTTGTCAACCCGTCCCAGAGAACGGAGAAGTTCAGACCCGTCCTAACGACTCGACCGGCCTCATTGATGAAGTGCTCGACGCCGTTGGGCGTCGTAGCCCTCACCAGACCGTCTGTGTAGCCCTGTGAGACTGCCACGCGGCCGTGCTTGAGCGCGAGCCGCTCGATTGCGTTGTCGATCTCTCGGGCCATCAGACGTTCCTCCGGATGTAGGCGGTCCCGTTGTCCTCGGCCATCTCACGGCGGAGATCGGCCACGCTCTCGCCGTATTCCTCGGCGTACTCGTAGATGTTGAGGCGGCTCATGACTCCACCCGGACTGCGAAGTCCATGCCGGTCGCCTTCGCGTTATTCGACCAACGCTTGACGATGACGATGCGCTCACCGGTCCGGACGACGCGCCCCTCGACAACCTCACGCTGGCGCTCGCGGCCGACGGACGCGACGTGCACACAGGCGGTGTCCCACCGGCAAATCGCATAGGCGTAGTGGCCAGCGCTGCGACGGGTGTTGCGAACGACCCGACCGCCGTCACTGCGGACGACGGTGTGGACGACGTTGCGACCGGCCTGGCGGGCGGTGGCTGAGACAGTGATCTGGTTCATGTCGATCATTATAGCGGGTGCCATAGTCCCTGTCAACCCTCGTCCGTCTTAGGGCCTTCCAGGATGTACTCGGCCGCGTGAGTCGCCCGGTTGGCAGCGGTGACGACAAGCTTCTTGTCGTTGCCCAGCGCCTTGAGCCAAGAGGCGATGTAGGCCGCACTGTTCTCGACATCGGGAGCGATGCCGACCTTGGCGCAGACCATGGCGGAGCCGATCTCTGCCACAAGCTCTTCGCGGCTGTAGGTCTGTGAGCCAAACCGTCCGGCGGCGAGATCCTCGCGTGCGAGGCGCTTGCTGTGGCCCGTGCTGTGGATCAGTTCGTGGAACTGAGCCCGGTAGTAGTCCTCCAAGGTGTTGAACCGCTCGGGCTCGGGCATCCGAACCTCGTCCAGTTGCGGGTTGTAGCTTGCGGCGATGCTGTCGATCTTGTAGGCCGGGGCATCGACATAGCCATCCAGCACCGAATCGCCGCGCTCTTCGCACGAGCGGTCTTCAAGGTAGCCGAGACCCTCGGTCATCGGCTCAAGCTCAAGGCCCTCGGTCTGACGGACGTTGAACACGTAGAAGTAGCGGAGCATCGGGATCTTCTTGGGCTTGCCCTTCGCGTCCACTTCCTTCTTGCTCTCCAGCATCTTGAAGAAGACGACGAGCGAGCCCTTCTCGCCCTTCTTGACCTTGCCGCCCTTGTCGCTGATCGCCTTGAACGTGCCCCAGCGAGGATCATCGTAGCCCTCGCAGCCCAGCAGCAGAATGTTGATCCCGCGATAGGGCCGCCCATCGAGATTGCGGGGCATACCTACGGCCGCATCCCAAGGCTTGGTCCAGGGCACGACGCCCTTCTCAAGCTGCGCCACGATCTTGTCGGTGACTACCTGGTATGCGTCAAGCTTGGGCATTTCTAGGTCCGTTCTCTCGGTTACAGGACATAGAATAGCGCGATTGGCGATCTATGTCAAGTAAAGTCAAGCGGTGAGCCCGGAGGGTCCAGTAAAGTCAAGCGGTCTGATCCGGTAATCCTCCGGGACCCGGACGTGGTAGTGCTCACAGTACATGAGAGCTAGGTCGGCCATGACCATCTTCCGCGTCTCGTCGTCGGGGACCAATCTCCGCACGATCCCACTAACCTCGGCGCGGCTAGCGTTCCGGGCCGTCTGACACGTTGCCCGTAGGTAATCAAGGGCATAGGTGTACGGGAATCTGGTCGGGATGAATGCCTGCTCCAACGTAGGCTCGTTGTAGTTGAGCGTCGTCAGAACATCGTTAGTTGCGGCGGAGCGCCAAATCATGTCTCGCCGCGCTTGCGAGCGTTGTCGATCACGTCCTGGACGTTGTAGCGGAACCCGCCCTTAGCACGCGGCTTCTCTTCGCCGCACCAGCAGCAGTAGTGAACCTGTTTCTTGACCGTAGCCATCGGATCGACGGCCACGGTCTTAGACCGGCAGAAGCAGTGCTTACAGGGCTCGTTCAGACCGTACATTATCTCAGTCTCCAATCTCGACATCGACGCGGCCGACAACCTGGAAGGGAGACGGACCGGTGCGATTGTACTTGGGCCGCCGTGCCTCGCGTGCCTCAGCAGCGAGGTCGCGAACGGGCAGACGCTTGTTGCCCACCCTCACGAGCGACTGCTTCGAGACAAGCCCGATGAACTCACCGCTCTCGGCGTGCTGGACGTAGACCATGCCGAACGTGCCATTGCGGGGTGTGTTCGGCGGCTGAACGATGTGGACCTCCTGGCCGGTGTGGCGCAGGACTCGTGAGTCCGTGCGATCCATGAGACCGGCGGGGTCGATCCGGAAGACCTGTTGCTTGCGGACGCTCATGCCGACTCTCCGATCTGTGAAAGCTGTCCGAACCACTTGGCGAAACGAGCCGAGACCTGGCAGTTCGCCCCAAAGCGAGCATTGCCGCCCCGGTCGTCCACCGTGTGGAAAATGGGCTCACCGCTTGTGTCCACCGTGCCATCCCAATCGGCCGTGATGATCTCATCCACGACCTGGAACTGGTAGGCAACGCGGCGCTCAAGCTCGACGCCCCGGTAGCGGCCGACAAGGCGCTTCTTGCGCGGATGCCAAGTGAGTGTGTTCTCGTGTGTGCTCATGACTCTATGATATCGTATCGCTGGCGGTTTGTCAACTACGCCGGATCTACGATCTCGAAGTCGCCGCCGTCAATGGGGAACTCGTCCTCGTCGTTGATGCTCTGGCAGTTCGGACAGGCTACAGCGGGCTTAGGTGGGCTCTGGGCGGCCATCAGGCGGCCATCAGTTCGCGGTAGATGAACCCCTTGCCGAGACACTTGGTGATGAACACCTTGTCGCCTCCGAGCTTGACTACCTCGCCGTTGTAGACGTAAGCGTACTTCGGAATCGAGAGACACCCCTTGACGAACTTCTCGCCGTCCTCGGTGACCCTCCACCAGCCCGCACGACCGCCGTCCGTGCGGACCTCTTCACTCTCTTCAAGCAGCCCCCAGTATGCGAGCTTACCTTCCTCGCGGGACGCTCTGTCGGTCGTAGTCGGGACATGCTGCCACTCGCGACCGGACGCCTTATACATCGTGATCAGCGAGCGGGCCATCCCGCTGTTGACCGTCCGCTTGTAGATCTTGGCGAACTGGCCACAGCAGGGGCATTCGATCCCCTCTTCGAGGCCTCCGAAGAGAATGTCGATGGCCTGATCTAGCGTGAGGGACATGCGAGCCTTCCTGTCCAGTAGTTGATCTGTTCCGAGACCGGCCAGACTTCCTCGATCTCGCTCTCGCTCAGCGTCAGCGTCCGGCCGCTCGGGAGGGTGAGGATCAGGTCAGTGCCGCCGTGGCGGCCGTCCTCATCGGCGTCCTCCCAGCACTCGTAGCTGGTGACCTGGGCGAACTCATCCTCATCCTCGATCCAGACGCGACAGTCGGCGTAGTTCTCGAAGGTGGGCGGCACGTCGCCCTGGTTGCGCTGGTAGGGGGCCTCTAACCACTGATCGTAAGACATTGCGCCCTCACACGCTGGACACCACTTCATGGCTATGCCGCCACCGAGGCGCGGGGCAGGCGGGTGAGGAAGTCCGTGCTGGGGCCGTTGTACTGGGCCATCTGGCGGCACTGCGTCACGAAGTCCTCGACGCCCTTGTAGAAGCCGATGTGGGCCTCCGGGTCCTTGGCGAAGAGGTCTGCGATCAGCCAGCCCCATGCGGTCCAGGAGGCGGCGCGTCCCTCGCGACCGTTGCAGGCGCGGCGGCCCGTGTGACTGTTGCAGTAGAGGGTGATCGCGCCACGCTTGCCGACGAGAAGCTCGTCGATCCAGATATCGTGGCCCTGCTCGCGGGCGGCCTTGGCGGCCTGGACAACATCGCTGTGGGTGAGGGTGGTGCCGGTCTTGATGCGCATTCTGTACTCCGTTTCGCTTGCTGTTCCTACAGTTTACCAGGTCAAAGAGTGACTGTCAAGGACCTAGAAGCCTCGGTCGGTCGAGAGTGTTTCGACTGCCCCGCCCTTGGCGCGACCCGACTTGAGCAATTGGTGCCTTGTTCATGGACATAGAATACCATGTCCGTGCGTCAATGTCAACCGGGTCCGCTGTAGGTGCTCTGCGGCAGGGCGGTCTCGAAGACATACTCGCCGTGCTCGAAACCCAGCGTGCCAACCGTATCGCCGTTGGCGTCAACGAGAGTCCCGTTGCCGATGGTGATGGTCGGCAGGTTCTCCATGTTCTCGTTGAGCTTGTCCAGGAGACACTTGAGGTCCGCAAGCTCGTTGCTAGTCAGCGTCATGGTTCCTCAGTTCGATTCGGGCGGCCTTTCGAGCCGCCTTGTGGTTGATCCTCTGATCGGCGTGAATACCGCCCTTCCGGCGGTGTGCATCGACGGCGACCTTGGACGGTCCTAGATCCAGCTTGGGCTTGCGCTTGTTCCTGGCCATATGTCCGCCATTATAGCAGAGGACTCCATCCAGATACAAGCTAACGGCTCCCCAGCGCTCCAGCGCCCGCTCAACCGCCCTCATCCGGTGCAGTTGCTCGTAGGGTTGCCCTGAAGCTCCCTGCGGCCTCTTACGGACCTCACAGACCAATACAGAGGGTAGATGTCGCCGTACGATGACATACTGCTCTTGACACCGTACGGCGACACCGTGCTACTCGTTGACCTTCCAGGACGAGCGCTTGCTCGGGTCCTCACTGATCAGGGTCCAGGGACCCATCTTGGTGGCGTACTTGACGAAGTTCTGACGCCTCGTCTTGGCCCGAACCTGCATCTTGGTGAATGCGCCCTTGGTCGGGTTCTTCACCGGCTCGTCTTCCTGCGGTGCCTCGGGCTCGGCAGCCGCGTCCTCGCCGCAGACACACCACTCGGGCGTGTTGCCGCAGACGCACTCAACCTCGTCCTCGTCGTACTCGGGTTCCAGCCCGTCCTCATCGACAGGGATATCCTCGTCAATGGGGAACTCGTCCTCGTGCGTACGGACCGGCGGAGTCACGACGACATCCGGGTTCGTCAGCACCAGCGCGTCCTCGATCTTGCTCGTCACGCCGTCGCGGATGATCTCGTACGAGCACACCCGCATCTTCTGCGAGTCGCAATCGGTCGGGACCGAGACGACATCGCGGGGGTTGACATGGACTTCCAGCACCGTGCCAGAGCTATACATCCCCCTGGCGAAGCTGAACGTGCCGACATGCAGCCCGGTTGAACACGGATTGCTCGGGTCGTGCTGGACGGCGCTACGAGCCATCTCCACGACGGAGCCGACGTTGTTGGGGACAGGACCGCTCTCGTGCTCTTCGCCGTCCACGATGGCCGGACCGGAGAAGATGGACTCCCATGAAACGCCCTTCTTGGGAGACGCCTTGACACCCTTGTAGGCGACGAACCGGCCGTCATCCGTGATCGCGAAGCTGTACCGGCCCAGCCAGTCGCAAAGCTGATCGCGGCTGTGGGGCTCGGGGTTGGCCAGCACGTTCTCGAAGAACCGCACGAGCGGACCGAACGTGAGATCGTCCGCCATGAAGCGGAGAATCTGACTGGTCAGCGCGTTGTCAACCTCATCGTGATCGACGTAGACGCGGCCGTCCTTGACAGAGATCCGGTCACTCAGCGGCTCGAACTTGCGAGCGGCGTCGGCAGCGAGATCAAGAAGCGTCTGGATCTCTTCCAGATCAGCGTTACCCTCAACCACGACGGCGTTGAAGATTTGCTGCCAGTTGGGATGGTCCTCGCGAATCGGCGGAAGAAACTCCCCACCCGCTACGAGCGTGAGGTTGAGATCGCCGTCTTCGTCACGGACCAGTGTGTACGTGTAACTGCTCATCGTTGGATACCTCGGGTGGGATTCATGGTGGGTAGGTTAGCAGAGTGGTGGGCGGCTTGTCAACAGCCCATGCCGTAGTCCGCGTCAGCGAATCGAGGCGAGGTTGCCTGGTCCGCAGCGTAGACCGCATTGATGTACATGTACTCGTGCTCTCGCGTCACGTTGTCGGCGTAGTACCGGCCCGCCTGCACTAGCGGGTAACGATCAAGCGGGTTGACCCACTCGATGTCCCCGATCAGATTACGGCGTGCATAGTGGCCGAACCTGTCAGCCATCGCCTTCAGGCCCTTGATACTGTGGTTGGCGGCCCTGATCGCCGCGACAACGGCCGGATCATGGATCTTCTCGGGCTTGAGACTCTGAAGCACGCGCCTCGCGCCGTACTCGGAGTCAATGGCCAGCGCCAGCCGGTCCTCGTCCGTAATGCTCTCCTGCCACTCTGTGATGATCTCTCGGCACTCGGGGGCGGCCTGCTGAGCATGAGGGAAGAGCCGCAGGAACTTGTCCCGCCGATTTGCCCACAACTCAATGAAGTAGAAACCGTCGTCGGCGTACCTGCGAGACAGGATGTCTCGCTCGGTCTTCGTGGAGCGATTCTTCTGGTACTCGACCCAGAAGATCGGTACCTCGGAATCGAAGTCCTCGGCAAGCATGAGGCTCGTATCGCTCTGGTCTCCAAGGATAGTCGTAACCTCGTACTCGCCAGCCGAGACGACGGTCTTACCGTCTGCGCCGACGCGAACGGGACGGCCAGCCACCGGGAGCTTGATCGCTTTGATGTCGGCCCACTCAAGAACGTGACTGTCATCGATCCACGTCTGATCGGGCATCTTGTCCACCAGCACGAAATGGTTGCACTCCGTCCGGTCTGTGAGCCCGGAAGCGATCTCTGCCTCGCGGCGATCCTCCAGCCACTTCATGAGCTTCTTCTTAGTGGTCGCGGTAAAGCGAGCCTGGTCCCAGCCCCGGACGAAGTATGTCTTAGGCAGGTAGGTGATATCAAGCGTGGTGATCAACTCGTGCGTGTTATAGTTCTGCCCGTAATCCTTCTCTGAGGACGTGATCGCACCCTGTGCCGGGAGAGCCAGAGTAGCCGGGAAGTCCTTACCCCGATAGGTGTAGACAGCGCTCTGGTTACCCTTCATGCCGAACACCTTGCGGAGTCGGAGCAGGGTGGAAATGGCCTCGCGGGGAGTGCTCGCCTGCTGAATCTCGCGGTCGATGGCCTTGTCCCGCTCCGCCTTGTAGGCGTCTGCGATGGCGGCTAGCGCGTCCTTTGTCTTGCGCGTGTAGCGCAGTCCCTCTCGGGCCGGTGTGAACTCCACAGTGCCGATGGGGACGAAGGCGAGAATGCCCTGCTCTTCACCGAGACCGTGATCGATGTACTGACGCTCAACGGGGTAGGCGACATTGCCCATGACCACGAGACTGTTCGTCTTCTCGCGGTAGCGGTCGGCTGCGATGACGTAGATCTCATCGGAGACCTTCATGCTGTAGGTAAATCGACGCGGCTCAGCACCGTTCAGCAGGACCGATCCCTCGGGCCAATACTGGAAGAGGTTGATCGCCTTGGCCTCCATCTGGTTGCTGCCACGGGCCGGGATGGTGACTTCCACGCCTGAAGGCTCGTCGGTCTCTTCGTTCGAGATGATGGTCATTGTTGCCGCGCCATCCTCGTCGCGAGAGACAGCCACCAAGATCTTGCGCCCGTCCTTGACAGACGAGAGCGTGAACTGATTGGTGTAGGCCAGTCCGGACTTGCAGCCCAGCCCCAACATGCCCTGAAAGTCATTCGAGCCGCGCTTGGTGGACGCTCCGTACTTGGAGTAGACATCCACAATGTCCTGCCGACTCAGACCGTTCCCGTAGTCCTTGACCCGCAGGTACGGGGACAGGAGAGACGGCGTGGTGACCTCAATGGGCCGCGACTCGCCCGCCTCGACATGGGCGTCCAGAGCGTTTGTGCTGTACTCGCGCACAGCGGCAAGCTCAGAGTCCGTGTACAAGTCGATGTACTGACTCATCAAGTGGATGAGCGAGTCTTCGTCCAGCGTCAGGCGAATATCGTCGCCGGTCATGGTGCTCTTGACGCTGATGTCGGGTGCGGTGGGAAGCATTAGTTCCTCTCTGTAAGGACGACTTCGAGAACAGTGGTTCAAAGGATACTACATCGTGAGAGCGTTGTCAAGGGAGCGCAGAAGCTCCTTCACGTCACGCTCGTCGGCTACGTACTCCGCAGCTTGGGAGGCAGGGAGCCCTTCTCTTGCCGTAAGCGCGTTGATCCGCTTGCGCTCTTCATTTAGAACTTCATGCACCGTCATGTGCGCCCTCTCTGTTGGTCTCTTGTGCCCTGCGCCGTTGATCATTATACCAGATCCGAGACAAACGTTGCAAACCAACATCGACAATTTGCCACTTGACTGGCAACCCCGGTCTGTGGTAGTCTACGCCGCGTGAACCCATATCGAGACCCGCATCTTGCGGCTACACTGAACTCGCTCGTGAACCTCGACTCCCTGTACTTCATGTACTGCGAGGATAGCGGCATCATCAGTCTGCTCGGCTACAAGAACGGTCGCCCGCGCTACACGAGTAGCTTCTCCACCACGACAAGGACTGTGACATGAGACTGCAAATCAACTGCGGTGGTCTACTCATCGCCTTTGTCATCGGGTGCCTCGTATCGGCGCTGTTTGGCCTGTCCTTCGCCTGGTGCGTTGTCATCGGGGTGGGTGCGGTGCCCGCGCTGGACGTGACGCTCCGAATCTTGATCTGGATTCTCGACCGACCCATCTTCTACCGCATCGAGCGCTACTTCACTCGCCGCAAGCGAGCAAAGAACCAGAGGCGCATCGAAGCGGCCAAGGCAAAGCGTATCGAGACACGGAACCAGAAGAGGCTCAATGGCTAGGCCAGCCCACGAACCATTCGTATACGCTCCCGAAAGGCTGGCGGCATGAGCGGATCAAGACAGGAACGCCTCATCGAACTAGGGGCGATGATCGAGATGTACGAGGCGGGCTCTTCGCTGACCGAAGTCGGCCAGCACTTTGGGGTTACCCGTCAGGCCGTCTACGCTCGTCTCAAGAAGGCCGGTGTCGTACGCAACAAGAAGGAAGCCAAGGCTGTAATACGCGAGCGTGAGACCGCTCGTGCTATGGGGATGCAGGAGGTCATCCGGTCCGCTCTGCGCGGCGGCGATACACCTACAGCCGTTGCAGCAAAGCTCGAAGTGCTGCCTTCTGCGGTACGAGACATCTACAACACCTTCACGCCGCTCGACAAGAAAGAGATCCGCTACAAGGGCAGTGAGACCGCCTACAGCGATGAGGAACTTCTCGAATCTCTCCGTCTTGTCGCTGAGGTCTTTGGGGGCACGCCGGGGGTTACCGCGTACAGCAAGTATCGAGCCGCCTGGCCTGAACTTGCACTACCACATGCGATGACGATTGTCAAGCGCTTCGATGACTCATCCTCTGACCGTGGAGGATGGTCACTCGCCTGTGAGGCCGCCGGTCTGACACCGAATTCCAGACCGGCCGAGGGCACTGGAGAAGCCACCTACGACCGTGAGGACATGGACGACGCTCTCAAACTCGTTCATCAGTGTGTCGGCTTCCCGCCTTCGATTGGTGACTACCGAGACTTCATGCTCGCAAACTCCTGGAAAGACCCCCACACCAATCGTCCGCTACCCTCTCCTGGCACCATCATGAGAGAGTACGATGGCTGGATCAACGCACTAAGGGCGAACTTTGGTGACGATCCCGCCTTGTAAGAATAGACCCTACCGAGGAACCTAATGAAGAAACCTGCCGCACTCCTAGCTCTCCTGGCTGTCATTCTGGGCATCGCCTACGGCACGAGCACATCGTCCCACAAGGTGACACCCAACGTCGCAGCCGCTCCGACACACCTAGTGACGCCCGGTGGTGTGGCTTCACGCTCGCCGTCTTTCGGTAAGCCCCCGACTGCCGCCGCTAGAGTGACAGTCGCGCTCCCCGGTAGTTCGGTGCTCGTGTATGACGCGGTGACTCCGCGCAACATCCCTTCGACGGCGAAGTATGCAGCCTGCTACGCATCAGGTCCGTACGCCAACTGTGGGGAGATGCACCTTCTCCTACCGCACGCGACCCTGGTAACTATCGCCACTACCGCGAGCGTCGAGGCACGCTGTCTCGACACAGAGCCTCAGGACGCGGTACCCTCGCAGGACGCCAGTTGGCTCCGGTGGGAGATCTATACCCTGCACGTCTATCACCCCTGCATCTACTCGTCACTGAGTGAGATGAGCACTGTCGAGGACTACCTGCGTGTAAGCAGAATCCCGTCCTCGCTGTACTACCTCTGGGACGCGGACTGGACCTACACCTACCACATCGATGCGGGCTTCGCGGCCACACAGTGGTTCAGCAACAACTTCATCGATCAGAGTGCATTCTCCACCTACTTCTTCGCGCCGCCTCCGCCGGTCGGCCCGTCTACAGCTACGATCCAGCACTGGATCAACGCTAAGGCAGCATCGGAGAAGGTGTTTCTTGAGCGTCCTTCGTGCGGTCACGATCCGGCTACCTCCGGGTGTCACTTCTTCCTCCAGCGCACTCTCTACTTCCAGACCAAGCTTGTACACGCCAAGGTCTCGACACAGATCGTCCCGTGCTGGGGCAAGCATGCCACTCTGGGTAATCGCTTCTGTGAGGTAGTGCGCCCCACAGTGTCATACTGGTCGCACGCTCGTGACTCAAGCCAGCGAGCTTATGAGCGCACTGGCTACGAGCTATTCCGCTCCCGTGTTGGGTACTTCCAGAACCGAATCAACGCCGCGTTCCGGCTTCAGTAAGGAGACTCCATGTCCGGTCGTACTTCAGTACGCATGGCTCGTATTCACGACCCGTCAAGGGGTCCGTTCGAGCCGCGCAGCCTAGAGCCGATCCAAGAGCGTGAGACGAACCCTCAGGGCGTCCGTCACCCGTTCAAGACAGAACAGGACAGCTTGCCCGTCGCCAAGCGGGATCGCGTCCTGGCCGCTCAGGCGCGGCGGGAGGCGATGCGCTGATGTGTGTCATGTCAGTAGTGATGGACAAGTTCAATCCGCAGTTCCCTTCGCCCAACCAATGGCCCGCATTCCCGCAGCAGCCGATCCAACCGCAGCCGTGGCCGGGTACCGCCCCCGATGCTCCGCAAATCATCCCTACCGTGGACCCGGTGGAAATCAAGCGGATGGATGACCTGATCAGGACCTTCCGAGAGGCTGTTGAGGCCGCCGAGATCATCGACCGGGTGACAGAGCAGCCGGACTGTGTAGACCCGGAGAAGGAGAAGCTCCTTGAGCGCGTAGACGCCCTGGAAGCTCGTATCCGGGAACTCCAAGGGACCGTCCGTGTTCGTTCCACGCTAGTAGTCGCGCTCGATTACACGCTTGAGGACTTCGATCTAGAGAGCGGGGACGCCGTTGTCACCTTCCTTCAGGATGGTGGACCTAACGAGCTTTGGGAAGCCATCGAGCACGGTGCTTCGTTCACGTATACAGTCGAACTTATCGACTGACGCAATCCTTCAAGATCAAGTCCCGCTCGTAGTAAAGGACGGGATGTCAGTCGCGCATTTCGACCGTCGCAGTAATCGGGTCTACGTAGTTGGAACCCAGATTCATCATGGCGCTGTCGGTGTGTCGCTTGTGCTCATGGGACTCCTAGGGAGAGTCGTCCATCCGCCGGTCACGCGCCTGCTCCTGGTGTCCACGGGCGTCATGCTGATGATAGATGATTGGCACGACTTTCCTTGGACGGGCAACTCCCCCTAGGGAAACCCTCTTGCGCTACGCCTAAAGTAAGATGGCGGACACACCTTTCACCAACGGCCACGGGCAGGCTTATGAGATGTCAAGACGCATTGATGACCTAGGCGTCCAGATGCGCTCATTCGATAGCAAGCTTGACCAAACGCGAATGCACCTGGACAATAAGCTCGATGACCACAAGATCCACGTCGATACCAAATTGGACGAGATTATCACTACACTCGCTGAGGTCAAAGAGGCCAAGGCGGTCGATGAGGCGGCTATAAAAGTGGACAAGGAAGATCGGGAACGCGCCCTCAAGGCACGTACATTTGTTCTAGAGATGGTCTCGGCGTTCGCGCTTATCGCCTCTGTGTTCGCGAGCGCGGTTGCCGCGCATGTCATCTAGAGATCACGCGAGCGCGTATGACCGACGACAATTGGTTCCGTAACTCGATAGCCGCCTTGATCCTGATCGTCATGACGGCGGCGCTTGTTGTTGGCATTCTCGGCCTCTCTAAAAGCGCCAGCCAAGAGGGTCAGCTAAAGACTCAACAGGGTCAGCTTGTAGCCCAGCAGGGCCAGTTGAAACAGCAGGAGCAAGCCCTAAAGGCCAACGTACTCGATCAGGTTACAAACCGTGCCCGAAACGTCTACACTTGGTGCGGGGCTATCGATGCAGAGCGCACGATCCTAGTGACGTATATTGCCCATGTCAGCGGCCAGTACAAGAACGTTCCAGTGCTAGACCTCCCCCAACTTGACTGCAAGGCTATTGCCGACCGAACCCTGGCATCAGCGAGGCATAAGTAATGCGTCTCCGTAGGCGAGCCAGTGAGATTGACCCTCTGTGGCAAGAGCTTCATGACGTGGAGTACCGCGTCCGCCGCATCGAGGATGAAGAGCTAGCTGAAGAGGCCGAGGCCCGGGGCGCTGTCAAAGAGACACAGCGGCGGCTCTCCAGACGACATAAGCTTCTCGTAACTGTCAGCGGCGGTGTCGCCTTCATCTCGACCGTCATTACCATCCTTACCAAGCTCCACGTTCTCTAGTGGAGGACTGGACCCCGACATCCCTAGGCGTACCTCACGCTGACGATTTGCGGTCACCGATCTTCGACCTACGCGAGTGGCTAGATCAGTTCCCGTCTGAGCCTCTTCCTCTAACGCCGCATTTACGAGGCGTTACGGCCGATTCCGGGGATAACGCATCAAAAGAGCAGCTTTGTAAAGAGTGTGGTCGTGAGCACGAGCCCGGTGTTCCGTGTCCGGAGATGAGCGGTGGACCCACCGTCATGCCCGCGCCACCCAAGACGGCACGTCGTAAGACGGCTCGCCCCGGTGAAGACATGGATACGCCCGTCATTGAGTGCCCACATTGCTGGGAGCTAGTTGACGACCCCGGTAGCCTCCCCTATAACCAGATTACCTGTCCTGAGTGTGGCGAGAACGTCGAGGGCGGAATTCACTACAAGAGCCGCAAAGAGGCGTACGGAACAGACGAGGAAGAGGACAAGAGCAAGTTCACCGACCCCCGGTCACCATCATGGGGCGACGACGAGCACCACAACGAACTGAACCGTCAGAAGGCATGGGGCGGAGTACCTCCGGAGATGCTCGCTGAGAACCCGATCAACAACTTCAATGTTCTGGGCGGCGGCATCAACGACACTTACACGGGGGACCTGGAGGGTGACGGCCGTGTCATCCTCAAGTCAAAGGCCCAAGAGCGTTCCCCTGAGCGCGAAGATGACGATGACCTAGATGACAATGGGAACTTCCACCCGACACGTTGGTCAATCAGCCCCGGCTACGACGCTGAGCGCGAGAAGGCGGCTCACATCATCAGTAAGCATCTCGATCTCCCCGGTGCCCGTGTGCCCACCACAGACATTCGCCACGTTGAGTACCCGGAGTCGGTGTTCAATGAGGATGCGGACTACGACGTACCCACTAGCTGGCAGAGCGGCCCTACGTCCGTTCAGCACATGATCCCGAACGCCGAGGCGTACGATGAAGGTTACAGGCTCGACCCTGACGAGCTTCGTAATGCCGCACTCTTCGACAGCATCATCGGTAACCATGACCGCCACGGTGCCAACGGCCTGATCACCGATGCAGGATTCGTACCCATCGATCATGGCCTTAGCTTCCCTGACAACTCGATCCACGAGCCTTCTGGGAACTACGACCTCCATGAGTACAACCGCGACTTCTTGGATGGCGCTGAGCTTCAGAGGCACGAGAGGGATCACCTTCAGCGGCTCCTAAACCACCCTACCATGTGGAACGAACTGAACGACCTGGATCTGCCTCCTAACACGATTCCCTTTACCCGCAACCGTATACAGGCGATGATCGGCAACAACAAGATGCTCGACAACGCCGACATGACAGTGGCGCACGGCGGCGACCCCAATGAGCAGCCGGAATGCGTGCACTGCGGTACTTGGAGGGTCCCCATGGGAGGGAAGCTCGAATGCGCCAATGGCTGTGACGAGTGGGAGGACGACCCGGACGCCGACACATGGTCTGGCAACGGCGCAGAACAGCGTGAGCAGGCTCAGCAGGCCCTTAGGCAGCAGTACCCGCAGCAGCCACTCGATTCAAACATGTTCGCTCCCGGCCAGCCCGAGTGGCCCGAACACCCTCAGTGGCAGACGGTGGGTTGACTCATGCACTCTGATCTGCTAGAATAGCCTCCTATGAACCGTTTGTCATTCCATGATCGAGAGGACGGCCATGAACTTGGTGCCGTCGAAGTCCGTGACGGCATCGCTATCCCGACGAACGACTACGCTGCTCGCCGTATGAAGATCACCCTCGGCCATCAGCATCACGACGCTCGGCCCGAACAGGGCTCCAACTTCCTGGCGGCCCTGTTCGAGCACTACCGGCGAAGCTCAGGCGTAGCCGTGAAGTCCGACGCCGGTCATTCTCAGGGCCTTCACTCGTAGAAGCCGTCGCCCCAGAGGCCCATCAGCCGCTTGAAGTACACGTCGTACTTAGCGCCGACGACCTCCGTGCTGAATCTGGCTTGTGCGTGATTCCGGATCTCCGCGTTGTTGAGATACTGAAGCTGGCCGGTAGCCGCCTCAAACTCCTTCAGCGTCCGACAGCGGAACCCGTCTACACCGTCCCTCACGGTCTCTGTGAAGGCTCCCCAATCCGTAGTGAGAACGGGGGTGCCGCAGAGCATGGCTTCCGCCACGACGCCGCCAAACGGCTCTAGGTAGAGCGTGGGGCA
>Ga0210388_10001502_pt1 | contig 18358 bp, 4 predicted proteins | sample IncBWC19OmetaG_FD_155485 | JGI IMG/M metagenome (GOLD analysis project Ga0210388, IMG submission 155485) | Forest soil microbial communities from Barre Woods Harvard Forest LTER site, Petersham, Massachusetts, United States - Inc-BW-C-19-O ... | reverse complement strand
TCCTTGATCGCTCCGAGGTAATCGCCACGGCGCTCCAGTTGCAGGCCTTGGTCATAGTCGCGCAGCGCGGGCACGGAATTCGTGGACGGCTTGAAGGATTGTCCTTGCAGCTCTTGAACGATGCTCTTGGACAGCGCGAGGTTCGAGCGGATGTCCGCCGCCAGCCGGTCAATCGCGCTCAGCATGTCTTTTTCGGTCGTAGACTCAGAGAGATTAGCGGTACGGCCGCGTTTGATGTCCTGAACCGTTGCGTCGATGCGAATCTGATCGCCGAATTTCGCATACCTACCCCATACGAGATTGTCAGCATTGCTGAACTGCGCGAGGCGCGCGAGCGTCGGCGGGTCGAAGGCGACGTCGGAGGTGAGCCGCAAATCGCGGAAGATCTGGCCGACTCGTTCAGACGACACTACCAGCAGATGGGACGACTGCCCGACGTCGGTGCTGAGGGTCTCGGCGAGGCTCGAGCCCAGCCAGTCGAGAGCCGGATCGCCTGAAGCGTTGCGGAACGGCAGAATCGCAAGCGAAACGTCGGGAGTGGCGGCTGCTTTCGCGCCATCCGTCGACGGAGACGACGATGACGAGAACAGCCGCCCGCGTAGCATCCATCCGGCGGCCGCCACGACAATCACCACAAGCGCCGCGGCGACGATGAGCAGCGGCGAAGGCGCGAAGGGTTTGCGCGACAGGCCGGTCACGGGGCTGCGTTTGGCGCCGCCGTGCCATGATTCCAGGTCCGTGATGATTTCGCGCGACGATTGATAGCGGCGCGCGGGATCGATCTGAAGGCATTTCGCGGTGACGTCGCTCAAAATCTGCGGTACGGTCGGATCGACTTCGATCGGCGGCTTCGGAATTTCGCGGGTCCGCTTGAACATCGCGCCTTGCAGCGAATCCGATCTGTATGGCGTCGCCCCTGTCAGCAATTCATAGAAAATTACCCCGAGCGTGAACAGGTCGGAGCGAACATCCACGCGCTCCCCCATCACTTGCTCGGGCGACATGTACTCGGGTGTGCCCACAACCATCCCGGTCATGGTCATGCCGCCGGCTTCAACGGAGCGCGCGATGCCGAAATCCATCACCGAGGCACGGCCTTGTTTGTCGACCATGATGTTTTGCGGCTTCAGGTCGCGGTGGACTACGCCTTCGGCGTGTGCCGCTTCGAGTGCCAGGCAAACCTGCTCGATGAAACCTGCGGCTTCTTCGAAACTAATGCGGCCTTTTTCGGTGACCAGGGACTTCAGGTCCTGTCCCTCGATGAACTCCATGGTGATGAACTTGATTCCGCTCGCTTCGCTTAGATCGAAAATGCGGATCACATTGCGGTGCGTGATCTGGCGCGCGAGGATCAGCTCCTGCTTGAATCGCGCGAGGATGTCGGGATGGGAGGCAAGATCGGGGCGAATCACTTTGACGGCAACGACGCGGTCGAGCTCCAGATCTCTTGCTTTGTATACCGCGCCCATGCCGCCTTGCCCCAGAATTTGCACGATCTCGTATCGAGTGCCCAGCAGAGCGCCTGGCGCCAGGGAGGCGCCGGCTGCGCCTGCCCCGGGCGAGGGAAGCGACCAGCCTTTTGCGAAGTTCTCGAGATCCGTGCGCGGCGGAGTCATCACGCCGGTCCCCGCCATGGTGGCCCCCGAAAACTCGAACGGAGTGTCGCACTTGATGCAGCGTTCCGCGGTGGGAGAGTTACTGGAGTGGCAGTTCGGACATTCCATCATGTCTGTGTGACGATGCCTGCGGACAAGTCGAATTGAGGGTAAGTCTTCCGATTTGATAAATCAAGAAGGTTGGAGCCAGCCCCGGAATACCCGCGCGGATAGGCCTGGAAATCGGCCGCGGGGATGCGACCGGGAATGCGCACAACCGTGCGCATCCGGCGCATTGTGCAAACAAGTTCCACTCCTGCACCCTCGATACTCACACGTACGGTGATTTTTCTGGCGGTGTTGGGATGGGGCAGAGCTCTGGCGTATTCGGGTGGTAGACGTACTAAAACCCTCTGACCCTAAGGTTCTGGCAGGTTTTACGCGCATTATCTCTTGACATCATGTGCGGCGACAGCCAAAATCCGCCAGATTCTTTCCTTTTCCAGTCTTTCGGCCCTGCAACTCACGTGTCAAATGGCGTTAGTTGCGCGGCTTTTTGCGGCTCGGCGGACTGCGAATTGGCATTTTGACGAGTTGGAAGCCCAGGTGGGATTGACTCTGCTTCCCCAGCACAGAGCCACCCGCGGCGAAACGGACCCTGGTCTCAATTTCGGCGGGTGGCCAAATTTTGGCCGGGCGCGCAGTACTGGCCCGGGACGTGCATAGAAGATGTGCTTGGAATCCTGAGCAAGGCCCTGAATTAGCTCGTATCTAACGTATCTCAATCTGAGTTAATCGCGATTCCCGGAGCTGCGAATGATGGAATCTAGCCGGGGCGGCGGTGCGTGCCCCGGAGTTTTCAGGCGTTTGGTGACCTCGAAGTCGCTTCGCCCGAGCGTATGGCTCGTGTTCGTCGCGGCGTTCGTTTCCCTTTCCACTGTAGCTGCCGCGCAATCGTTTACGGTTGCGGTCGGAGTCCAAGGCTCTCCGGTAGCCGTCGCGGTAAACCCGGTTACGGGCCAAATCTACGTCGCTAACAATGGCAGCGCGAGCGTTACGGTGATCAGTGGCACGAGTGACAACGTCGTAGCGACTATTTCGGTTGGTACGACTCCCTCCGCCATCGCCGTCGATGCCTTCACCAATACCATCTACGTCGCAAACAGTGGAAGCGGCAACGTCAGCGTCATCAGCGGCGCAACCAACACCGTCATCGCAACCGTGACCGTGGGCACGACGCCGAGCGCGATTGCCGTCGATCCACTCGCCAGCATCGTGTATGTGGCGAACAGCGGCACAAACAATCTGAGCGTGATTCCAGAAGCAGCGAACGCGGTATCAGCAACCGTTCCAACGGGCAGCAATCCTGTCGCGGTCGCTCTGAATCCCCAGAAGCACGTAATTTACGTAGCGAACAAGGGCAGCGGCAACGTCACCGTGATCAGCGGCGCGTCGAATACGGTTTCGGCAACCGTCACGGCAGGAACGAATCCCGTTTCCGTGGCCGTGAATCCGCTGACGAATCAGATTTACGTGGCGAACAACGGCAGCAACAACGTCACTTTGATCGCCGGTGCGACAAACGCCACCGCGACGGTTGCCGATCCCAATGCCATGGGGCCCGTTGCAGTGACCGTGAATTCGGTTACGGGAAATGCGTACGTCGCCAACAGCACCAGCAACAACGTAACCGAGATCGCGACGGGCACGAACGCGACCACTACGATTACCGATTCGAACGCAACGGTGCCGGTGGCAGTGGCTGTGAATCCAACGACGAACGAGATTTACGTGGCGAACAGCGGCAGCAGCAACGTTACCGCGATCGCGGGAACCAACAACGCGACCACGACTCTGACCGATCCGGGCGCCCGCGCGCCTGCAGCAATCGCCGTGAATTCGGTGACGCACCAGGTGTATGTGGCAAACTCGGGCGGCGGCTCCGTTTCCTGCTTCAATGGCGCGACAAACGGTACCATCACATTAACGGATTCGAAAGCGACTCAGCCCGCGGCCGTCGCGCTGAACCCGGTTAATCACCTGGTTTTTATCGCAAACTCAGGCAGCAACAACGTCACCGTGCTGAGCGGATCGACATTCGGGGCGCCTGCCACACTGGCTAGCACCATAGCCGATACCAACGCCGTCCACCCCGTGGCGATCGCCGTGGATCCGGTCACCAATCAGGACTACGTCGCCAACCAAACCAGCAACAACGTCACGCTGATCAGTGGTTCGGGTGTCACAACCACGATCGCCGACCCTAACGCGAAAGGTCCGATTGCCGTAGCCGTCAATCCGGTAACTAACAAGATTTACGTGGCGAACTCAACGAGTAACAACGTCACGGTGATCGATGGCGTAACGAACGCGGTTTCCACGATGAGCGATCCGAACGCTCTCGCCCCTGCGGCGATCGGGGTGAATCCGGCGACCGGCAAGGTCTATGTGGCGAACGGCGGAAGTAACAACGTATCCGTCTTTGATCCGCTGGATTCCACGGTACTGACGATCACCGATCCATCCGCAAGCCGCCCGACGGCCATCGCCGTGAACTCCGTGACCAGCACAATCTATGTCGCGAATTTCACGAGCGACAACGTGACGGTGATCAATGGCGTGACCAACCAGATCTCGACGACCATTGACGCGGATCTCAACCCGATCGCGCTGGCTGTGAATGCCAATACAAACGTGATTTATGTCGCGAATTCGGGCCGCAACAATGTCACCGTAATCAACGGAGCGACTCTGACAGTGGCCGCGACAGTGGCGGCGGGCACATCGCCGCACGCGATTGCCGTCGATCCCGCGACGAATCAAATTTACGTCGTCAACAACGGCAACGGCGGAACGGATCCCGGCAGCATCACGGATATCGACGGCTTCAGCGTGACGAGCGTCACGTTCAGCGACCCGAACGCATCCGCGCCGGTTGCGCTCGCGATCGATCCAACCACGAGCCAGATCTACATCGCAAACAGCACCAGCGGCAACATCACCGACGCCGCGGAACAATCGATTCAACTGAACGAGGTCAGCAAATTCCAGGGGCCGGTCAATCAGTCGTCTAACGTCCTGGCGACCGAGACACCGACCTTCATGTACGACTCGACGAGCCCGGCGAACGAGACGCTCGACGCCAGCTTCTACCAGCTCGATAGCTGGACGGGCGTGTGGACTGCTGCAATGTCCACAAGCACAGCTAACCAGTATTCCGCCTCGATTAATGTGCCACTGACACCCGGATTCCACATCGGCTACGCCTTCGGCACGGATGGCCAAGAGGGAACTTCGGCTAATACAGGGCCGCAGAGCAGCCCGCTGATCGGAAATATCGCATCGTACGGATTCATTGTGGCTCCTCCGATCGCCGATCCGTCACCTGCGACCGTGAATTTCGGCACGCAGATCACGCACACGGCCAGCGCGGCGCAGACCGTAACGCTGGGGAACCCGAGCGCGAACCCGCTTACATTCAGCTACGCCTTCACGGGAACGAACGCGAGCGACTTCAGTGAAGGTCCCGGCGACACGTGCAGCACGGCCGGAGGCCAATTGGCCGCGAATTCAAGCTGCACGGTTTCGGTTATTTTCACTCCATCGACGAACGGTGCCGAAAGCGGCGGTCTGACGTTTACGGATAATTCCGACGGGATCAGCGGCAGTTCGCAAACCGTGCAGCTCAACGGCAGCGGCACAGCGGTGCCAACTTTCACGTTGACGGTAGCAGAAGCCGGCTCGGGCCTCGGCTCGGTCTCGAGCGCCCCCGCGGGAATCACCTGCCAGCCGAATTGTTCCGCGGCTTTCAATCAAGGAGTGCCCGTAACACTTACCGCGGCTCCGGGCATGGGCTCGACATTTGCCGGGTGGAGCGGTGCATGCAGCGGCAGCGGTTCGTGCGTCGTCACCATGAATTCCAACCAGACGGTCACGGCCACGTTCAATTTGATCGGGACGACCGCCTGTAGCGCGTCGGGCTCTACGATCTGGACGGGCGGCGGGGGCAATAGCAATTGGAGCAACGCCTCGAACTGGAGCACCGACGCGGTTCCGAATAGCGCGACTGTAACGGTGTGCATCAGCGACGGGCATGCCGCCGCGGCCGTCAGCCTGGATATCAGCGCGGAAGTTCTTAACCTGGTGATCGATTCGGGCAGCAGCCTTACGATCACGAACAACGAGGATCTTAATATCGCCGGAGGGCTGTACAACGCCGGTCAAGTAATCTTGGCGGCGAATGGCAACCAGACGAATTTGAGCGCAACCGGAGCGATTACCGTCACGGGCGGCGGCTCGATCTTAATGAACGTCGGCGGAAATGGCGGCACGCCTGTAATTCGCCAGGACGCCAGCGGCTCTTCGTTCACCAACGTCAACAACACGATTTCCGGCCAGGGCCAGATCGGAAACGGCAACGTCGCTTTCATCAATCAGGCGGGCGGAACCGTCAATGCGAATGGCGCCGGACGTACGCTACTGCTTAACCCGTCGTCGGCGGTGAATTCGGGCCTCTTTGAAGCCTCGAACCAGGGCGTTCTTCAGACCACTGTCACGATAAACAATGCCGGCGGCACGATCACGGCGCAGAGCGCCTCGCAGGTGCAGTTTTTGGGCGGCACGGACATCCAGGGCGGAATGCTGAGCACCGCCAGCGGCGCTACGTTCCTCGGCACGGCGGCTGGCAACACAGCGGTATTGGACGGGAGCAGCCACGGGGCTCTGACCAACGCCGGCGTCTACACGATCCAAAACAATGGGGACGCGGAGCTGATCGGGTCGATCGTCAACACCGGCTCGTTCCAGATTGCCGCGAACGGAAATCAGACGAACCTGAGCATGAGCGGCACCGTCACGCTTTCGGGCGCGGGCACGGTGGTGATGTCCATCGGAGGAAACGGGGGCACGCCCGTGATCCGCGAGGATCCTGCCAGCTCCTCTCTCATCAACGTCAACAATACGATCTCGGGCGTCGGGCAAGTCGGAAACGGTAACCTGGCGGTTACCAACGAGGCCAATGGCAAGGTAGAAGCCACCGGAAGCGCCTTGTTGATCAACGCCACGCAGTTCACCAACCAGGGCCTGCTGGAAGCAACGGCGAACGGCACGCTCGAAACCGCCACGCTGATTGTCAACGCGGGAGGCAATATCACTGCCACCGGCACGGCAGCGGCTGTTGATCTTCTCAACGGCACGCGCATCGAAGGTGGGCAGCTGAATGAGACGAACGGCGCAGGGTTTTTCGGCATCATCGTGAGCAACGCCGTTATCCTCGACGGCAGCACGCAGGGACAGCTGATCAACACCGCGACGTTCACGATCCAGAACAATTCCGACGCTGAAGTTCTTGGCACGATCAACAACACCGGATCGTTTCAGGTAGCAGCGAATGGCAATCAGACGAACCTGAGTGCGAGCGGGCCCGTAACGCTGACCGGCGGCGGTCTTGTGTCGATGACCATCGGCGGCAACGGGGGCGTCCCGGTCATCCGCCAGGACAGTTCGAATTCCACGCTCACCAACGTCAACAACACGTTCGCGGGCGCGGGACAAGTGGGCAACGGAAACCTGGCTTTCATCAACCAGCCGGGCGGCGTACTGAACGCGAACAGCTCAGGACAAGTCCTGCTGATGAACGCCGTACATCCGATCAATCAGGGCGTGTTCGAAGCTACCGGTGGCGGAATCTTTCAAATGAACGTGGTGCTGAACAACGCAGGCGGGCTGATAACCGCCGGCAGCAGTTCGCAAGTGCAGTTCATGAACGGATCGGGCGTCCAGGGCGGCACGCTTTCCAGCGCCAGTGGCGCGACCTTCTTCGGCCTCGTCGCGAGCAACAGCACGGTGCTCGACGGCTCGACCCAAGGTCCGTTGAACAACGCGGCCGCTTTCACGATTGCGAATAACGCCGATACCGAGGTCATGGGGACGATCAACAATACCGGCTCGTTCCAGATCGCCGCCAATGGCAATCAAACGAATTTCAGCGCCTTGGGTGTGGTGACCCTGACGGGAGGCGGTTCGATCCTCATGACGGTGGGCGGCAACGGCGGCACTCCCGTGATCCGCCAAGACACCGCAAACTCCACGTTCATCAATGTGAACAACACGATCTCGGGCTCGGGGCAGGTGGGCAACGGCAACGTGATTTTCATCAACGAGCCGGGCGGCACGGTCGACGCGAATGTTTCCGGCGCCACGCTGCTGTTCAACCCCGCGAGCCCGGTGAACCAGGGCCTGCTCGAATCAGCCAACGGCGGCATCCTGCAATTCAACGTGACGCTCAACAATTCCGCGGGCGTTATCACGGCCGGCAGCGGCTCGCAGGTGCTGTTTTCAAATGGCGCCGACCTACAGGGTGGATTGCTCAACGCCGCCTCGGGCGCGAGTTTCGTGGGCGTGATCGGCAGCAACAGCGTGGTGCTCGACGGCAGCACGCGCGGTCCGCTGACCAACCAGACGGCTTTCACGATTCAGAACAACGCCGACGCGGAGATGTTCGGCACCATCAACAACCAAGGCTCTATCATCGTCGCTGCGAACGGCAATCAAACGAATCTCAGCGCGAGCGGACCCGTTACGCTCACCGGCGGCGGCCTTGTCTCCATGACCGTCGGCGGGAATGGCGGCACTCCCGTGATCCGCCAGGATTCTGGCAACTCCGTGCTCACAAACGTTAACAATACGATTACCGGCGCGGGGCAGGTGGGCAACGGAAATATGGTGTTTGTTAACGATCCCGCCGGAAAAGTGATCGCCAGTCTTTCGGGCCAAACCCTGGCTTTCAACGCTGTCAACCCGATCAATCAGGGCATTCTGGAATCGACGGGCGGTGGAATTCTGCAGTTCAGTGTCACTGTGAACAATTCCGGCGGCACGATCAACGCCGGCCCCAGCTCCCAGGTTCTGTTCTCCAACGGCGCCGACATTCAGGGTGGATTGATGAGCAGCGATCCTGCGGCGACCTACTTCGGATTGATCGGTGGCAACGAAGTGGTGCTCGACGGCACGACGCACGGCACGTTGGCCAACGCCGCGAAGTTCACGGTGGGAAACAACGGCGATACCGAGTTGATGGGCACGATCACGAATACCGGCTCGCTCCAGGTCGCGGCCAATGGCAACCAAACGAATCTCAGCATGCTTGGAGCCGTCACTCTGGGCGGCAACGGTACGGTCGTGATGTCGATCGGTGGGAACGGCGGTACGCCTGTAATCCGCCAGGATCAGGGCAACTCGTCGCTCACGAACTCCGGGAATTCGATCACCGGGCCGGGCCAGATGCAATTGCCGGTCTATCTGCAGACTGCCGGTTTCATCCAGATTCCCACGGGGATTTCCGATTCAATCACCACGTTCAATATCAGCGGCGGCGACGCACAGATCGACGGTGGCCTCACCGTTTCCGGTGGCGTTACCACTTCGGGAACCGGCGTCGTTTCCGGCGCGGGGACGATTGGTTCAAGCGTCGCGAACGCCGGCATCACCGAAGGCGGTGATGTTCCCGCCGCGGGGAAGCTGACAATCGGCGGTTCGCAAAGTTTCGTACAGAGCTCTGGCGGCGCCTACGAAGTGGCGATCGGCGGGCTGACGGGCGGAACGCAGTATTCGCAGCTGGCGGTGAGTGGTACGGCGAGCCTGGCCGGAGCGCTCAACATTCGATTTGTCAATGGATTTACGCCGTCGCTGGGCAATTCGTTCACGATTCTGACCGCGTCGTCGGTATCAGGAACATTCTCGACGATCAATTCGCCGGCATTGCCCGCGGGGCTTGCATGGTCGGTGACCAACAATGGCACGTCCGTGGTGCTTACGGCGGGTCAGGGCAGTCCCGCTTCTTCAACTTTGCGGATCACCGGCACAGGAACCGGCAGCGGCACGGTTACCGACGATCTGGGACAGATTAATTGCACGATTACCTCTGGAGTGGCCAGTGGGACGTGCACCGGCACGTATCAGAATGGTGCCGTTGCGATTCTTACCGCGACGCCGAGCCCTGCGAGCAACTTCACCGGCTGGAGCACGTGCACAGGCACTTCGACCTGCAGCGTCACCGTGAGCGGCACCGCGACGGAACAGGTGACCTTTGCTTCCATCGTGCCGACGTTCTCGATCTCCGTCACCGACCTTGGCACCGGAACCGGCTCCGTAACTGACAACATGGGTCTGATTGATTGCAGCGAGGCCAAAGGCCTCGTGTCTGGAACGTGCATGGCCAGCTATCCGAGCGGCACGCGGGTTACCCTCACTGAAAACGCCACGGCGCCCACCACATTTGGCGGATGGGGCAATGCCTGCGCTTCATCGGCTGGCGCGCAGACTTGCGTGCTGACCGTTTCGTCGGCGCTGGCTGTGTCGGCGAACTTCGTGCCTCCGCCGACTTCGATCAACGTGACGTTCAATCCGGGCAGCAACGTGACGCAGATAGCGGCGTTCGATTGCCCGTCGAATCCGAACCCGACGCCCGCCAATCCTTGCACGGACGCGAACGCGCATGCGCTGCAGCTGGCGATTCCATCGGTTGGCACGGGCTTTACTGTGACGGTTACTGCGACGGAAGTTCCGCCGACGCTGGCGGATGGTCTTTGCGAGACCGGCAACACCGTGCTGAATGATTTCGATTGCCGGTTCGCCACGTTCTTTAACTACGGCGCGGACTCGAACGGTAACACGATCGTGCCGCTCTGCTATCCCTACGCGAACGGGAACTGCGTGCACTACGATGTGTATTCCGGCACGCCGGGGACCGAGCCGAATCCGTCGTTCTATAGCGGCGGCGTGAATTGGACGGTAACCTGGAACAACGACACGTTTACGCCGCCTTCGCGCTACACCGGGAGCACGCCGCAGCTCTACGACGATCCTGATTACGCGGTCACACCGAGTTCGGCTGTCGGCACCATTTGCACGCAGCCGATGACGATCAATGGCGCGCCCCAGACTTACGCTTGCCAGTTTGAATTTGATATCACCACGTTCTTCAATCCAACCGAGCCGGTCGATGCCGGAATCGGCGGCACCACGAAACAGCTCAACGATGTGGTCGTGGCGTTCCCGCCCAATACTGCCGGCCAACTGAAAGTGACGAGCACGCCGGATGCTGCTACCACGAATGCGGGCGCTCCGATCGGCATCACCATTACGGTCAGCAACGCCGGTCCGGGAGTCGAAGACAACGTCGCGCTGAACGATCCGCTGCCTGCCGGCACGGGCGTTAGCTGGTCGATCAGCCCCGCCTACAGCGGGCCTGGGACCTGCTCGATCGCGGGAGCGGTGGGCAGCCAGGTGCTGACCTGTTCGTTCGGAAATCTCGCTTCGGGTGCGAGCGCCAGCTTGCACATCGCCAGCGCGAGCGCCGGCGCAGGGACATACGTCAACGCGGCGACGGTCACCGTCAACAACCAACAGTTCCTCAGCATTGCGACGATCACGGTTGCTCAGGTGGCGCCGGTGTTCAGCGGGCTCACGCCGTCGCAATCGATATCGGCTGGCACCACGTCGATTTTGTTGTCCGGCACGATTTCAGCCGTAGGCCCCGTGTACCCGGCCACCGGCGAAACCGTCTCGGTTACGATCAACGGTTCAGCACATCCTGCAACGATCGGTGCAAACGGCGCCTTCACCGCTGTGTTCCCGACTTCGGCGATTCCCGCATCGGCCACGCCGTACACGATTACGTATAACTACGCGGGAGACGCCAATCTGACCCCTGCCACGAACACGAGCACGACGCTCACCGTGAACGCTGTCGTCGGTAGCGTGACGCTAACAATCACCGAGATGGGAACCGGAACGGGTGCGGTCACCGATAACACGAGCCAAATCGATTGTTCGGAAGCGAACGGCATTGTCACCGGTACGTGCTCCGCCAGCTATCCCACGGGCACACAGGTTCAGCTGACTGCAAATGCGACCTCGCCGAGCACTTTCGGGGGCTGGACCAACGCATGCGCCGTCGACGGCACCAGCACCTCCTGCGGCCTCAAGCTCACATCGAGCGTGACGGCCACGGCGAATTTCCTCCCAGCGCCGCAAAACGTCACCTTCAACTTCACGCCGGGCACGAACGTAACGCAGCAGGGCATCTTCAGCTGCCCATCGAATCCCAATCCGACTCCGACGAACCCCTGCACGGACCAGAACGCACACACGCTGCAATTGCAGCTGCCGCAGGTGAACACGCCGTTCACGATCACGCTGACCGCGACCGAAGTTCCGCCGAACCAGGGCACGGGACTTTGCAAGTCCGGCGACACCGTGCTCAACGATTTCAACTGCCGCTTCACTACGTTCTTTGATTACGGCCTGGACGGCAGCGGCGACACGATCGTTCCGCTCTGCTACCCCTACGCCAACGGGAACTGCGTCCACTATGCCGTGTATTCCGGCACGCCCGGAACGGAGCCGAATCCGAGTTTCTATAGCGGACCAGTCGGGTGGACCATTACGTGGAACAACGACACGTTCGTGCCGTCAAGCTTCTGGGCCGGCAGCACGCCGCAACTGTATGACGATCCTGATTACGCAGTGACTCCCACCTCAGCCATTGGATCCGTATGCACGCAGCCGATGACGATCAACGGAGTGGCGCAAACCTATTCGTGTCAGTTTGAATTCGACATCACCACGTTCTTCAACCCGACTGCTCCGGTCGATGCCGGAATCGGCGGCACCACGAAGCAGCTCAATGACGTAGTGGTCGCCTTCCCGCCCACCACCACCGGAGCGGGACAGCTGGCAAGTACCAGCACATCGAGTTCGACGGCTCCAGGCAGCCCGATTAGCTTCACCATCGCCGTCAGCAACGCCGGCCCCGGAACGGAAAACGGCGTAACGCTGAACGATCCGCTGCCGGACGTTTCGAGCTCCAATTGGACCTTTAGCCCTGCGTACAGCGGCCCGGGAACCTGCTCAATCACTGGCGCGGCAGGCGCGCAGACACTAAGCTGCACGTTCGGGAATCTTGCCGCGGGCACGAAGTTCAGCATCGGAGTGACGAATCCGACTGCGGCTGCTGGCAGCTACACCAATACGGCCACGATCACCGCAGGGAACGAGCAGGTGCTGAGCATTTCGTCCGCGACGATTCTGGCGAGTGGCAGTTCGTTTAGCGCTTTAACTCCGTCGCAATCGATCGTGTTCGGAACTGCAACGGTCACACTCTCCGGCGTGATTTCGGCCCCCGGGCCACTCTATCCGCCCACAACCGAAACGGTCTCGGTCACGATCAACGGTGTGGCGAAAACCGCTCCGATCGGCGCGAGCGGCGCATTCACGCTCGCTTACCCTGCGGCCACGATTCCTGCGACAGCCACGCCGTACACAGTTACTTACAGCTACGCGGGTGATAGTACGTTTGCCGCGGCCACGAATTCCGCTACGACGCTGACGGTAACCCCGGCCAGCCAGACCATCACGTTCACCGGAGGGCCCGCCGCGGCGGCCTACGGCAGCACGTTCGGTGTTTCGGCCACGGCCAGCTCCGGATTGACCGTCACGATCACCGCATCCGGCGCGTGCACGATTTCCGGCGGTGCGGGCAGCGGAACGGTGACGATGACCAGCGGTACGGGCAACTGCGTCGTCACGGCGAACCAGGCCGGGAACTCGAATTTTTCAGCCGCGCCACCGAAATCGTCGTCAACCACTGCTCAGACAGCTTCGAGCACAACGGTGATCAGCTCCAATTCGCCGAATCCCTCGACTACGGGCCAAGCCGTCGCGATCGGAGTGAAAGTTACCGGCGCGGGCACGCCGACGGGCAGCGTTCACGTAAACGCGAGCACTGGCGAGGCCTGCACGGCCACGCTGGCATCGGGCGCGGGCACCTGCTCGATCACCTTCACGACCACTGGCCCGCGCACTCTCACTGCGGTGTATTCCGGAGACGGCAATTTCAACGGAGGCACTTCGGCGGGCGTAACGCAGACCGTCAATGCCGCCGCCACCAGCACACTGAAAATTTCGCCGTCGAGCGTCAACTTCGGCAACGTGTACGTTGGGTTGCTCAGCATACAGTTCGTGACGTTGACCAACTCCTCCACCACGCCGATTGCGATCAACAAAATCGCCATCTCAGGCAGCGGCGAAACACCGCGCGAATTCGTGGCCGTGCCGCTGTGCCCGCCCACTCTCGCTGCGAAATCCAGCTGCATCGTTCTGGTCTCTTTCATTCCGTCGCACGACCAGACCACCGCACAATCTGCCTCGCTCGTGATTACGGACTCGGCTGCCGGTAGTCCGCAATCTGTGCCGCTCTCGGGAACTCCGATCAATCCGCAGGCATCGCTCCGCCCGCTCGTGCTGAATTTTGCTTCGCAGAAGGTTGGCTCGACGAGCACGGCGCAGACCATCACCCTCGAAAACACTGGGACCACACCCCTTACTCTCGGCACGATCTCGATCAATGGGAATTTCGCTCTCGCCTCCGGCACCACCTGCGCGAAGGGAGGCACGGTGAATCCCTCGGCCGCGTGCATCATCAAGGTTGCGTTTGTTCCCAGGTCAAAAGGCAAGGTGAGTGGCTCGGCGATCGTCACCGACAATGCGCTGATCAGCCCGCAGATCGCAATCCTGTCCGGTACCGGCGATTAAACAGCGCGGCGGGGCCCCGGTAGCTTCCTAGCCGGGATCGAGCAGTCTCGGTCCCGTCCCCTTGTTTCCAAGTCGGTCTCGCGGATTGCGCAGCGGACACACTCCCAGCGACAGGCATCCGCAGCCGATACATCCATCGAGCTGGTCACGAAGTCGCGTGAGGCGCTCGATGCGGTCGTCGAGATCATTTCTCCAATGCGCCGAAAGCCTCTGCCAGTCCTGCGCGGTTGCGGGGCGTCTGTTCGGCAGCGCCTTCAGTGCCTGGCCGATCGATGCGAGCGAAATGCCCGTTCGCTGCGCAACCTTGATGAGCGCCACCCGGCGCAGCACCGCACGGGCGTATCGCCGGTGGTTGCTTTTGTTCCGCCAGCTCCGGATAAGCCCTTTAGATTCATAGAAGTGAATGGTGGAAATGGCCACGCCGCTTCGCGCGGCGACCTGTCCCACCGTCAACTCCCGGTGTGGCCCTTCGGGCCGGGAGATCGTGTTCATTCTTCTCTTGACCTCAACTTAACTTGGGGTATTACGCTGCCTCTCGAGACTTTACAAGATATTCCGACATCGGGGAAAAATCAGGAGGCTGACACCAGTGATCCTAGTTACCGGAGCGACAGGCACAGTGGGAAGGGAAGTCGTGGCGCAACTGCTCGCAGCAGGGCAACCAGTCCGGGGGATGACGCGCAATCCTACCAAGGGGAAATTTGATCCGCGAGTGGAGGTGGTCCAGGGAGATTTTGCAGACGCCGATTCACTGGCAAAAGCGGTGAATGGTGCAGACCGAGTGTTTTCGCTCACTCTGGGTCCGCAAACGGGCTCTCACGAGCGAGCCCTGGCCGCTGCGGCGAAAAAAGCGGGAGTTCGCCGCATCGTCAAGCTCGGCGCAATGGGCGGCGACGGCGAAACCCGAAATGCCATCCGCCGATGGCACGAAGAGGGCGAACAGGCCATCAGAGAATCCGGCATACCGTGGACGGTTGTCAGGCCGGGACGCTTCATGTCCAACGCGCTCCACTGGCGCGAGTCCATCCGGCGCCAGGGAAAGGTTTTCTCGAACTACGGCGACGGCAAGCTGCCATCCGTCCACCCGCGCGATATCGCCGCAGTAGCCGTGCGCGCGCTGACGAGCGCAGAATGCTTTGGAAAGGCTCTCGAAGTCACCGGACCAGTGGCGCTCAGCATTGCCGAGGAAGTCGCCATCCTGTCAAATACGCTCGGTATGCCGATCGAATATGTCTCGATTACGGATGACGCGGCGCGCAAAGACATGGAACGAGCCAATATGCCCGCCTACATTATCGATGGTCTGCTACCATTTGCTGAATTTGTACGCAGCGGCAAGGCCGCCCGAGTCTTTCCCACGGTGGAAGAGGTCACGGGGAGACCGGCGCTGACCTTCGCGGATTGGGCGCGCGAACACGCCCCGGCCTTTCAGTGAGCGGACTTGGGGAGCCCACGCTGGGCTGAATTCGGATGCGGCGCCGGCATATCGACTAAGGTGGATTTCAGATCCGGGTCAGCGCGGTGGCTTCGTCTTCGGCAAGATCCAGGACCGAATCGAGCCGCACCATCTTCAGCAGCATCAGCACCCGTTTGCTGGCCGCGAAATACGTGCACTTTCCCCCGGCGCGCTTCAGGTTGGTGAAGGTTCGCACGAGCGACCCGATTCCCGAGCTGTCCAGGTCGGTCACCCCTCCCAGATTGATGGCCACGTGTGTCGATCCGGAATCGATCAATTGCTGGATCTGTGTTCGGAAGCCCTCCTCGTCCTTGCCGAGCTTCAATGGTCCCTCAAGGTCCAGAATCGTAGCGGGACCAGCCTTCCGGATTTTAATGTTCACGTAGCCCTCAGCGTAGCGCCCCAAACTAACCGAATTACGCAGTCCGATCAAGAGCTCTGATGCGATTCCGTTGCGCAGTTCCTTGACGCCTCCGCGCCGGATTTGTTAGGCTGCGCCGTCCGTCCTATGCCGCATTTGGGGCTGATTTTATGCGGCAAATGGGCACCCGCATACGTCCTCTGGAGAAGCATGGAAGCGTCTGCCGCGCTATTCGAACTGGCCAGCGTGTCTTTGGCCTGTCGCGACCAAGATACACTGCTGAAGACGGTCGCCGCGCGCGTGGGATCGGTGGTAGGCGCGCGGGCCGTGCTGATCTGGACGGCCGTCCCGGAATCGGGGCTCACCTGCCGCGCGCGCTGGGCGGAAACAGGTGAACGCATCAACCCTGAGCGTGGCACCGTTTCCGAGGGTATTCTGGCCGAAGTATGCGAATCAGGCGAAGGCCGCCGACTCGGCGCCCGGCAGATTTCCGCCGACCGCCTCTCTCACCTCGACGACGCCAGTCGCTCCCGCGTGAAATCGGCCGTCTATGCCGCTCTGCCCGGCGGACAACAGTGGCAAGGCGTGATTGAGGTCTTGGGCAAGCGCACGGGCGAGTTCACCGCAGACGATGAGCTCTTCATTGAGGAAGCCAGTCGCCTGGCTGGTCAGGCGCTCACGAACCTGGAATCCATCGAGGGCGAGCGCACCTCTCACCTCGCCACGCTCGATCGCCTCACCGCGCTTTACGATATCGGCCGGACGTTCACCTCCACTCTCGAACTCGGGGAACTCCTGCCGGTAGTCGCCGAGAAAATCCGCTCGCTACTCGGCGCCGCCGCCTGCAACATCTGGCTGATGGACTCCGGCTCTTCCGAACTCCATCTCGCGCAGCGGGTCGGCGAAGACCCCACGGCCGAAGAGGGCGCCCGCCTGCCGGCCTCAGAAGGATTGCTCGCCGAAATTGCGCAACAAGCTTCGCCCAAAATGGTCGCCGATCCGGCCTCCGAGCCCGGCCTCGAAGAGCGCTGCGAGGCCGCCGGCGACCATTTCGAAATGCAAAGCTGGATGGCCGCGCCGCTGCGCAAAGGCGACGAGGTGCTGGGCGTCGTCGAGCTGGTGAACAAGGTTGATGGCGGCGCGTTCGACGAAGACGAGCTGTTTCTTCTGGGCCAGGTCAGCGAACAGGCCGCCATCGCTCTCCACAACGCAAACCTGCTCGAATCCGAGCGCAAGGTTCACGCGCTCGACGCCCTGCTGAAGATTTCGCAGGAAATCACCTCCACACTCGATCTCGACCACGTGCTGATGACCGTTGTGCAGCAGGCCGCCTCCGTCGTCCCCTTCGACAAGTGCATCATCGGATTCTTCGATCGCGGTCGCTTCATGCTCGGCGCCGTCTCCGGCGAGACGGAGGTTCCCAAGACGCGCGAGATGGACGATTTCCGCGAGCGCCTCGAGTGGGTTGCCGAGCAGACCGAAGTCGTAGCCGCTGATCAGGGCGGGGAAGGATGGCAGGTCAGCCCCGACGTAGCCCGCGCGCAGATTGTCTCGATCCTCGAAAAACACGGCTACAACGGTTTCTACGCGCTGCCATTGCGCGACGATCAGGGAGCGCTCGGCGTCCTCGCGCTGGTGAGCGGCGAAGCTGAGTTCTTGACCGAAACAAACAAGGAAACGCTCGCCATCCTTGGCAATCAAACTTCCGTCGCGATCCGCAACGCTCAGCTATACCAACAAGTGCCGCTCGCCAATCTTCTCCAGCCTTTTGCATCGCGGAAACAGAAGCTTCTCGCCGCCGTTCCCAAAGGGCGTCGCCGGATGTATCTAGAGCGCGCAGGCATCATCACGGCGATTCTGGTGTTCGTTCCGTGGCCCATGCGCGTCGGCACCAATGCAACAGTCGTTCCCGCAGAGCGCCGAATCGTCAGTACGATGGATGGCGGCGTCGTGAAACGCGTCTTCGTACACGAAGGCGACACGGTCCAGCCCGGCCAATTACTCGCGCAACTCGACGATAGCGATGCCGTCGTGAAGCTTGCGCAAGCGCAAGCCGCGCTCGGCCAGGCACGTCACGATCTCGCCGAGGCCGAGTTCAAGAACGACTCGCCCGCCGCCGGCCAGGCCACGCTTCGCGTCAATTTGCACAACGTCGAAGCCCAGCTTGAGCAATCCCGCGTCGCCGAGGCGCAACTTCGCGCTCCCATCGCCGGCGTCGTCATCACGCCTAAAGTCGAAGAGCGCATCGGAACGATGGTCAAGCCCGGCGAGACCTTCTGCGAAATCGTCGCTGCCGACCGCATGGCGGCGGAGATGAGCGTTCCGGAGTCCGATCTCGGCCTGCTTCGCGTG